>Ga0315287_10008219_pt1 | contig 10523 bp, 4 predicted proteins | sample YL17G11_0_MG_FD_205037 | JGI IMG/M metagenome (GOLD analysis project Ga0315287, IMG submission 205037) | Sediment microbial communities from Yellowstone Lake, YNP, Wyoming, USA - YL17G11_0 | ecosystem: Environmental > Aquatic > Freshwater > Lake > Sediment | place: USA: Wyoming | collected...
TATGCCTTGCGGCCTCAGACGCCGGCGGAGGACCCGGTCTCGATCTATCCGCTGATGGAGACCAAGGACGCAGACAAGCGGGCCTTTGCAGCCGCAGACATCGATGCCGACGGCCTTACGGACGTTATCGTCACCAATCCCCAGAGGGCGGAGTTCGTGGTCTACCGTGGCCAGCCCGGCGCCAGCCTTGCCTCGCCCCAGGTCTTCCCGGGCCTCAAGGACATGCGCAAGATCTGCGAAGGCCGGCTCGGGGAAGGCGACACTGAATCCCTGGTGGTCCTCAGTGTCGAAGAGAAGCTCGTAGGTGTCAGTCGGTATCAAAACGGCCGTCTGTCCTTCCCGCAGACGGTTCCGGTCTATGGGGAGCCGCTGGTGATGGACATGGCCGATCTCAATCAGGACGGGCAGCCTGACCTGGCTTATGTGGCCAAGGTGCAGCAGGGCGGCCGTGACCGCTACACATTACAGACGATCCTGAGTGTTGGCCGGCCTGAGGCCAAGCCAGGCCTATCGCTCGCACTGGAGACCTTGGAGGACAGGCCGCAGGACCTGATCGCCTGTGACATCGACCAGGACGGCCTGACCGACTTGATCCTGGTACGCGACTTTGAACCGCTGCTGTTGATCCGCCAGACAGAGACCGGGGTCTTCACGGTTCAGAAGCAGGACCAGATCCAAACCGGCCTGGTCGGCCAACTGAGGCCACAGGCCATCACTCCTGCGAGCCTGGGTCCCCAATCCAAGACCGTGCTCCTGTTGGCACAGGGGCATTTTGTCCGGTCGGTCTACTTTGATCGGCAAAAGGGTTGGCAGATCATGGACCAATACCAGGCCGCGGACACGCAGGCCCAGTTGGGGCTGGCATCTGCCTTTCAGATCCGGGCTGATGCGCCCATCCGGATCGTCGGTCTGGACGACGAGTCCGGGATGCTGACCTTTCTGGAGCCGCAGCAGGATGGCACGTACAGGGCCGGCAAGCAGATCAAGGTCCCAGCGGGCGGTGCTCGCAAGATCCTGGCCGGTCTATTTACAAGTCCATCGTCGCAGAGCCTGGTCGTCTGCTGCGACCAGAAGCTTGTCGCTGTCCAATCGCAGGGCGATGACTACACCTTGCGACAGGTTGCTGGCTTTGAACCGGACATCAAGGAGGGCCGGTTCGGCGACCTGACCGCCGGCGACGTGAACGGCGATGGAGTCTCCGAGATCGTGCTCTGCGAGCAGAATCGCCACCACATCGAGATCGTGGCGTTCGACAAGCAGGGACAACTGGCCAGCGGATTCACCTTCAAGGTCTTCGAAGAGCACCGCTCCGTGGAAGAAGGCCGTTTCGAGGGACGCAGACAGGACAGCGGCCAACCCCGCAACGTGCTAGTCAGCGACGTCACCGGCGACGGCAAGAACGATCTGGTCCTGCTCGTCCATGACCGGCTGATCGTGTACCCGCAGGAGTGAGCGGGGATTGTGCGAATCCTGAGGGGAAGCGGAGTCCGTCCGCGTTGGGTCCTATTCACTCGCTGTCGGTCATTAGACCATGATTTGGATGAAAGTCAGACGGGTGCTGCTACGGGCAATCTTGGCCCTGGTTGCTGTGCTGGTCCTGGTGTGGGCATCCATGCCGGTGTGGTTTCCATGGGTGATTGGACCGGTGCTGCACCGCTATGGCGTGCGGTATGAGGCCTATGAGCGGATGGGCTACCGCCGCCTGGAGATCCATCACGTTCAGCTCCAGACAGGGGGGGGGCAACTGACCGCGGACCGGGTGGAGACCGTCCTGCCCACGGTCTGGTTGTGGCGACACTATTTCGGGTACAAGGGCGCAGCCCCTCTGGTGATTGCCGAGAACTGGCAGGTGAACCTAACGACCGATCTGCCGAATGCCGGGGCTGCAAGACCTCGCACTGCGCCGTCGCGGGTGGACTCCGTGACGGACATCCTGGATGAGATCGACTCTCGCCTGCCCCGTGTGCGGGCCTGGCTGTCTTCTGCACGCCTGATCGACGGGGCAGTGGTCCTGCATGCTGAGACCATCAAGGTGGGCTTAATTGAATGGGATGGCCGTCTGGTCCGCGTACGAGCGGCCTCTGAAACGCTCGGGCAGACGGTGGATGCGGAATTGGATCTCGGTGCAGCAGTGGATTGGAGGTTCACGGCCAAGGCAGAGCCTGCTGGTGCGACCGTCCAGACGCGGATCTTCAGGGATGGGTCGATCTGGAAGATAGACAGTGACATCATGTGGCAAGGCAATCGCGCGGCCTTTGCGTCTACCTTTGCGTCAGGCCGATGGCTGCCCGCAGAGGCGAGCCTGGCCGCCGCGTCGTTACGGGTGCCCGCCCGATTATTGAAACTGGAACCATATGGAGACATGACCGGCTCCCTTCATCTGACGTGGTCGGATGACCAGTTCCGCCTGAAGGCGAGTGCGTACGCCGATCCGCTGGACTCCGCATTCCCCCCTGTGAAACTGAATATAGCGGCGAGCGGGGATGCGAAGGCAGCCATAGTCGAGACACTGGACGTCAACTCGCCCTGGCTCCAGGCGGAGTTATCCGACACATTCCGGTTGGAGCGGGCGGCACAGCGGTGGGTGACCACACCGGCCTTGTTACGGCTCCATTGCGATCTGGAAAGACTGCCTGTGGTAAGGGTCCGCGGTCGATTGACCGGCACTGCGAGGATCGAGCCTTCTACACAAAGATACCCCCGCGTGGTGGTGTCAGTGACAGGAGAGGGCCTGTCGGCCTATGACACGGAGATCCAGACCGGCCGCTTGGAGGCGGCTGTTGAGTGGCCGCTGGTGAAGATCCTGTCCGCAGAGGTCTCCTTGGCGGACCATATGGCAGTTACTGCAACCGGCACGGTGGACGTGGTCTCACAGAGGGTTTTGGATGGGACGGTCTGCATGTCCCGCAATGGGGCGGCCATCCAGGCCACAGGGTCGGCCCAACTCGGTACAGGACCGGTGGTCCGTCTCGATCGGTTGGTCTATCAGATGGATGGACGCGAGGTGTACCACCTGGCTGTACCTTCCCAGGTCTCGCTTGGGCCAGGGGGTTCCGTGAGCCTTGACGGGCTGCATCTGGAGGGTGATGGCCGGGCCCTGAGCCTGGCGGGATCTGTGGCATGGCCGCAGCGCGGACGGTTGCAGGTGAACGGATGGGGCGTCCGTTTGCAGGACCTTGAAGGGTGGATCGGAAAACCGGTGCCGGATATTACCCTGGACGGAGTCGCTCTGGAGGGCTCGTGGGACAATGGCCCAATGAGGCTGACGGCCATGGCCCAGGGGCAATGGTCGAGGGAGGATGGCCGACCTGTGTCCGTGCATGTGGAGGCCAGTGCAGACGAGACGGGGCTGTCCCTACAGCGTGTTTCGTTCATGGGCGATGAGTCTGAGGCGGTGATGCTCCATGGGCACATCCCAGTGGCGATCGTGCCGACCCGCTGGCCTCGACCGTGGCAGGAGTTGACCGGATCGCCCCTGCAAGTGGAGGCCGTAGTGAAGCCCGATCCGTCGGTGACTCAGCGTCTATTTGAGCAGATCGGCGTCCGCGTCAAGGAACCGGATCTCCGGTTGACGATATCCGGTTCGCTGGCAGAGCCGCAAGGCCGGATCGAGGCCGGGGCACAGCGGATCGAACTGGGACCTCTGATTCACCGGTCGGATATACCGGCCCTGGACAACGTCCACATGGAGGTAGAGATCGACCGCCAATGCGTGACCATGCGGGCGTTGACCATGCAGGTCGAGGGCCAGGCCGTGCAGGCGACAGGGGAGTGTCCGGTGCCCCCAGGGTACTGGGCCGGCCTGTTGAGTGCACCGGCCTTGCCGGACTGGAGGACCGCCACGGGCCGCCTGACTTTAGATCGGGCCCGCATCGAGGCCTTCAAGCAGGCCAAAGGGGTGTTGCTTCCCCTGGGATCCGTCAGCATGGACGTGTCCCTGCAACCCGGTGGCCGGTTGGACGGCCAGTTGAGCATTGCCGACGCGTCGATCCGTCCGTTGGGGTCCCTGGCCGCCATTCGTGACATCCAGGCCCAGGTCCACATGGAGGGACGCTCGGCCCGGATAGGGGGGTGGACGGCCCAAGTCGGCGGGCAACCCGTGACGGTGACGGGCTGGGCACGTTGGACGGATGTGAACCACCCTGAGTTCGAGCTGACCTTGAAGGGTCAAAACGTGCCGCTGATACGCCAGGCGGGTTTGATCCTGCGCTCGGACGTGGATCTACAGGTGGCTCAGACTCGAGAGCAGCCTGCGCAGGTGACGGGGCAGGTCGTCCTGCGAGACAGCCTATATCTCAGGGATCTGAGGCTGCTCGTCCCCTCCGCTTCTGGCCAGGCGCGGGATCGGCCGCCCTATTTCAGTGTTGAGGAGGGGCCGTTAGCGGATTGGCGTTTGGCCCTGCGGGTGCGGGGCGATCGTTTTCTGCGGGTGCGGACGCCGTGGTTTTCAGGGGAAGTCTCTGCCGACTTCAGACTCCAGGGAATCATGCGCGAGCCGGTTGCCGTAGGTGAGGCACGGGTCAACAGCGGTATGGTGCGATTTCCATTCGCCGACTTTACCGTGGACCGGGGCCTGGTCGAGCTGGCCCCGGCCAATCCCTATCAGCCGACCTTGGATCTTATGGCCACCTGTCGCAGCTACGGCTACACCCTGAGGCTCTCCGTGACCGGGCCTGCGGAACAACCGGTACTCGTGTTTAGCTCCACGCCGGCGATGACCTCCGAGGGCATCCTGCTCTTGGTGACTGCGGGCGAGCTGCCGAAGGGCAGCAGCACGACGCTCACGGCCCAGCAGCGGGCCAGCCAGGTGGCCGGATTCTTCGCCCGCGACCTGTTGCGGCGAGTGAGCACCGACGATGGGGCAGGGGACCGGTTGTCCATCAGAAGCGGAGAGGACCTCAGCGTCACAGGCCAGCCGACCCGGACCGTCGAATACGAGCTGGACGACAAATGGTCGGTCTATGGGGAGTCCGACCGCTTCAATCAGCTCAATGCCGGCCTCAAGTGGAGGTTGTACTCCAAATGAGGCGGCAGTCCACAAAGGCGGGTTTCCTGGCCCTAGCCGTGTCTCTGGTCCTGGCCGCGGGGGTGGGCGCGGGTCCGGCGGAGCCCTCGCCGCCCGCCCGCATGGAGGTGTCCGGCTACGGTTTCTTCGGCAATCGCTCGCTGCTCAAGATGCTCCGCCGGCTACAACCGCCCGAAAAGGCCCCATCGACCTTTCCGGCGAATGCCGTGGAGGACGCGGCCATGGTCCTGCTCTCGCAACTGACCCGCGACGGGTACCTCAAGCCGAGGCTGAAGGTGACCCTGACCCTGACGGACGGCTCGGTCATGGTCCGCGACTGGGATGATGGCCTGGAGCTGCTGCTGCCACGCCCCCTGGAGGCTCGGCGTGTCTGGTTCCACATCCACAGTGGCGCGCTCTATTACTACGACAGGATCGCATTCGTCGGCCTCGAGAGTATAACGCCCGAGGTCGCTCGTCAGCGGTTTGCGAAGGATGACTTCCTGTTTCGATCGAGATCCACGCGGATTTATACGCCCGCCCGGTTCCAGCAGGCACTGGCCGGCCTTCGCGGAGAGCTGACGCGTCAAGGCCTCGAGCATGTGGACGTCCGCGTCGGGATGCTGGACCGTAATGATCGCACCGGTGCAGTACAAGTAGAGATCGCGGTGAAGGAGGGGCTGCAGGTCCACGTCCGGTCCGTTACCGTGCAGACCATAGGGCTGGATGCAAACGTCCCTACATCCATTGAGACCCGCCACCCAGACAAACACTACTCTCGCTACTTCCTCCAGGACCTGACCCAGGAACTGAAGAACGAGCAATACAGGCGGGGCTTCCCGGATGTATCTGTGGAGGTCACCGAGCAGGCACGCGAGCGGGAAGGCCAGGTCGAGCAGTTGGATCTGGTGGCCACGGTGCGGACTGGGCCCCACGTGCGGATCGGACAGGTCCGTTTCGAGGGCAATCGCAAGACCAGCCGTACGGCCTTGCGAGAACGCGCCAGGCTGAGGTCGGGCAACGACCTGAATCCCATCCGGGTCGAACAGACCAGGCAACGCCTGTCCCGATTGGGCGTCTTCAATGCGGTGGATGTGAACTACGCAGGGGACGATCCCACGACCCGCGACGTGATCTACAGCGTCAAGGAAGGCAAGACCATGGACCTGAGCCTCCTGATGGGATATGGCAGCTATGAGACCCTGCGGGGCGGGTTCGAGCTCGAACAGTACAATCTCTGGGGCCGGGCCCACAACGCGCGCTTGCGTGCGGTGCAATCCTTCAAGTCGTCCCAGGTGGACTATCTGTACAACATGCCGGACCTGATCGGAGAGGAGGTGAACCTGTTTCTCGGGGCCTCGGCCCTGCGTCGCGAAGAGGTCTCTTTCCTACGCGAGGAGGGGGGCGTATCGCTGGGCGTGCAGCGGTATCTCGAACCGATCCACAGTGACGTGAGGGTCCGCTACAATTACCAGTTCCTGAATGCCAGCGACATCCAGGCCACGACTTCAGATCCCCTCGACCGCGCGCGTGCTGCGGCCCTGGTGTTCGATCTGACGCACGACCGGCTGGACAATCCCCTCTTGCCGAGGAGCGGATACAAGGCCTTGGCCAACCTGGAGGTGGCGTCTGCACTCCTGGGCGGCGACGTGGACTACGATCGCCTTGAGCTGGCGGTCTCAGGGCATCTGAAGCTGGGGGGAGGGCGGTTTCTCCATCTCGGCCTCAGCCACGGCGTCGTATTCACCACGGGCGGCACCAAGGCCAATCTGCCGTTCAACAAACGTTTCTTCCCTGGAGGGGAGGATTCGGTGCGGGGCTTTCAGCAAGGCCAGGCCAGTCCCCGCGACGGCCTGGGGAGGGTCATCGGCGCGGAGACCTACGTGCTCGGCAACATCGAACTGGAGCAGATGCTCACCCCGGCCTGGTCCATAGTGGGCTTTGTGGATGGCGTAGGGGTGGCTGCTGATCTGGCCGATTATCCGGCAAGCGAGGGCCTCTTCTCAGCAGGCGGCGGCATCCGCTTCAAGACCCTCATAGGCCCGGTCCGCCTGGAATATGGCCGCGTCCTCAATCCCAGGCCTTATGATCCGTCAGGCACACTGCACCTTACGATCGGGTTCCCGTTCTAGTTCTCTAGTTGTTGGTTGATAGTTGTTGGTGGTTAGTTGATTGAAGGACCGGGGTAAAATGTCATTTTTGCCTCAGCCACGACGCGGCCTTGTCGGCCGCTCCTTACCCCACCGTTTCCTCTCTCTCCGCAGTGAAATGGCTTTCGTGTCAGGCATGATGCTGTCCCCGATAGACAGATCGCTCGAATCCCTGCACGGACCCTGGCACAAACCAAGTCCACCTGCACCCCCGATAAGATCTCCGAATCAGTGGTAGAAGTTGCTGGGGAAGACTCTAAGCGGTCAGTTCGGCTACGAGGGCTTCGAGGAGGTTCGCGGCGGTGGCGCGGGAGGCGGCGAGCTGCGTTTCCAACGCGTCCACCAAGGCCATCAGTTGCTCCACTTTGGCCACGATCCGGCGTTGTTCGGCGAGGGGTGGGAGGTAGAATTTGGCACCAGCGATCCGTTTCAATGCCAACTTCGGCTGGGCCATTTGCTTTGTTTTCTCCAGAAACTGCGCTTGCACAAATTCTGACGTCAGCGTGAGTTGGAAGAACCGTCTGTCGAACCCTCGGAAAACAATCTTTGCCGCATTCTCGGTGAGATTGTGTCCATCAAGAGATTCAGGCACACAGCCGACATCGCCAATGGTCCCTGCGATCGTTATGTAGAGATCTTCCTTGTTGATGATGTAACGAGCAATCTCGCAATGAACCTCGGGCGAAATGTATCGCAGGCCGATTTCCGAAATCGTGCCGTTCTTCATGTCGGTCACGCGTATGTAAACATGCGGAGTCGGTGACTCTGAGAATACCGCTCCATTTGGCAGACGCTTGCCTCCTTGAACGATTGCCACGTCGTTAACGTGGACTCCGACCCAGCCCGGCGGCGCGTCATCCGCTTCATCTGGGAGCGAGTATTCAATTTCATCCGATTGGCGGACACTGCGCTCGACCACAAGGGCCTCCCTTGCCGCCTTGACGCGTTCGAGCAACACCTCCGCCGGTTCGTCGTTGGGGTCTTGGGGGACGAGTTTGCCTTGGACGGCGAGGGTGAGGATGGATTTGCGGAGGTCGGCGGGGGGGATGGCGTAGGAAGGGTGGAAGAGGAACGGGAGGTTGGCCGGGGTGGGCGCGTCGGCGAAGCGGGCCAGCGACGCGCGGGCGAGCGAGGCGTGCCGCGTCTCCCGTTCCTGCTGCTGCGCCTCCAATCGGTCACACAACGCCATCAACTCATCCACCTTCGCCACGATCCGCTTCTGCTCAAATGGCGGGGGGACGGGAATCTCGGCGGCTTCCAAGTCCTTGGTGCCGAGTCGGGGCATCTTCATGCCGTAGTTCTTCTGAGCGGTATAGCGGAGGAAGGTCTGCGAGCGGAGATAGAACCTGAGAAACTCTGGCAAGAGGAAGGCCTCAGGCCGCAGTGGGATAATCTCCGTGGTGCAGAAGCCTGACTTTGGAGCCACGACGACCTTATTCAAATAGGGGCGAAGCTTCCCATAGAGCACATCGCCTGGGGCAAATGCGGCTTTGGTGCTGAGGGAGCGGCGTTCGGCAAAGGTCGCGAACTGGACGATCTTTCCTGTTGTGCCATCAATGTCCTCAAGGTCGAGAACCCAATCCTTGTCACCGATGGAGGCAGGTGAGATTTTTGCCGAGGCGCGGCAATCGGCGACTTCATCCAGGACACACCACTCCCAATGGTCGGGAATCTCGAACGGCGGAGAAGGACCTGGATCGTAGCTGTAGATGCGCTCGCTGATCTCTTTGCGGAAGGCCAGCCATGCCAAATGCGTTTCCGGCTCTGCCGCCGGTTCGACAAGCTTTCCGCGCACCGCCATTTGCAGCACCAGTTCCCGCATCTTCGCCACCGCATTGGGCGAGTCGGCGAACTGGTCGAACTTTTCAAAGAAGGTCTCCGGCGTCATGCCTTGCTTTCCTCTTCGCGGGACCATTCGAGGAGCTTGGCTTTGAGCAGTTCCTTCGTGGGCAGGTAGAGCTGGTATTCGCGGGCGTGGATGTTGGCGTCCTTGGGCAGGGTGAGTCTCACCACTGCGTCCTTCTTCTCCTTGCACAGGAGCAGGCCGACGGTGGGGTTTTCCTCCGGCAGCTTCACGTGGCGGTCGTAGTGGTTCACATACATCTGCATCTGCCCGAGGTCCTGGTGGGTGAGCTTGTCGAGTTTGAGGTCAATGACCACGTAGCAGCGCAGGAGCCGGTTGTAGAAGACGAGGTCGAGGAAGTAGTGGTCGCCGTCGAAGGTGAACCGCTTCTGCCTGGCCTCGAAGAGGAAGCCCTTGCCGAGTTCGAGGAGGAATTTCTCAAGGTGGGAGATGAGGGCGGATTCGAGATCGGACTCACTGTAACGGACCTGCTCGTCGAGGCCGAGAAATTCGAGGACGAGGGGTTCTTTGAGGAGATCTTCCGGTTTTACGATGACCTGGCCATCCTTCGCCAGTTTGCGGACGCCCTCCTTGTCGCGGCTGAGGGCCAGGCGTTCGTAGAGGCAGGAGGCCTTCTGGCGTTTCAGTTCGGAAAGCGACCAGCCTTCGCTGGTGGCCTCGATCTCGTAGAAGCTGCGTTCGTCCGGGTCTTTGACGGTGAGGAGGAGGACGTAGTGCGACCAGCTCAGGGTGAATGGATTGGGTGATTTGGAAGCAGGCTGCTGCCCGATCTGAAGGGGGGCCAATTCAACAGACGGTGTCTGGTGTTTCTGCCCGGCCGCCAATTTAACAGACGGTGTCTGGTGAATTCGGGGACTGAATTCGAGGAAGAACTGCCGCATGAACTGCAGATTGCTCACAGAAAAACCTCTCCCAAATTCCTCGGTCAGTCTGACCGACAGTTCACGGAGAAGCTGTTTCCCATACGCCGCCCGCCTTTCCCCCTTCTGCTCATGTTCGACGATGCGCCGCCCGATCTCGAAATTGGTCATCACCTGAAACGTATCAACCACCGAAGCTACGCCACGGCGCGCGGACTGGATTAGGCGGCGAACCTCGGCGATAAGGGGGCCGAGATTTTCCGGCTTGGCCTTTGCCAGTGCGGTTCGTTTTGCTGGGGCAGTTTTCTTTTTCATCGGGTGATGGCTTCCAGGAGTTGCGCCTTCAACTGACCGCGCGTTTCCGCGATCTGGGCGAGGAGGTTTTCGTATTCGGGCAGGAGGTGGTCCACGTCGCCGGGGCCGTCTTCGTTCTGGTGCGGGTTCTTGAGGTCGAGGTTGTAGTTGCCGGCCTTGATCTGGTCGATAGAGACCCGCCAGGCGTTTTCGTTCTCTTTGCGCTTGTCGTATTTGCCGGGCTTGCCCCACCATGCCTTCTCGGGTACGAATTCTTCGATGCGGATGGGTTTGCCTTTGTTGTAGCTCTTGGCGCCGGGCGGATAGGGGTGCTCGTAATACCAGACGTG
>Ga0315287_10008221_pt1 | contig 10522 bp, 13 predicted proteins | sample YL17G11_0_MG_FD_205037 | JGI IMG/M metagenome (GOLD analysis project Ga0315287, IMG submission 205037) | Sediment microbial communities from Yellowstone Lake, YNP, Wyoming, USA - YL17G11_0 | ecosystem: Environmental > Aquatic > Freshwater > Lake > Sediment | place: USA: Wyoming | collected...
TAATATTGACATCTATCGATCTATCTCATACAGTGACCAGATCGATCGCTGTCGATTCGTTACTCACCCGTGGAGGTCCCCGTGTCCCGCCTGCAGCTCGCCCTCAACGTCAGCAACCTCGACCAAGCCGTCGACTTCTACTCCCGGCTCTTCGACACCGAGCCGGCGAAGCGCCGCCCCGGCTACGCGAACTTCGCGATCGCGGACCCGCCGCTCAAGCTCGTCCTCTTCGAAGCCCCCGAAGGCGGCACGCTCAATCACCTCGGCGTCGAGACCGAGCGGGCCGAGGAGGTCGTGGCCGCCGAGGCTCGCTTGAGCGACACCGGGCTCGACACCACGGGCGTCGACGACACCGTGTGTTGCTACGCCGCCAAGACCGAGACCTGGGTCAGCGACCCCGACGGCGCCCGCTGGGAGTGGTACGTCAAGACCGGCGACACCGAGCAGATGACCAGCCAGGTACTCGGAGACGACAGCGCGGCGGTGTGCTGCGCGCCGGAGCCTTCGGGCGCACACGCGCAGTGACCGAGGCGAACCCCGCGCCGACCACCATTGAGGCTCCGGTCGCGTCTCGCCTCTCGACGCTCGACCGCTTCCTGCCGGTGTGGATCGGGGCCGCCATGGCCTTCGGCTTGGTCCTCGGGCGCGCGATTCCCGATCTCAACGATTCGCTCGAGCAGATCAAGATCGACACGGTCTCGCTGCCCATCGCGATCGGGCTGCTGGCGATGATGTACCCGGTGCTCGCCAAGGTGCGCTACCGCCACATCGGCGACGAGCTCACCGACCGGCGCGCGCTGGTGCTGTCGCTGCTGCTCAACTGGGTGATCGGGCCGGCACTGATGTTCACCCTGGCGTGGGTGTTCCTCGCCGATCTCCCCGAGTTGCGGACCGGGCTCATCATCGTCGGACTCGCGCGCTGCATCGCAATGGTCCTCATCTGGAACGACCTCGCGAACGGAAGCCGTGAGCTCGCCGCGGTACTCGTGGCGATCAACTCGCTGTTCCAGATCATCATGTACTCGGTGCTCGGCTGGTTCTACCTCACCGTCCTCCCCGGGTGGCTCGGGCTCGACACGCAGAGCCTCGACGTGTCCGTGTGGGACATCGCGAAGTCGGTGTTGATCTTCCTCGGCATCCCCCTCCTCGCCGGGTACCTCACCCGAACGATCGGCGAGCGGCGCAAGGGCACCGAGTGGTACGAGCAGCGCTTCCTGCCCCGCATCGCGCCGATCGCACTGTGGGGACTGCTGTTCACCATCGTCGTGCTCTTCGCACTCCAGGGCGAGCAGATCACCTCAAACCCGTTGGATGTCGCACGGGTTGCGATCCCACTCCTCGTCTACTTCGCGCTCATGTGGGGAGGTGCGTTCGCCGCCGGCGTGCGCATGTCGTTCCCCTACGAACGCAACGCGGCGATTGCGTTCACCGCGGCCGGCAACAACTTCGAGCTCGCCATCGCCGTCTCGATCGCGGTGTTCGGCGTCACCTCGGGCCAGGCGCTCGCCGGCACCATCGGTCCCCTCATCGAAGTCCCGGCGCTCATCGGGCTCGTCTACGTCTCGCTGTGGGCCCGCCGCCGCTGGTACCCGACCGGCTGACGCGCGCCCCCGCTACCGCTCGTTGAACGCCTGTCGGATCGCGTCGAGCCGAGCGGGGACGATCGACCAGTGGACCCAGCGGCCGCGCTTCTCCCCGGTGATCAAGCCAACCTCCGCGAGCACCGTGGTGTGGTGGCTGATGGTGGGCTGACTCCGGTCGAGCGGATCGAGGAGGTCGCACGCGCAGATCTCACCGGCGTCTGCGATCAGGCTGAGGCATCGCAGCCGCACCGGATCGGCCAATGCCGCGAAGACGCGCGCCAGGTCCTCGGCATCGTGCTCGTCGAGCGGCGCCGCGAGCACGGACGGGCAACACACCTGCGGATCGGTCGGCGCGAGCTTCGCAACCATGGGCACCCCTCCGGCGACTGCTGTTCGGTCGACGAACCCGAGACGATCCATCGACAAGCACCAATGTACCAGGGGCTCGGCGAGTCGCCACGCCGGTTTCAGCCGTCGGCGACCTTGGCGACGTAGACGGTGCTGGCGGAGTCGCCGCCGGTGTAGAAGTTCGCGAACGTGACGACGTGCGCCGTACAGGTCGCGAAGACCTCCTCGATGACGGCGACGAAGTCGCGGTCAGGGGCGCCGTCGGACCAGAGTGCGAACACGCCCCCGGGATGCAAGCGATCGGTGAGCCGTCGCAATGCGTCCGGCGTGTAGAAGCCGGCGTGGCTGGGATCGAGGAGATGGCGCGGCGTGTGATCGATGTCCACGAGGACCGCATGGAAGCGGGCAGGCGAGCCGAAGCCGAACCCCGAGCCGTCCGCCACCATCGCGAAGAAGTCTCCGTTGACGAGGTGGCACCGCGGATCGGAGGTCAACTCGGCCCCGAGCGGGAGCAGGTGACGCTCGTGCCACTCGATCACCGCATCCAACGCCTCGACGACGTACATCGAGCGCACTCGGGGATCCTCGAGCACCGCCCGCGCCGTGTAGCCGAGCCCGAGGCCGCCCACGACCACGTCGAGGTCGCGACCCACGATCTCGGCGAGCCCGAGCCGGGCGAGCTCGACTTCGGCGACCGTGAACAGGCTCGACATGAGGAACTCGTCGCCCAGCTTCACTTCGTACACGTCGACCTGGAGCGTCGGCTCGAGCCGCCGGCGCACACTGATCTCACCGATCGGTGTGCGCCGCCGGTCGATCTCTTCGAACCTCGAGCTCATGCTGCTCCGTTGCCGCTGCGTCGGGCACGGTACTCACCCGTCGTCCACCCGGCACATGAGGTACGCCGGGTAGCGTGACCGACGTGAGAGAGCAGTTCCTGGCCGGCGCGGACGCCGTACTCGCCGCGGTGTCCGATCCTCGCGTGTCCGACGCGTGGAACCGCGAGTCGATCCTCGCCGCACAGACGGTCGGCTCGCTCGCGGGTCATCTCGCACGGGGCGGCGTCTGGGTCGTCGGCGACTACCTGGACGCCGAGCCTCCCGACCGGCCCCTCGACTTCGAGACGGCTGCGGAGTACTTCGCCGAGATCGGCGATGCCCTCACCGACGACGACCACGCCGCCATTCGCGCCCGCGGCGCCGAGATCGCTGAGAGTGGATGGAGCACCGTCGTCGAGCAGCTCGCGGCGCGACTCGACGCCCTCCGGGGACAGCTCCCTGCGGAACCGCCCGACCGCACGGTCGGGGTCTTCGCCGGGAAGGTGATGCGGCTCGACGACTACCTGGCCACGCGAATCGTCGAGCAGGTGGTGCACCTCGACGACCTCGCCCGGTCCCTCGACATCGACCCGTGGCCCAACCCGCCGGGTGCCGAGGCCATCGTCATCGCGTTCGGCGCCGAGGTCGGCCGCCTCCGTCATGGCGGTGCCGCGATGCTTCGGGCGCTCTACCGCGGAGAACCAGATCTCGCACTCCCGGTGCTCTGACGCGCTATCGAACCTCGCGTAGTGGAGCCTTTGCGAAGTCCTGCATCCCGACATCGAAGCCGACTTCGGCGCGAAACCCCAGCCGCTCCGCAGCCGCATCGGTCGCTGCAAAGACGTGGCGCACGTCGCCGAGACGGTACCGGCCCGTCACCACGGGTTCCGGTGCGCCGGGGCCGAAACCGGCGGACAGTGCCGATGCCATCTCGAGCACGGTGTGGGGCGTGCCACTCGCGATGTTCACCGGACCGTCGACCGGCACATCGGCATGGATCGCGAGTTCATTGGCCCGAGCGACGTCGCGCACGTGGACGAAGTCGCGTCGTTGCCCGCCGTCCTCGGTGACCTCGGGCGCTCGCCCTCCCTCCAGTGCCGACCGGAAGATCGCCGCGACACCCGCGTACGGAGTGTCGCGGGGCATCCGGGGCCCGTAGACGTTGTGGTACCGCAGCGCGGTGACCGTCGACCCGGGATGCTCGCGAGCGAAGGCAGCGCAGAGATGCTCCTGGTGGAGCTTGGTGGCCGCGTACACGTTCCGGGGATCGGTCGGCGCGTCCTCGGGTACCGGCGACGCCACCAGCTCGGCATCGCAGCGAGGACAGCACGGCTCCCACTCGCCGGCGTCCAGTGCTGCTCGCGCCCGCGGCGCCGGTCGCACGATGTCGTGCTGCGGGCACCGGTAGCGGCCTTCGCCGTACACGACCATGCTGCTCGCGAGCACGAGCCGCCCGCCGAAGCCGACGCGGTGGAGCGACTCCAGCAGGCTCGCCGTCCCGAGGTCGTTGTGGGTGCAGTAGGCCCGCACGTCGTCGAAGTCCACACCGAGACCGACCATCGCCGCCTGATGACAGACCGCGTCGATATCAGGGACTGCCTGCATCATCGTGGTGGCGTCCGTCGCGTCACCCCACACGTGCTCGACGTCGGCGCGGAGATAGCCGGGCTTGCCTTGGTGCGCGCCGGGGTGCAGGAGATCGACGACCCGCACCTCGTCTCCACGCGCGACGAGCGCGTCGACCACGTGCGAGCCGATGAAGCCGGCGCCTCCGGTCACGAGCACACGCATCAAGCACTCCTCACCAGGGTGAGTTGACCAGGGTCTGGGTGACGACCGCCGCGAACACTTGCACTGCGAGCCAGCCGCTGGCACGCCATCGCGCGCGCGGTCCGGTGCCGGTGAAGAGCGCGAGCCCGGCCACGAGGATCCACGGCGTGAACGGTAGCCAGATCCGCTCGACCTCCCCTTTCGCCATGCCGGTCAGGTCGGCGAGCGCGACCGCGGCGGCGGCACTCCCGACGAGGAGCCACACCGCATGGTCCCGGAGTCGGCCGAGCGCCACCGCAATCGCCGGCCCCAACACCACCGCCAAGATCGCGAGGTCGGCGATCAGGAAGACGAGGTACGGACGTCGGCCACCGACACCGGCAAAGTATCGCTCGCGGGTTGTGAGCAGCCCATCGAACCACCAGAACCCCGCGACGAGGAAGCCGAGCAGCACGCTGGAGCCCGCGAGCGCAGCCACCACGATCGGGCGCAGGCGACGACGATGGGCGGCGATGACCACAGGGATGAGCGCGAGGAGGACGAGCCCGTACGACAGCATCGCGGTCGCCCCGAAGAGCAGCCCACCGACCAGCGCCAAGGCGTCGGCCCGGCGTCCACGCCGACCGGTCGCGAGGACCACGAGTGTGATCGCCCAGGCGCCGACCCCCGCGTACAGCGCGTCGGCGGTCGAGGCGATCCAGATCGCAGCCGGCGCGACCACCACGAACGGCAACGCGTGCCGCGCTGCACCCTCACCCGCAACCTCGCGAACACTCACCAATGTGGCGGGGACTGCCAGTGCCCCACCCGCGATGAACAGGCCCGCGGCCCAGCCGGAGCCACCGAGTCCGACGCGATCGAGACCGACGAGCGCGAGGAGGAGCCCGGGCGGATGTCCCTGGACGTGGATGCCGTAGTCCCGGATGCGATCGGTGAACGTTGTCAGGAAGTCACCCGGTGAACCCACCAGCGGCACACTCGCGAGGTACTCCTTCGGGAGCTCGACCGGGCGCAGGATCCCGAGGTCCCACCCCTCGCCCAGGGCGAGCGCGACCGCCCAGACCGCGGCCGCAACCGTTGCTGCGAGCAGCAGCGTTCGCCAGCCGAGCCGGGTCGCGGCATACGGCGCGCCGAGAGCCACGACGAGGCCGACCGCCACGGCGACCAACGTGAGCGGCTCGGGACGCCAGTCGAAGACCCCCGTCAGGGGCGGCGCGTTGAGTCGGATGTTGCGTTCCGGAGTCCGCACGAGCTCCACCAGCCCGCCACCGACCGCGATGAGCGCGGCCCATACGAGCAGGGCACCAACGGTGCGCCGCGCGCGCTCCGCCCGACGATCGAGCGCAACTTCGCCTGCCGGGTCAGAACGCGAGTCCCATTGGGTCAGCGGTGACACGCGCCGACCCTAGGCCGCGCCCGATCGGCAGGACGCGGCCCGCTGAGAACGCAGGTTGGTAGCGTGCTCGAGGTGGTCGATGTCGTACTGCCGGTACTCGATGAAGCCGAAGCCATCCCCATCGTCGTCGCGTCACTGCCGCAGGGCTTCGCGGCGCTCGTGGTCGACAACGGCTCGACCGATGGTTCGGCCGACATCGCTCGGGATGCCGGTGCACGCGTCGTCGTCGAGCCCAGCCGCGGATTCGGAGCCGCGTGCTTCGCCGGGCTCATGGCCGCGACCAGTGACGTGGTGTGCTTCATGGACTGTGACGCGTCGTTCGACGGCCAGGACCTCGCGGTGGTCGCGGCGCCGGTGCTCGCCGGCCGGGCCGATCTGGTCCTCGGGAGCCGGCAGGCCCAGGCAGGGGCATGGCCGCTGCACGCCCGCATGGCGAACCGCTTCCTGGCCCGCCGGATCGCCCGCCGGACGGGCGTGACCCTCTCCGACCTCGGTCCGATCCGGGCCGCCCGACGAGATTCCCTCATCCAACTCGACCTCCAGGACCGGAGATCAGGGTGGCCGCTCGAGATGGTGCTTCGCGCGGTCGAGGCCGGATGGCGCATCGAGGAGGTCCCCGTGGTGTACCGCCCCCGGGTGGGTCGATCCAAGGTCACCGGGACGGTCCGGGGCACGACGCGAGCAGTGCTCGACATGGCTCGGATGTTGCGGTGAGCGCCACGTCGGCGGTGGCGATCATCGTGATGGCCAAGCCCCCGAGCGACGCGAAGAGTCGCCTCCGAGGCGAGTGCGGCAACGAGCATGGTGATCTCCTCGCGCGAGCGATGCTCCTCGACACACTCGACGCCGTCGCGGAGTCATCGGCGCGCGAGCGTGTCGTGGCCGTCGACGGTGCTCCCGGAGGCTGGATCTCATCCGGATTCGCCACGGTGCCGCAACGTGGTGACGATCTGGCGCAGCGGCTCGCCTCGGCGTTCGACGATGTCGGCGGCCCGGCCATCGCCATCGCCATCGACACGCCGCAGATCACGGGCGCCCTGCTCGACGACGCCGCGGCCCGCCTGTTGGCCCCCGGCACCGACGCCGTGCTCGGGCCGGCCACTGACGGCGGCTACTGGGCGATCGGCCTCCGAGACGCCGATCCGCGCGTCTTCGTCGACGTGCCGATGAGCACCGCGACGACGGCGGCGGCACAGCTCCGGCGCCTCGCCGAGCTCGAGCTGACGACGGACCTGCTCCCCGAGCTCCGCGACATCGACCGGCTGGATGACGCAATCGTCGTCGCGGCACACGCACCGAACACCCGACTGGCCGCGGCGTTGTCGCGGGTGACGACGGAGGCACGATGACCGGAACGGAAGCATCCGTTCAACCGACCAGTGACGCCCAAGGTGGAACGCCGACGCGAGTTGCAACCTTTCTCGTGCGCATCGGCGTTGCGTTCATCTGGATCCAAGGCGCCGGCTGGAAGGCCCCACCCGACTTCGGCGAGGACGCCGGGCGCGGGCTCTACCGCTTCACCCGGTTCGCGATCACCGACGAGGTGTTCGCGCCATGGACGTGGTTCGTGCGCGAGGTTGTCCTTCCCAACTTCCAGGTCTTCGGTTGGCTCGTCCTCATCTCCGAGGCCGCGCTGGGCGCGTTCCTGCTCCTCGGACTCGCCACGCGTTTCTGGGCGATCATCGGCGTCGTCCAAGCGACTGCGATCATGCTCACAGTCTCGAACGCGCCGAACGAGTTCGGTGGCACCTACTGGCTCCTCATCATCGCGAACCTCGCGATCTTTGCGTTGGCCGCCGGCCGGGTGGGCGGCCTGGATGGCGTGCTCCGCCCCATCTGGGCGCGATCGTCCGGACGCGTCGCACACTTTCTCGGGAGGATGTCATGACCAGGATTCGACGGGCCGAGCTGATCCTCGCGGGTCTCGGGATCATCGTCGGGATCTGCGGCCTCGTGGCAGCTCGCGACCTCGACTTCACCGCAGCGGCCGGCGGGGTGCTCTTCGAGCGCAGCGACGACATGATCTGGGGAAAGCTCCTCCAGTTCAGCCCACTCGGCGCAATCGTCACGATCGTCCTCGCATCCGTCGCGATGCTCGGCGCCTGGTTCCGCGTCCGCGCGCTCGTGCTCATCGCTGCGGGCGGCTTCGCGGTCTGCGCCCTCCAGGTCATCGTGCAGTTCGGTCGCAGCGACAACGTGTTCGGGGTCCGGGGTGGGAACCTCGCGCTGTTCCTGGCGATGGCCGTTGGCCTCGTGACCCTCGCCCTGGCCGATGCCGGCGAGACGGCCGATGCGCAGGTTGCCTCGGCGTGAGCGTCGTCAACCTGGTCGACGGTGAGGACGCGCCGCTGCTCACTCGCCCGTACTTCGAGCACGGCGACCCCGGGCCGATCGTCGCTGCCCTCGCGCAGGTGCCCGAGCTCCTCGAGGTCGCGCTGCCGTTCATCAGTGCAGTGCTCGGCGCATCGTCGATCGACCTGCGCACGAAGGAGCTGGTGATCCTGCGGACGTCGGTTCGGCTCGAGTGCCGCTACTGCGTGCAGAGCCATACGCCGGTCGCGCTCGACAGCGGTGTGAGCCGTGCCGAGGTCGACGCCCTCCGCGGCCGGGAGAGTTGCGCCGCAGCCTTCGCCGACCCCCGGGCACGGGCGCTCGTCGACTGGGTCGACGCGCTCGCCGGCGGCGTCGGGACCGTCGACGCGTCGCTCACGGCCACAATGCAGGAGTGCTTCCAGGAGCACGAGATCGTCGAGCTGGCGCTGCTCGTCGGCGCGACGATGATGCTCAACCGGTTCTGCACCGGGCTCGAGCTCCCCACCGCGCCGGCCACGCTCGAGCGCCTCGCGTCCGAAGGCTTCGAGTGAGCGAGATCGCCGAGGCCGTGCGCGACGGAGTCCTCCCCGGCAGGGTGTGGATGTACAGCAACTACCACTGCAACCTGGCGTGTGTGTACTGCATCACCGACTCTGCGCCCGGGGTCGCTCGACGCGAGCTCCCGCGGGAGCGGATGCTCGGCATCGCGTACGAGGCTTTGGCGCTCGGCTTCACGGCGCTCGGAGTGACCGGCGGAGAGCCGTTCCTCCAGTCGTGGATGCCGGGGCTCGTGGCCGAGCTCAGCGAGATCCTCCCGGTGGTCGCTCTCAGCAACGCGACGTTGTTCACCGGTGAACGGCTCGAGGCCATGCGGGTTCTCTCCGGCCGCCGGGCTCAGGTGCAGGTGTCACTCGACCGACCCGATCCCGAGGCGAACGACGGGCATCGGGCACGCGAGAACTTCCGCAAGGTGGTGGAAGCCATCCCCCGCCTGATCGATCGCGGCGTCGGCGTGCGCTTGGCGAGCACGGTCGACGAACAGGACGCCGAGGAGCGCGAAGAGCTCTGCGCACTCCATCGATCGCTCGGCATCGCCGACGAGGACCACATCGTTCGCCCGATCGTGCACCGAGGTCGCGCCGCGCAGCACGACATGGGACAGCCGGCGACCTCCGACAACCTGGAGCCCGAGCTCACGATCACCGCCGACGGCGCGTTCTGGAGCCCGTTCGGCCCGAGCGTCCAGGACGGCCGCCTCGACCTCGATCTCCTTGTCACCCGCACGACGGCACCGCTCGAGACCCCGGCCCGAGCACTCCTGCGCCTGGTCGAGGGTCGCCCACCGGGCGATGACGCCCGCCGCAACATCCGCTGAGCGTGATCCGCCGGGTCCGGTCGGACCCACACAAGACCCCGCGGCGCCGTCAGGCCGAGTGGGCCTCGGACTCGGTCTCGTGCCCACATGAGCATTCGCACACCGATCTGCGATCTGTTCGGCATCGACGTGCCGATCGTGCAGACCGGCATGGGCTGGGTCGCCGGCCCACGCCTGGTGTCGGCGAGTGCCAACGCGGGCGCGCTCGGGATCCTGGCCTCGGCGACCATGACCTACGAGGAGCTCGTCGGTGCGATCGCCGAGGTGAAGGAGCGGACCGAGCGGCCGTTCGGCGTCAACATGCGGGCTGACGCCGAGGACGCGGAGCAGCGGGTCGACCTCCTCATTCGCGAGCAGGTGAAGGTCGCGTCGTTCGCGCAGGCGCCGAGCGAGCGTCAGATCAAGACACTGAAGGACGCAGGGGTCTGCGTCGTGCCGTCGATCGGGGCGCGCCGCCACGCCGAGAAGGTCGCGGCGTGGGGCGTCGACGCAGTCATCGTCCAGGGCGGTGAAGGCGGCGGCCACACCGGCGCGGTCGCCACGACGCTGCTCCTCCCCCAGGTCGTCGACACCGTCGACCTCCCCGTCATCGGCGCCGGGGGTTTCTTCGACGGTCGCGGCCTCGTCGCGGCACTCGCCTACGGTGCGGCCGGGATCGCTATGGGGACCCGGTTCCTCCTCACCTCCGACAGCACGGTCCCCGACGCGGTCAAGCGCCACTACCTCGAGCGCACCGTCACCGACACCATCGTCACCACCCGCATCGACGGCGCGCCCCACCGCATGCTGCGCACCGAGTTCGTCGACGGGGTCGAGCGCGGTCGGGCCATCGCCGCGCTCCCGCGCGCCATCCGCAATGCGTTCGCATTCAGGAAGATGACCGGGACGTCATGGCGCGCCATGCTCGGTGAGGGTCGCG
>Ga0315287_10008222_pt1 | contig 10520 bp, 9 predicted proteins | sample YL17G11_0_MG_FD_205037 | JGI IMG/M metagenome (GOLD analysis project Ga0315287, IMG submission 205037) | Sediment microbial communities from Yellowstone Lake, YNP, Wyoming, USA - YL17G11_0 | ecosystem: Environmental > Aquatic > Freshwater > Lake > Sediment | place: USA: Wyoming | collected...
CCAAGAGAACGACGAGTCCGGCGGTGCACTTGCGTATCCCGTACCTTTGCATGAGGCCTCCCCACCCTTCTGAGTGTCTTCGGGTCACCACGCGGTAGCCTCAACTCGACCCCCGATCAGCCACATGATGATGGATGGCAGAGCATTCCCCTAGTCCCAAATCGAGGGCCTCTTGTTCCGCCGCAATCCTTTGTCAAGGCGGAACGACAAAGGCTGTGTGAAAGGATATGCTGAATGTAGTAAGGGATACGAGCTAGCGCCGGAAACAAGGTATGGGGGCGGCGGCCTGGCAGTGGGGTGCGGATCCCGGTCCGCATGTTGCATGGCAGGAGTCCCCCTCGCCCCTCCCGAAACTATGGGGAGAGGGAACCTCCATGACCAATCAACTCGACCCGCCAACGGAGTGCGCGCGCTGCCGGCAGTCACTGCCGGCCGAGGCGGAGACGTGTCCGCACTGCGGCCTGGCCGTGCGAAGAGATACGCTGACTCCCCTTGACGGGACGCCTCCGCCGCCTCCCCCTCCCCCGCCTCCCCCGCGGTGGTCAGCCCAAGAGGAGCGCGACCGGCTCTACGAGACCGGCCCGGTAGAGCGGGCGCCGGGTCAGGACGCGCCGGGGAGCTGGGGCTACGTGAAGTTCATCGCCAAGCAAGACCCGCTCTTCGCGGTGGTGCTCGGGCTGCTGGCGCTGGATGTCGTGGGAGACCTGATTTCAGGGAACACGTTTGGCGCTATCATCTCCGGCGCGGTCTTCTGGGGCGTCTACACGTTCCAGAGCTACGGCTTCTGGCTGGCCTTGCTCGGGTCCGGGTTTGCCGCGGTCTTGTCGCTGGCGCTTTTCTCGACCGCTCCGACTGCGGCCGCGCTGGGCGGCGCGCTCTCTCTCTTCACGGTCGTCGTCCTCTACCTGCGGCGCGACTACTTCGGGTAGCGCAACTTCACGGAACTATCCGGCGCGCTGCTTCGTCTATATGGTTGGACCCGCCGAGGCGGGCACGACCTTACTCACGGAGGTGGCCGGGATGTCGGAACGAGACGCCGCGCATAGTCGTCAGCGTAACCGCCTCTATCTCCTCGTCGGGGCGCTCTGTCTGCTGGTGGTGTTCATCGCGTTGAGCACTCGCTCCGCCAAGCAGAGCACCTTGGATGTCGGCACGATGAGCGCCTGGCGGGCCGAAGGGGGAGGTGGGGGAGGTGGTGGAGGCGCCCGCGGGGGCGGCATGGCCCAGATGCGGGCCTCGGGCAGCCCCGCGGCGTCGGTGGATGCCTCAACCGAGGAAGTCGGCTTCGAACCCGCCCGCACTGCGCCCTCCGCCTGGCCCACCACTCCCATGTTGATCCGCACCGCGTCCCTGCGGATGCGGGTGGACGATGTACCCAAGGCCCACGCCCAGGTGGCGGCCATCGCCCGCGCCGCCGGCGGCTATGTCGCGAACTCCACGCTCAGCGCGGAGGCCGGCCCCACCTCGGCCGGGATCACCATCCGCGTCCCCAACGAAGGGTTGGACAGCGCGGTGGATCAGATCGCGGCGCTGGGCAAGCTGCTTAACAAGCAGATCGGCGCTCAGGAGGTGACGGAGGAGTACGTGGACCTCACCTCCCGCCGCCGCAACCTCCAGCGAGAGGAGCTGCGCCTGCTCGACCTGCTTCAGCGCGCGGGGAAAGTCAGGGAGCTGCTGGAGGTGGAGCAAGAGGTCGGGCGCGTGCGCGGCGAGATCGAGACCATCTCCGGCCGGCTGCGCTATCTCGAGAACCGCGTCGCCCTCTCCACCATCCAGGTGCAACTCGAGGGTCCGCAGCCCAAGCCCACCGCCGGCGGCCCGGTATGGACGGCGCGCGACGTCGCCCGAGAGGCCGCCCGCTCCCTCCTCGGCACCTGGCAGAGCCTCGCCACTTTGGGCATCTGGCTCGGCATCTATGCACCCGTGTGGCTGCCGCTCGGGCTCGTGCTGGTGTGGGCGTTGCGGCGCGCGGGAGGGTTGTTCCCGAAGGCGTGATCAACACCGACAGATCGAGATAGCTTCACAAGAGCATCTCGAGAGTGGTACACTGCGAGCAGAGGATAGAAGCCGATGGCAGAGCGATACGCCGTTCCGCTGACGTTCATCTATGCACGCGAGGACGACGCCTGGCCGGCCCTGGCCTGTGAGATCGCCGTTGGGTCCCAAGGCGACTCCGTGGATCATGCCAGAGAGATGCTCAAGGAGGCCGTGGAGGTTTCCGTGTCTTCCCTGGTCGAGATCGGTAAGTTCGCCGAGATCGAGCACCCGGCCTCGTCGGAACTGCTGGCGAGCTTCTTGAACGTCGCGCCGGAGGACTTGGTGGTCGAGTACCATACCCTCCTCATCGCCATCGAGTTGACCCCCCGCCCCTCGGTGGTCTCAATGGAATTTGTGCCCACGGCGGTCAAGCCCGGTTGCTGCAAGCTGTCCGTGGCGGCCTAACTAATGGCCCGCGTTCCGCCGCGCTCGACCCGACAGGTCGAGAAACTCCTGAAGCACCTCGGTTGCCACTTCGTCCGCCACGGCAGTGGGCACGACATCTGGGGACCGGGCGTGCGCGGTCAGAGCTTCGCCGTGCCGCGGGCGCGAGCCGGCGGCGAGATGAAGAGCCGGACCGTGGAGGCCATCCTGGAGGAGGCCGGTATCAGCGTCGCCGACGCGCTGACGTTCTGGGAAATCCGTTAGGTCATGTGCCGCCGGCCGCCACCTGTCGCGGTGGGTGTGGGTGCAGGGCGCTCACGGTATGCGCTCTACAGCCACCGATCAATCCAATTATACGCCCGCGACCGCATCTCGTCGTTGAACTCGTGCGGGCCGGGGGAGATGTGGAGGTCAATCGCCTCCCCCGCGCCGAGGCGCTGGTACATCATCTTCGCCCTAGTGTACACCTCCTTCGCTCCCGAGACGGGGAAGCGCCAATCTTGCTCTCCGGTGAGCATGAAGAAGGGCCGGGGTGCGATCATGGAGACGATATCCGGCGTGTCGCCCCACTGCAGTAGCCCGGGCACGTAGAGGCCGTAGTTGTGGATCGCCCCCGCCGCCAGGATGGAGGCGAAGGTGGTGGTGGCGCAGCTCGCCACTCCCACCTTGAGCTTCGGCTCCAGGGACAGGGAGAACCACGTCTCCGCCGCGCCCATGGAATGCCCGATCATGCCCAGGCGCTGCTTGTCCACCTCCGGCCGGGTGCAGAGGTACTCCACCGCGCGTTTCACGTCCCAGATCATCTTGCCCTGGAGGGTCCAGCCCTTCAGCAGCAGTTCGTGGGAGAGGAAGCGCTCGTACTGCTCGCCGTCGAAGCGCGGGTCGCGCCGCTCCTCGAAGCAGATGGTGTCCGGCGACAGCGTGACGTACCCCCGCGCGCACAACTCCGCGGCATAGGCCTGCTGGGGATTGCCCGCCCAGCCGCACACCTCGCTCTTGCCCAGCTCGTACTGCCCTGCATGCTGGTGGTGGCAGAGCACCGCGGGGAGCGGGGGAGTGCGATGCTTGGGGATCATCACCACCGCGGGGATCACCTCGCCCGGCTCCGACTCATACTGCACCAACTCGACGACGCGGTCCGCCTCCTCCTTGCGCTTGACCACCTTCGCATTCAGCGGGCTGCGCACCGGGAAGCCGCCCAGGAGGCGGATCAGTTGCTGTCTCCGCAACTCCAGCCAGGCCGGGTGCTTGTCGGGCGTGGGGAGGGACAGTATCGCGTCGCTGAAGCCGTGCGTCATCCGCTTTTCCTCACCAGGGCCAGATCGCGCAGGTCCACCGCGCGCATCCGAAACGTCTCCGCCACCGCCGGGTGGACCACGTGCCCCTCCGCGATGTTCACCCCGGCCGCCAGCGCGCGATTGGCGCTCACCGCCTCGGCCAGGCCGCGAGTGGCGATCTCCAAGGCCCAGGGGAGAGTGGCGTTGGTGAGCGCGTGGGTGGCGGTGCGCGGCACTCCGGCCGGGATGTTGGGAACCGCGTAATGCAAGACGCCGTGCAGGGCGTAGGTGGGATGGGAGTAGCTCGTGGGCCGGATCGCCTCCACGCACCCGCCCTGGTCCACGGCCACGTCCACGATCACCGCGCCCGGCCTCATCTTGCGCACCATGTCTCTGGTCAGCAGTTTGGGCGCCCGCGCGCCGGTCACCAGCACCGCGCCGATGAAGAGGTCGGCGTAGCTGGCGGAACGCTCGATGGAATAGGCGTTGGAATAGACCGTGATCACGTTCTCGCCGAGCACATCGTCCAGGTACTTGAGCCGGCCGTGATCCACGTCGAGAATGGTGACGTGCGCGCCCATCCCGGCCGCTACCTTGGCCGCGTTCGTGCCCACGGTGCCGCAACCCAGGATCACCACTTCCGCCGGCGGCACGCCCGGCACCCCGCCCAGCAGCGTCCCCCGGCCGCCGTTCTCCGATTCCAGGAAATGGGCCCCGATCTGGACCGACATCTTGCCCGCGATCTCGCTCATCGGCAGGAGCAAGGGCAGGCTGCCGTCCTCCAACTGCACCGTCTCGTAGGCTACGGCCGTCACGCCCGCGGCGAGCAGGGCGTGCACCAATTCCCGCGAGGAGGCGAGATGGAGGTAGGTGAAGAGGACCTGTTCGGGTCGCAACAGGTCGTACTCCGGTGGCAGCGGCTCCTTCACCTTGAGAATCAGTTCCGCCCGCCGAAACACCTCGACGGCGCTCGAGACGAGCCGCGCCCCGGCCCGGCGGAACTCCGCGTCCGAGATCTTACTCCCTTCGCCGGCGTGGGCTTCCACCAGCACACGGTGCCCGTGGTCGCAGAACGCCCGCACCCCGGCCGGAGTCAAGGCCACCCGGTTCTCGCCGTCCTTGATCTCTCTCGGTACGCCGACGACCACCTTCGCCTCCGCTCTCCCCTCGGACATCATTCGATTCGGCGAGGGAAAGCGCCTGTCCTTTGTTCCAACGAACACCCAACCCGGGTTGCAGGATGTAGAAGAAAAGGCATATAATCCAGCGATGCTCGCGACTCAGGTGACACCTACGTGTCAATACCCATGAGTGTGAGATGCGGCGCCGGGCGGGGTCACGGGGCCGGGGTTGTTGGACCCCACGCGGCTGACATGGCATAATGTGATGTTCCGCGCATGGCGCGCGGGTAGCCAGGGCGAGATCCGTTTGGGCGGCCGAAGCGGATTCTCCCCACAAAAGGAGGTAAGGCGTTCTCTGGCATCTGGCCGGGGCGAGGAGTGGCGATCCCGGGTTCATGCTTGCACCGCGAGGTAACGTGGAGTCTCGGGGCGCAACTGAACCTCTACTCGCCCTCCCGCCGTAACGTTGAACAACTCCAAGGAGGAGACAATGCGTAGAGTAGGGTTCTTACTGGGCGCCCTCCTGCTTCTCGTAGTGGCGTTCGCCCCCGCGATCGCAGCGCAGCCCTTCAGCGACGTACCGCAGGATCACTGGGCCTATAACGCCATAGACAAGCTGGCCTCTGCAGGGCTGATCGAGGGCTACCCGAACGGAACGTTCGGGGGCAAGTGTAACATGAGTCGTTACGAGTTCGCGGTGGCGATCACACGCTTGATGGATCGCGTCGAGCAGCTCGGCGCCGGCAAGGGTGAGAAGGGCGAGCCGGGTGCGTCCGGTGCGCCCGGCGCCTCCGGCGGCCCCGGCCTCACTCCCGAGCAGCAGGCGCTGCTCAATCGCCTGACCAAGGAGTTCGCTCCTGAGCTCAAGGCCCTCCGTTCCGATCTCGACGCCCTCATCAAGCGCGTCGAGGAACTCGAGGCCCGACCCGCGCCCACCGCGCCCGTAGTCACCGTCAGCGGCAACATCGGCTGGCGCACCGGCGTCTACGGCACCGGGCTCGGCTTCCAGGACGTCGAGAGCACCGGCTATCCGGCCTACGAATTCGGCGGCGTCAGCAGCCGGCTGGGCGCCGGCACTGCCTTCGGCGTCATCCCGATTGACACGGACTTCGGCGAGATTGACATTCCGATCAGCGACGCCTTGAAGGACTCCTTCAAGGCCGGCGACTTCATGCACATGCAGACCACCGTGACCCTGTCGGCGAATCTGTCGCCCAGCACGAACGCGATGGTCAAGCTGTTGGCGGGACCCCACACCAACGTGCCGTTCCCGTACTTCGATGGGTTCGGCGTCTCGCCGAACATCTTCAGCGGCAACGGGATCATGGACGTGGTGCAGTTCGACCAGATGTGGGTGAAGCACTCCGGTCACTTTATCGCCCCGGTTGACCTGACCATCGGCAAGCAGTACCTGAAGCGGGGCTCCGGCCTCTTGTTCGACAACGATCAGGAAGCCATCAAGGCCCTGCGCGCCGACTTCGGCGGCGACCGCCTCCGCATCGGTACGCTCCTGGGCATGCTCGACGACGAGCAGTTCCTGGGGCGCACCGCCCCCATCCCCCAGGGCGTGGACGCCAACGGCGAGGCCCTCCCGACCGATGGGCAGGACAACATCAACCTGTTCTACCTCGACTGGAAGTTCGCCGGCGACTGGACCCTCGGCGGTAACTACCTGAACTCCGGCTTCAACCGGGAGAAGGGGTACAGCGTCAGCCTGAACGGTACGCTCTTCGGCCTCGGACTCTACGGCGAGTGGTCCAAGCTGACCGACTGGCCCACCGGCGACGATTTCGCCGACTTCGACGGCGACAGTATCCAGACCAGTGATGAGGCCAGCCTCAGCGACTCCGACAGTGCGTGGCTGGCCGGCCTGAACTACTGCAACCCGTGGATCACCCTCAACGGCGAGTACGGTCAGGTGGACGCCGGCTATTCCTTCGCCCTTACGGACGGCGGCTGGGACGCCTTCTTCGGTCCCGGCGTGTTCAACCTGCCGCTCTCGGCCCTGCATCCGCGGGCCGAGGTGGACCCGTACTACATCAACTGGGTGGACCGCCCGCTCTTCCTCGACCCGACCAACATCGCGCGCGGCTGGCACCTCCAGGCGACCTTCCCGACCCTGCTCGGTGAGAGCAATTCGCTCACCGTGTCCTATGCCACCGGCGATGCCTACAACCCGGACTACCTCGCCTGGCTGTTCAACGGAGGCTCGACCCAGGATCCGGTCGTCGTCTCCCCTGACCGATGGCGGAATGCCGACCCGGTGTGGTGGGTCAAGCTGTCTCGCCAGTTGAGCACCGCGGTCAGCGCCAACCTCGTCTACGGTCACCGCGCGGTGGACAACGTGCTGTCCCCGCAGACCGTACCGGTGGCCTTCGACGAGGACCAGAATCCGATCTTCGCGACCAACGATGCGATTCAGGTCATCCGGGCTGAGGTCGTCGTTCAGTTCTGAGACCCGTCACATCACGTGACCGACACACCCAGCCCCCCGGCTCCGCCGGGGGGCTGTCGTTCTCCCCTAGAGGGGATTGCTGCCCGGGAGGTGTCCTGGTTGCGGTCGGCGCGGTGAACCGATATAATTCGGACGGGCAGGTGCTTATGCGCCATCTGGACGTAGCTACCGGCAGAAAGCCGCACCTCGAATGAGATCCGCCTCGCGGGACGGGAGATCGCTGTCGCGGCGCGGCACGTTGGTCTTGTGTCTCCTCTCCGGCCTGCTGTTGAGCCTGGCCTTCCCGCCGGCCGGTCTGTGGTGGCTCGCCTGGGTGGCCCTGGTCCCGTGGATGGCGGCGTTGCGCCTGGGATCGCGCTTCGGGACGTTCCTCGGGAGCTGGCTCGGCGGAATTGCGTTCTTCGGCGTGTTGCTCTCCTGGCTGCACCTCTTCGGCCTCTCTGTCTGGCTGCTTGTCACAGTGCTCCTCGGCGCCTATCTTGCGATCTGGGGCGTCTGCGTGCGGCGCCTGGGGCCTCTCCGTCCGGCCGCGCGCCTCCTGGGGACGGCCGCGCTGTGGTGCGGCGTCGAGTGGGCGCGCGGGCTGGGCACGTATGGCTTCACCTGGGGATGGCTCGGGTATAGCCAGAGCCCGATGCTCCCGTTCCTGCCCGTCGCGCGCTACGCTGGGACGCTCGGGCTATCCTTCCTGATCGCGCTTGTCAACGTCTCGCTGGCCGAGATCTTGGTCTCCCTCCTCCGCAAGACCGCCTTCCCGGCGGCGCTCGGCCGCGCGGTGCTGGGTTGCGCGCTGGCCGCCGCCCTGCTCGGCGGCGCCAGCCTGAGAGCGCGCAGTCGCGAGGCCGGCCAAGCGCCCCGCGTTCGCGTGGCCGTGATCCAGGGCAGCGACCACGGTCCTCTCGCCGCAAAGGACGTGAACGTGGCGCTGACGTCGGAGGAACAGGCGCACACCTTCGAGGTCTACGCATCCCTGACGATGACAGCCGCGGCGCAGAGACCGGCCCTGGTGGTGTGGCCCGAGAGCGTGCTGCCCTCCGACCCGGAGGACGACCCGAGCGTCGCGGCGCGGGTGAGCGCCATCGTCCGCCGCGCCAACGTCTGGCTGCTCGCCGGAGGCCCGGCCACGGACGCGCGGGGCCGACCCGCCAATTCGGCCTATCTCTACGCCCCAACCGGGAACGTCGTGGCGCGCTATGATAAGGTGCAACTCGTCCCGTTCGGCGAATACGTACCCCTGCGGGGACGGCTGCCGTTCTTGGAGCGCTACCACGTTCGCGAACAGGACTTCGTGGCCGGGGTGGCGCACCGGGTGCTGCAAGCCGGGACCATCTCGCTGGGGCCGACCATTTGCTTCGAGTCCACCTTCCCCGACATCTCCTGGGAGTTAGTGCGCAAGGGCGCGCAGGTGCTGGTGATGATCACCAATGACTCCTGGTTCGGCCGCACCGCCGCGGCCGCCCAGCATCGTCAGATCGCGGTGCTCCGCGCCGTGGAGTCTGGGCGCTGGGTGTTGCGTGCGGCGAGCACGGGCATCTCCTCCATCATCACGCCCGAGGGCCGCATTGTGGAGCAGGCTGGCCTGTACCAGCCCGCCGTGCTGTCCGCCGATGTGCCCCTGCTCACCGGGCAGCCCGTGGGCGTGCGACTGGGACCCGCCCTCGGGTGGTTCATGCTGACGCTCGCCCTCGTCTTCGTCATCGCTCCGGCGGCGGCGCGCCGCCGCGGTTCCGCCCGGCCGCCCGATGGCGGGAGGCCGGCCGGCCCAAGGAGGCGGGCGCGGCCGATCCGCTGATCGCTGTTCTCGGGGATTCGGCATCTCGGGTGTGGCAGGCGGTGACCGAGGACCCCGGAAGGACTGAGGGGTGCACACCCGCGGGTCCGGGTGATGGCGACAAAGCGGAAGCACGATTACCTTACGATCAGTGCTCAGGCTGCGAAGGACCAGGCGGCAGTTTCGATCAATGCTAGGCGTAGGGGGCCATATGCGGAAATCTTTGACAGGTGGTGGTGGCGGCCGACGGCCGGAGGCGACCGGGTCCCGATGGGCGCTGGCTCTCGGGCGAACGCTCGCCCGCGTGGGGATAGTCGGGCCCCTGTGCTCTCTGCTAGAGTGCCCGGCCCCTGGAACTCGGAGAGTTGCCGCGGAAGTCCTGGCCCGTTGCGTTGGCAACCGCCATGCGGTACAGGCCTTGGCAGGGGCCCTGGGTGACTCGGACCTATCAGTTGGGAAGGCGGTAAGAGAAGCGCTCATCCAGATGGGTCCGCCGCATAGCGCATGGGGCTATCTGGACTCCGGCGATGACGACAACCTGAGGAAGGCCTTGGAGGCGGCTGGCGAGTCGGCCGCTGAACTCCTCCGTTCCGCCATCGCTCACCGGTCGTCACGGATCAAGCACTGCGCCGCAAGGGCCGTCGGCATGCTCAGAGACGCGTCATTTGTGCCGGAGCTCTGTGCCGCCGCGGAAGGGGGGAATCAGAACGCCATCTGGGCCTTGGGGGAGATCGGCGATTCCCGAGCTACGCCAGTGCTCGGGCGCATACTCCGTTCGGCAGCGGACACCAGCACTTACAGAGGAATTCTTGCCGCTGTCTGCAAAGTGAAAGATCCCAGAGCAGCGGAGGACCTCTGTGCCTTCCTCGACAAGATTCCGCTTATCGAGCTCGTCTACAGTACCTTTACCCTCCGGGAGATGAGAATCTCAGCGGCGGAACTCCTCTCCGAATCCGCTTCACCTTACGACGTCAACGGCCTTGCCATTCTCGCGAACGTGGGGAGCGCGGAAGGGAGGGCATCTGCGCTTGCGCGGATCCGGGAGCTTGGGGAGGTCGCGGTACGGGCCTTGCGTGAGCTGGCGCAAGAGAAGAAGAATCTGGCTTACTTCGCGGCCGCGACGCTGGAGCAACTGCACGAGACCGTTTCGCCAAGGGTTTGGACAAGACTCCTGCTATGCGATGACTGGACCCTGAAGGAGCGGATCATCGAGACACTAGTGAAGACGGGAGGCCCGCAAGCGGCGAGCGCGCTGATCCCGTTGTTGCACGACCGCGACAAGGCCACCCAGAAGGCGGCTGCGGAGGCACTTACCAAGCTCGGGCCGGAAGCGGCATTGATAGGCCATGGCTTTCTCAAACAGGAGTATGGCAGGAAGTACGACCTCCAGTCGGCCGTTCGCGACCTGGGCCCCGAGGCGTTCGATCACCTCTGCTCACTACTTAGAGATTCTAACAAAACCCCATGAAGGGATT
>Ga0315287_10008223_pt1 | contig 10520 bp, 10 predicted proteins | sample YL17G11_0_MG_FD_205037 | JGI IMG/M metagenome (GOLD analysis project Ga0315287, IMG submission 205037) | Sediment microbial communities from Yellowstone Lake, YNP, Wyoming, USA - YL17G11_0 | ecosystem: Environmental > Aquatic > Freshwater > Lake > Sediment | place: USA: Wyoming | collected...
TCGACGGACGCCATCTCTTCGGTGACGACGAAGAAGAGGCGGCCAACGGCGAGGGTGCCACCGAGCAACGCGAGGATGCGCGGGTCGGAGCGTTTCTGAAGCACATCTCCCGGCTTCGTCGCCTGGTGAACGAGCGCGAGAAGCTGGTGGCGGACAGCGGCAAGAAGAAGGTCTCTGCCAAGATGATGCAGCGGATCGATACCCGCCTCGAGGCCATCAAGCCCGGCATCCACTCGGTGCTGTCCGAGGTGCCACTCGGCGCGCGTCAGGTCACCGTCATCGTCGACAAGTTGAAGGAAGCGATTGCGACGCTGGATGCCCAACGCGCCGTCATCCGGCGCTACGAGCCCGAGCCGCCCAAGAAGGACATCAAGGAGCCTCCGAAGGGCAAGATCAAGAGTAGCGCGCGGTCGGTGACGGCGCCTCGCAGGACCGCCGAGCAGCTGGCGCAGATCGCCGCCGACGTCCGAGAGGCCAAGAAGAGGGTCAAGATCGTCGAGCGCGAGACGCAGATGAGCGAGCAGGAGCTGCGCGAGTCCTTCGCGGCGATCCGCCGCGGTGAGTACAAGGCCCAGGAAGGCAAGCGCCAGCTCATCGAAGCCAATCTCCGACTCGTGGTCTCGATCGCCAAACGCTACACCAACCGCGGCCTCGGCTTCCTCGATCTCATTCAAGAAGGCAACATCGGCCTCATGCGCGCGGTCGAGAAGTTCGAGTACCAGCGCGGCTACAAGTTCTCGACCTATGCCACGTGGTGGATCCGGCAGTCGGTGTCGCGTGCCATCGCCGACCAGGCTCGCACCATCCGCATTCCGGTTCACATGATCGAGACCATCAACAAAGTGCTCCGCACCTCGCGCTATCTGGTGCAGCAGCTCGGTCGTGAGCCGACACCGGACGAGATCGCGGGCCAGATGGAGATGCCGCCGGACAAGATCCGCAAGGTGCTCAAGATCGTGAAGGAGCCGGTCTCGCTCGAGACGCCGATCGGCGACGACGAGGAAAGCTCGCTCGGCGATTTCGTCGAGGATCGCCAGAGTATCTCGCCGGCGGACGCCGCGATGGCACTTTCGCTCGAGGAGCAAACCCGCAAGGTCTTGGCGACGCTCACCCCGCGTGAAGAGCAGATCCTCCGCCTGCGTTTCGGCATCGGCGAAAAGTCGGACTACACGCTCGAAGAGGTCGGCCAGCGCTTCCAGGTCACCCGTGAGCGCATCCGACAGATCGAAGCCAAGGCCCTCCGCAAGCTCCGCAATCCGTCGCGGGCGAAGAACCTCGAGAATTTCGCGCCAAGTTAGTAGATTTCGGCCCCGGGCGCCTGGGTGGCGTGAGCGGGCGGGCAGGGTTAGAAGCTTCACGTGTCTTCGCTGCTGCTGGATCCCCTCGAGCTCGGAGAGCTGCTCGCCCACGGGCGATCCGTTCGTCTGCTCGACGCGCGTCCGGCATCCCGATTTGCGACGGGTCATCTACCGGGGGCGTTCCACCTCGATCCCTTCGGCATCAGCTTGATCGACTCGCGACCGGCGCCGCTGCGTGCCTTCGAGTGGATCATGCGACACCTTCTCGAGCTCCGCGGTGTGACCCGCGACGAGGCGGTCGTGGTGTACGAGGAAGACTCGGGTATGCGCGCGGCTCGTCTGGTGTGGCTGCTCAAGCTTTTCGGCCATCCCGACGCGCGTCTCCTCGACGGCGGCATCGAGCGCTGGCGTGCCGAGCGTCGCCCCATCGAGCGCGAAGCGGTGGCCGAGCCCGAAGTAGCCTCGGTCCTCGTCGTCGAACGCCGTCCGGAAGAGCTCGCGACCGTCGAGGACGTGTTGGCGGCGCTCGGCAACCCGAACGTCGCGATCGTCGATGCGCGCTCGCGTGCCGAGTACATGGGAACCCTGGTGCGTGCGGCCCGCGGTGGAGCCATTCCCGGTGCGGTCCATCTCGAGTACACGGCAAACCTGACGCCCGACGGCCGCTACCGTCCGTCCTCCGAGCTGCGCAGCATGTACGAGGCGCTCGGCGTGACGCCGGATCGCGAGGTCATCACCTATTGTCAGGGCGGTTACCGGGCGGCGCAGAGCTGGATCGCGCTTCATGAGGCCGGATATCCGCGGGTGCGCAGCTACGTGGGCTCCTGGAACGAGTGGGGCAATCGCGCCGAGCTGCCGTTGGCATAGGCGACCGAGAGATCGCGCGCACGTTGCGCCACGCCGACGGCTTCGCCCCCACCCGAGACGATGGTGCAATCGACGGCGGGCGCGATATAGAAACCGGATGCGCCAATCCCAGCTGCTGATCCCGACGCTGCGCGACGTGCCGGCCGACGCGGAAGTGGTGAGTCACAAGCTGATGCTGCGTGCCGGCATGATCCGCCAGATCGCGCGTGGTATCTACGATCTTCTCCCGCTCGGCGTGCGCGTGCTGCGCAAGGTCGAGCGCATCATCCGCGAGGAGATGGTCCGCGCGGGCGCGCAGGAAGTGCTGCTGCCTGCGATCTGCCCGGCCGAGCTCTGGCAGGAGAGTGGACGGTGGGAGAAGTACGGGAAGGAGCTGTTGCGGATCAAGGACCGCAACGATCGCGACTTCTGCTTCGGGCCGACGCACGAAGAGGTGATCACCGACCTCGTTCGCCGTGACGTGCGCTCGTACCGCGAGCTGCCGATCAACCTCTTCCAAATCCAGAGCAAGTTCCGCGACGAGGTGCGCCCCCGGTTCGGGCTCATGCGCGGGCGCGAGTTCATCATGAAGGACGGCTACTCGTTCCACGTCGACCGCGCCGACTGCGACCGCGAGTACGACAACATGTTCCAGGCGTATCGCCGGATCTTCGACCGCTGCGGGCTCGCCTACCGACCCGTCGAGGCCGATACTGGTGCCATCGGCGGGAGCCGCTCGCACGAGTTCCAGGTGCTCGCCGAGTCGGGCGAGGACGCGATCGTGAGCTGCGATGCCTGCGAGTATGCGGCCAACGTCGAGAAGGCGGGAATCGGCGTCGGCTCGCCGCCGCCGGCGGGCGCCGAGACCCCGCTCGCGGAAGTCGCTACCCCCGGGCACCGTACCATCGAGGAGGTCTCGACGTTTCTCGAGCTTGCCCCCGAGCGCTTCATCAAGACCCTGCTCTACGTCGCCGGTGACACCGTGGTGGTCGCGCTGGTGCGCGGCGACCACGCGCTCTCCGAGGCGAAGCTCAAGGACGCGCTCGGCACGCCGGCGGTCGAGCTGGCACCGGAGGTTGTCGTCGAGCGGGTGACGGGGGCACCAATCGGGTTCGCGGGTCCGATGGGTCTCCGCGGCACGGTGCGCCTCCTCGCCGACCATGCGATCGGCGGCATCACCGACGCCGTGACCGGCGCCAACAAGGCCGACACCCACGTCCGTGGTGTCAGCGCCTCCCGCGACTTCGCCGCCGCCGAGCTCGTCGACCTGCGGGTGGCGGGGGCAGGGGATCGCTGCCCGCGTTGCGTCGGGCACTTCGTCCTGCAACGCGGCATCGAGGTCGGACAGGTCTTCTATCTCGGCACCAAGTACAGCGAGGCCTTGAAGGCCACCGTGTCCGACGCCGACGGCAAGGAGCGCGTCCTCGAAATGGGGTGCTACGGGATCGGCGTCACCCGCACCATCGCGGCGGCGATCGAGCAGAATCACGACGACGCCGGTATCATCTGGCCCATGCCGCTGGCGCCGTTCCACGTCGTCGTGGTGCCGGTGAACCTCACCGACGAGCGGCTGCGGACCACCGCCGAACGTCTCCATGCCGAGCTCAGCGCGCGCGGCGTCGAGGTCTTGCTCGACGATCGCGACGAGCGGCCCGGCGTCAAGTTCAAGGACGCCGACCTGATCGGCTGCCCACTGCGGATCACGGTCGGCCCGCGCGCGCTCGAGCGCGACGCGGTCGAGCTCAAGCGCCGGACGGAAAAGACCGCGACCGAGGTGCCGATCGCCGAGGTGGTGGCGCGGGTGGCGGAGATGGTGGCGGCGGAGACCGCGGCGTGAGTCGCGCGGCGGCGCGCCGCCGGCTGATCCTTCCCCTCGACGTTGATACCACCCGTGCGGCCGCTCGTTTGGTCCGTTCGTTCGCCGGCGAGGTCGGCCTCTTCAAGATCGGCAAGCAGCTCTTCATGCACGCCGGCCCTGAGGCGGTCCGCCGCGTCCACGCCAAAGGCGGCGAGGTCTTCCTCGATCTCAAGTTCCACGACATTCCACAGACCGTCGCGCTCGCCGGCGTCGAGGCGGCGCGGCTTGGCGTCCGCATGTTCAACGTGCACGCTGCGGGTGGATCCGAAATGATGACGGCGACGGCCGCTGCGGTCGCGGACGTCTGCCGGCGTGAGCGGCTCCGCCGTCCGATCTTGCTCGCGGTGACGGTGCTCACGAGTCTCGGCGACACCGATCTCCGGCGCGTCGGTGTCCCCGGAACCGTGGTGCGTCAGGTGGTGCGCTTGGCGCGGCTCGCCAAGGCGAGCGGGATGGACGGGGTGGTCGCGTCGTCGCGCGAGGTGGGCGCGATCCGGCGCGCCTGCGGCCCGAGTTTCATCATCGTCACGCCGGGGATCCGGCAGACCGGCGACCCCCGCGGCGATCAGCAGCGCATCGAGACCCCGGAGGCGGCCATGCGGGCGGGGGCCGACTATCTCGTAGTCGGTAGGCCGATCCGCGATGCTGCCGATCCGATCGCGGCCGCGCGCGGCATCGTGACCGCGATGGCGCGCGGTCTCGCGACGCGATGACCACACCCGCAGGCAGGTAGCCCACGATGCCACGCGACCTCGACCTGGCGGTGCGGCCCGACGTCGCGCTCGACGAGGGCGCGCTCCGACACGCGGTGAGCCGCGCCGTCGGCTGCGATCCCGAAGACGTGGTGGACGTACGGGTGCTCCGCCGCGCGCTCGATGCGCGCCGCACCGTTCGCTTCCAGCTGCGGCTGCGGGTCTGGCTCCGAGGTGAGACTGCAGAAACGGAGTCGCTGCCCGCGGTGCCGACCTTCCCAGCGCCCCGTGCGGGCCAGCCGGTGGTGATCGTCGGCAGTGGGCCGGCCGGGCTCTTCGCCGCCCTCCGGCTCGCGCAGCACGGCGTGCCGGCAGTGGTACTCGAGCGCGGCAAGCCCGTGCAGGCTCGCCGTCGCGATCTCGCTGTGCTGAATCGTCAGGGCACGGTCGATCCCGAATCCAACTATTGCTTCGGCGAGGGTGGGGCCGGCACCTATAGCGACGGCAAGCTTTACACGCGCTCGCACAAGCGCGGGCCCGTGGCTGCGGTGCTCGACTGCCTGGTGGCGCACGGTGCCGATCCCAACATTCGGGTCGAGGCACGCCCGCACGTCGGCTCGAATCGCCTGCCGAAAATCGTGACCGCGCTCCGCGAGACCCTGGCACGCGCCGGCGTGGAGGTCGTGTTCGGGGCGCGCGTGGCCGAGCTCGTGGTGGCGGCCGGCCGAGTCGAGGCGGTCCGTTGCGGTGACGGGCGCGAGATCGCAGCTTCGGCGGTCATACTCGCGACCGGACACAGTGCGCGTGACGTCTATGCCCTCGCGGCGCGTGCCGGACTCGGGATCGAGGCCAAGGCCTTCGCGGTCGGGGTTCGGGTCGAGCACCCCCAGCCGCTCATCGATCACGCGCAATACGGCGCCGATGCCGGACGATTCCCCTTGCCGGCGGCCGCCTATCGACTGGCGACGACGATCGACGGGCGCGGGGTCTTCTCGTTCTGCATGTGTCCGGGCGGCTGGATCGTTCCCGCGACGACGGAGAGCGAAGCCGTGGTGGTGAACGGGATGTCGCTCGCGCGGCGCGATTCACCGTTCGCAAACAGCGGGATCGTCGTCGGCCTCGAGCCCGTCGACGTGCTGGCGCTCGGCTTCCCGGGCTCGACCGGGGGGCTGGAGCTGCAGGCGACGCTCGAGCACCGCGCCTGGGAAACTGGCGGCGGGGCGCAAGTCGCCCCGGCCCAGCGGCTCACCGACTTCGTCGCTGGGCGCGCCAGTAGCGACCTGCCACCGTGCTCATATCGGCCGGGCCTTCGGGCGGTGCGGCTCGACGAGATGCTTCCCGCCTTCGTTGCCGCGCGGCTGCGCGCCGGGCTCGGTCGCTTCGGTCGGCAGCTCCGGGGTTTCGATACGCGGGAAGCTCTGGTGGTTGGCGTCGAGACCCGCTCGTCGAGTCCCGTGCGCATCGTGCGTGACGCGGTGACGATGGCCGCGCCGGTCTGCCGCAACGTCTACCCGTGTGGCGAAGGTGCGGGCTACGCTGGTGGCATCGTCAGCGCGGCCCTCGACGGATTGGCGGTGGCGGATGCCGTAGCGCAGGTCTGGGCGGAGTGAGCGTCATGTGGCCCGGCGCTGCGCGATGGCGCAGAGGCCGTCGGCTTCGATGCCGAGCGGGAGGTTCAGCAGGTTGTAGTAGTTCTCGAGCGCGTTCAGCCACGTGATCTCGACGATCTCGCGCTCGTTGAAATGGCGGCGGAGGTCGGCGAACGTCGCATCGCCGACGTGCTTGTGGCGGGTTGCCTCCTCGACGTAGGCGAGCGCGGCGCGCTCGCGCTCGCTGAAGAGCGGGCTCGTCCGGTAGGACGGCAGCGCCTCGATCTTTTCGAGGGGGACGTGCTGGTAGAGCGCTCCGGCCTTGGCGATGTCGACGCAGAACGTGCACTCGTTGATCATCGCGGGCCAGGTGCGTACCAGGAGGCTGATGACGGGATCGAGCGTGATCTTGCGCTCGACGATCTGCACCTGCTGGTAGGCGAGGCGGAAGAGCGCGGGCAGGCGGGCGTAGATCACCTTCATCGGGGTCGTGACCTTGCCGAGGCGACGTTTGGTCATCCAATAGGCGAGCTTGGCCACCAGCTCTTTCGGGTTCTCGATGGGTGAAAGGCGCATGGCCGATTCTCCTTTCGTTGGTGCGGCGCTATCGCTACCGCGCGTGCCGGTGCGCATGGGCGGTGTGCGGTCGGTGATGGTGGGTGTGCACGCCGTATTGCAGGAAAGGTAGGCTCGCGAGACCGAGTCCGATCGCGATGCCGACGGCGACCCGGAGGACCTCGCGCCAGGTCATGCGTGTCCCTCGGGGCGTCGAACGAGCACCGCGGTCAGGATCAGCAGCACCACCGCCGGCAGATAGACCGCGGGGAAGTCGATGCCCCAGTGGGCGGGGCCGACCAGGCCGCGTCCGGTGTCGTAGACGTGGACGAGGGCGTGCAGGCCGTTGAAGAGCGTCACCAACACCAGGACGGGGACCCGCACGGCCGGACGGTACGCGGCCCAGAGCAAACCGACGCCGAGCATCGCAAAGGTCGATCCGATGTCGCGCACGAAGTGCTCGTTCAGCGGACCGAAGTCGGGAACGGCTGCGGGCAGGGTGGTGTACCAGCTCACCGGGTCGGCGAGCATCCAGAGCCCGTTGGCGAGATTGCCGATGGCGCTCAAGAGAAAGATCCACGTCCAGGGATCGGTCGAGGTCGAACGCGAGGGGCGATGGGTCGTCATGGTCGTACTGTCCTCCGCCGGCTCGCGAGCTGCTTGGTCGGCAGTTCGCCGAGCACGGTGATGACCGCCTTGATCGCGGCGGGAGTGTGATTGGCGAATTGGGCGCGGAGCGCCCAAGCGCACGGGACCTAATCGAATAGTTCGACCTTCACGAGCTCGCCGGCCGCGAGTGCCGTGACGTCCGGGGCGACGCGCACGAGCCCGTCGGCGCGCACGAAGCCCACGATGTCGCCCGAGCCACCCGCGACCTGGTGCGCGAATATCGCGCCGTCGAGGCGTGTCTCGAGGGCGACCCGCACGTAGTCTTCTCGCCCCGCGAGCGCGGTCAGGGGCGCGGTCAGGTGTGCCATCAGCGACCGCCGGGGCGCGAAAGCCGCCGCAACCGGCTCGCCGCCGAGGCGGCGGATCAGGGGCAGTGCGAAGACGTGAAAGATCACGAGCGCCGACGTCGGGTTGCCGGGAAGTCCGATGATGGGCTTGCCAGCGGCGCGAGCGATCAGTGTCGGCTTACCGGGTTTGATCCGGATGCCGTGGACCAACACCCGGGCGCTCGGCATGGCGGCGACGACTGCGGGGGTCAGATCCTTGGTGCCGACCGAGCTGCCTCCAGAGATCAGCACGGCGTCGGCGGTCCGGAGGGCGCGGCGCATGGCCGCCCGGATTACCGGCTCGCGATCGGGCAGGACGCCGAAGTCGACCGGTTCCCCGCCGGCCGCGGCGATGAGGGCCCGGATGGCGTACTGGTTGACGTTGCGAACCTGTCCCGGGCCGGGCGTGACGTCGGGTGGGACGATCTCGTCGCCGGTTGCGATCACGGCTACCCGCGGACGCCGGACGACCCAGACGCGACTGAGTCCTATCCCGGAGAGCGCGCCGACGTCGGCGGGACGGACACGGTGTCCGCGGGTGAAGATGCGTGCGCCTTTCTTGGCGTCCTCGCCCCGCCGCATGACGTGCTGCATGCGAGTCGCAGCACGCTCGATCGTGACGATCGCGTCGCGGGTTTCGTGGGTGTGCTCCACCATCACGACGGCGTCGGCGCCGGCCGGCAGCATGCCGCCCGTCGGGATGCGCATCGCCTCGCCGGCTCCGAGCCGCTGATGCACCGGATGGCCCATGGCGACGCTGCCGACGATGCGCAGGTGAGCCGGGCGTACGGCGCTCGCGCCGGTCGTGTCGCGCGCGCGGACGGCATAGCCGTCCATGTACGAGCGGGTGAAATGCGGTAGATCGAGTGTCGTCCGTACGTCACGGGCGAGGACCCGGCCCGCCGCGTCCGCGACGGCGATGCGCTCGGCCGGAAGTGCGCCGAAGCGGCGCAGGCGAGTGAGGGCTTCCTGGCACGTCACGAGCGGGAAACGGCTCGGTCCCCCGGTGTGAGGGTCGGGTGCCGCTGCCTTCCGCGCACGCGTCATCATACCGGGAGGCGGCGGTGGCTGAGGCAGGGCATCTCCCGCCGGACGCGCGCCAGTCGCTCGCCGTCGATCTCGGCGAGGATCACCTCTTCGCCGTCACCGGCGCGGGCGACGACGGTACCCCAGGGGTCGACGATCATGGAATTTCCGTAGTCGGCGAAGCCGTGCGGGCTCACACCGGTCTGGTTCGGCGCGATCACGTACACCTGATTTTCGATGGCGCGGGCTCGCAGCAAGGGCTCCCAATGGGCCGCTCCGGTGAAGGACGTGAAGGCCGAGGGAATGGTCACGATGGTGGCGCCGGCGCCTGCGAGCCGCCGGTAGAGCTCGGGGAAACGCAGGTCGTAGCAGATGCTCATGCCGATCGTGCCGAGCTCCGTCGCTGCGGTGACGACGTCGGTGCCGGGGACGCGCGCATCCGATTCGCGTACCGTGACCTGGCCGGGCAGGTCGACGTCGAACAAGTGCATCTTCCGATAGATCCCACGAATCTCGCCGTTCGCGTCGATCAAAAGCGAGGTGTTGTACGATTTCCCGTCGCCGGCCGTGCGCTCGAGAAAGGACCCTCCTACGAGGATCACACGCCGCTCGGCAGCAAGGTGGCACAGGAAAGCGCTCACCGGCCCGGGAATCGGCGACGGGACTTCGCCTTCGTCGGCGCGCAGCCCGCGCCAGGCGAAGACCTCGGGCAGGACCACCAGAGCGGCGCCGCGGGCCGCCGCCTGGTGGACCAGCGCTCGGGCGCGCTCGAGGTTGGCACCAAGCTCGGGTCCGCTGTGCATCTGGAGGGCGGCGACAATCGGGTTGGGCACGGTGCGGCGACTCTAACAGTAAGCGACACTTGAGAAAATCTTCGCCAGGAGACGGCCGCAGCTCCGAAGTCTTAGTGCGGGTTTGCCCTGTATCGATATGGGGCGGCAACTTGATCACGCGTCGCGGCTTATGGTACTGCGCGTCAATCCCGTGCACAGCCTGAAGATAGAGACCGAGTCGCGGATGGAGATGATCGACGTGACCGCGGGGGTCCGGCGACTGGTCAAGGAAGCGGGTGTCATGCGCGGCATGTGTCACCTGTTCGTTCCCCACACCACCGCAGCGATCACGATCAACGAGAACACCGATCCCAACATCCGGAAGGACATGATTCGCGAGCTACTGAAGACGATTCCAATGCAGGACGACTACTTGCACGCCGAAGGCAATGCCGCTGCCCATATCCTCTCGACCCTCGTCGGCCCTTCCCAGAGCGTCCTGGTCGAGAACGGCAAACTCGTCCTCGGGACCTGGCAGGCAATCTATCTGTGTGAATTCGACGGCCCACGTTCGCGCACCCTGCTCATGCGGATCATGGCCGAGTGAGGAGCCCCTAGTGAGCCAAACGATGACCCCCCTTCGACTGATCAAGCGCTACGGCAACCGAAAGCTCTACGACACTTCGGAAAGTCGCTACATCACTCTCGACGAGATCGCCCGGCTGGTGCGCTCCGAGAACGACGTCAAGGTGATCGACAACGAGAACGGCGACGATCTCACCGCCATCACGTTCGCGCAGATCATTCTCGAAGAAGAGAAGCGTCGCTCCAGCCTGATTTCCCTCGGGTTGTTGCGAGAGCTGGTCCAGCATGGCGAGGAAACACTGG
>Ga0315287_10008224_pt1 | contig 10520 bp, 10 predicted proteins | sample YL17G11_0_MG_FD_205037 | JGI IMG/M metagenome (GOLD analysis project Ga0315287, IMG submission 205037) | Sediment microbial communities from Yellowstone Lake, YNP, Wyoming, USA - YL17G11_0 | ecosystem: Environmental > Aquatic > Freshwater > Lake > Sediment | place: USA: Wyoming | collected...
TCAACCAACAGAAACGAGTCTTCCGCTGGACAAAGACGGCTGACGAGATCCTTGAGTCATGTACTTCCCGGACGAGACACTAGGAGCCTCGGCTGAGCCCCCGTGTGGGCACGATTGAACCCCAGGCCACAAGACTGCGACTCATTGGGCGGACTGCTGCGTACGAGGCAGGGAGGCACGGAATGCTGCAACTCAATCGACCGACGCGAGAGGAATTCGATCGCTGGTTCGCGCTCTCGACCGATCGCCAGGCAGAGGATCGCGCCTGGGTGAACGGGACCGACCCGCAGCAGGAGCGAGCCCAGCTCGACGCGATGATTCCCATGCTCCTGCCCAACGGGCTCGATTCGCCCAACCACGCGTTTCGCATTGCGCGGGACGAGACCGGGAAGGAACTCGGATTCGTCTGGGTCGGCGTCGCCCCGGACATGACAGCAGACACGTGTCTGCTCTTCGACATCTACGTCCACGAGACGCACCGCGGCCGGGGATTGGGCCGCGCGATCCTCGAGCGGATGTTCGACTCTCTGAAAGCGGATGGCATCCGCAACGTCGGTCTCTACGTGCGCGCCGACAACGGCCCGGCGCGCGCCCTCTACAAGAAACTCGGATTCGTAGAGGACGAAGCTCCCGCTGGAGCTCGGGACCTCCAGATGCGGAAGAGCCTCGGCGGAGATGCTGCGGACGATCGAACCCACACCTTCGAGCGCCAGCACGTGGTCGTGAACGGCTTGCCCGCCTCCGGAATCATCCTCGACATCGGCGGTGGCGGAGGAGGCATCATCGGTCTCGTCGCGGGCGAGCGGGTCATCGCCATCGACCGCCTCAAGGAGGAGCTGGAAGAAGCGCCCGCCGGCCCACTCAAGATCGTGATGGACGCTCGCGATCTTCAGTTCCTCGACGGCACCTTCCAGACAGCGACTTCGTTCTTCACCCTGATGTACATCAAGGCCGAGGATCACCGCCGCGTCTTCGAGGAAGTCTTCCGCGTCCTCGCCCCCGGCGGCCGGTTCCTCATCTGGGACGCAGTCCTGCCCCCTCGGGCAGGAGAGAAGAAGGACATCGCCACACTCCCGGTCACTGTCGACCTGACCGAGGGGAAGACGATCTCGAACACCTACGGAGTCCGCTGGCCGTCCGCAGGTCGGGATGCTGCCTACTATCAGCAGCTGGCGGAAGCCGCTGGGTTCGAGGTGGTGTCACAACGCGTGACAGGGCGGCATATCTTCATGAAGTTGCGGAAGACATAGACGGCTGGACGCGCTTGAGGCACGTGGAGTTGCACGCGCTCCCGTGTGATGTCAAGAAACAAGATCTGCCCGATCACCCAAGCCGACACTGCCGGACCTACCTCGTGCAGGGAGTCCAGTGCCCCCCGCATCGTCCTTCGCAGGATGTCGAGCGGCACGAAAGCGATGCCCTGGTCGCGGTCACCAAACGCGAGGAGCTTGTCGCCTCGCTGGATTTTGAAGTCCCGCCCCGCTCGGCAGGCACGACGATCTGCCCTCGCTCGCTCACTGTCACCGCACCGTAGAATCTCCTGCGCTTATCGGAGTCCATTCACTTCCTCCTGCGCACATGATAGATCCAGCATGCCGTGTATGCAGGACAGACCATGTGTCGAGGCCATGGTTCACGGGACCGGTGGCACGGTCAGCGGACAGCTTGAGTCGTGATCTACCCGCCCCTCGTGCTGCGTTGGCTCTGCGTTGCCTGCCCAGGTGCTGCCGCCAGACAGATACCTCCAGAGGCATCGCCCAGGCGTGCTTCCGTGCGCCCGCGTAAGAGTGATGGGTTGTCTAGCGGGGCATGTCCGACTATCATGCCAGCTGTCATCAGTTCAGTATCAGGCTTGCGTCTGCGATCATGCGTGTAGTCCTTCGAAGAGAGGAACCGAACGGCCAGCAGGAGCGACTGATATGCCCGAAGAGCAGCGGGCCTTTGATCCCAGTGATCCCATAGCCCTGCAGATGGATGGCCTCCGCGGTATCGACACGAATAGCCTCAAGGCTTTCGATCTCGCGACCCCGGTGGCGGCAGTGCTCCTCGTTCGGGCTGAGCACGTCGCTCTCGCTCGGTTGAAGAAGGCAGAAACGGAAGTGGGGGCACTGCGAGGCGAGCTGTCACAACTCGGAGCCTCCAAAGAGAACCTACGCGTCGATCTTGCCCGCGTCCAGACAAAGGGAAGCCTAGTTCTGCTTGAGATCCCCCTCGGATTCCTGGGTGGCTTCGCGGTGAACCTGCTCACAGCGGCACCCCAAGACCACGCGCTCGGAGCCGCTCTCCTGGGCATGGCACTTCTGATGCTGGGGATCCTGCGTGCCAGTGAGATTGCAGGTGTGTGGCGGCAACTCAGGAGCTCAAAGGACAGGCGGAGAAGTGATGACTAGGACGCAGATTGCACGCGGCCGGATAATCAGAATCGTGGACCCGCAGACGGTGATCATCGACCTGGGTAGCGAGAGTGGTATTGAAGAAGGCAGCATCTTCCGAATCGTCGGAAAGGCGGAAGAGATAACGGATCCAGAGACGAAGGCAGTACTGGGCACGCTCGCCGTGGTAAAGGGGAAGGTGAGGGCAAGCCAGGTCCATCCCAAGTTCACGATCGCAACCAGCAAGTGGACTAGTGAGCTTGTGACACTACGGCTGCCCGGTGACTCCCTACGCGCGGCCCTCGATTCCATGTGGGATACGTCGACGGAGACTTACGGCAAGGAACTCCGTGTGGATCAGGGAGAACTCGAGCCATGGAAGGCTGAGTCGGAGGAGATGGTGCGGGTCGGCGATCCCGTTGAAGTGGACGTTCCAGCCGCGGACGCCCCTAACGAGGAAGCGGCAGAGCGGACCCGGGGCGAATAGGCGCAGGAAACAACCTAGCGGGGAAGTGCCGTGCGTGAGCCGCGGGACGGCAGAGTCAAGTCTCTCATCTTGACGTCCGAGGCAGTCGGAGGAGAACCCTAGCATAGACGCGCAGGGCGCCCGTCATTGGGCCATGGCGCAGCGACTTGTGAACGGGATTCCCTCTCATGTCCCAGCGGCGGGTTTCGATTGGGACCTTGCCCGGCGTGGTGCGAGCCACATGGGGATCGTCCCGCCGATGTTGAACAGCATGTGGACGATCACGGCAGGGATCAGACTGCCCGTCGCCTGGCGGTAGACGCCGGCAACGCAACCGAGTAGGAATGCGAGGACGATGACCGGAGCGGCTTTCGCGCCCATCTTCCGGACGAGCACAAGGTGAAGGCCTGCAAACGCGAGCGCAGCGACCAGGACGGAGACGCTGACAAGCTCCCCGGCGACCCGAAAGCCCGTCGTCGAGAGAGGAGCCAGGAGTCTCTGAATCAGGCCTCGAGTCAACACCTCTTCCGCGATGCTAGCGACGATCCAAACGCGAAGGACGGTCTGCACGGGGCCGAGTTGGTGCGGGTCATTGGAGGGCCGGCCCCGGCTCGCCGCGAGCTGCATGATTGTGAGGATGGCTGTCGGCAGCACCCACAAGAGGAGAGAGGGGTTCCAGTGGAAGCTCCCCAGTCCGAGACCGAACTCCGACCATCGTCCGCCCGATGCGAGATACATCGCCACGATCGCAAGGCCCGCCATGGCGAAGTGAGTGACTAGCGAATCCGGCTTCCGACGGCGGATGCGGCCCCAAGACATCGAGAGCGCGAGCGACCCAACGGCAATGGCCGCCCCAACCCAAGCACCCACAACACCCTCGCGAATGACTCCCAGCCGCTCATGCGCTCTCCTTGTCTTCGCGGACCTTACCGTCGCTCTGACGCCAGGTACCCTCAGGACAACAGGCCATTCTAGCGAAGGGCCCGCCGGGGCCGGCGCACCCGCCTCTGCTGGAAGCGGCAATCGTACGATGCCCGCCTAGCGTTGTGTCTCCGCGAGTATGCCGGGAGTCGCGCTACCCAGTCACGGATTCGCCCTTTCGTACGTCGACGCTGTAGAGCTGGGGAACCCAGAGGAGATCCGTGCACTCCTCCTCAAGGCCGAGGCCCGCGACGTCCTCCACCAAAGCCTTGAGGGCCCTCAAATAGGCTTCGTGGAGAGGAACCCCACTCTGCCTCTCTGCCGTGAGGTAGCTGTCGAAGTAGCTGGCCCCGTAGAAGCTGACCGAGTGCGGCGACGCAAGCACGAGTCGAGCCCCGAGCATGCCAAGAACCGTTGCAGCGCTCTCCGTCCCGAAGTCGCATGCCAGCATGTCGAACTCAACGTCCGGACCACTTGGCAGTCCTCCGCCGTCCTGGAGCTGTCGCAACGTCCACAAGGCATCATCGAGAGCGGACATCCCGTCAGGGAAGGCCAATTCGAGGGTGCCCGAGGCACTCGTGTGAGCCATCAGCGTGATCGTGATCGACGCAGATGGCGAGTCGGCGAGCAGCTCACTCACCTGCTTCAGCATTTCGCCGGCGTTTCTCGGGAAGCAGGTGTTCCCGATTCCCACAGACGCAACAAGCTCCGACACTCGGGGACCGTATTGCTGCTTGTACCACGCCCACGCCTTGGACTGGGAAAGGTTCCACTTGGCCGTCAATTCCTGCGCATACGGGTGCGCCTTCCACTCGCTGAGGCTGCACGACACACTGGGGACAGTGATGATCGCGATCCGCCGTTCTGTGCCGGCGTATGCATGCATGTTGTGCAGAGTCTTCCCGAGCGATGTCTCGTCGGGGCGATCCTCTTGAGAAGCGGAGTTCACAAAGAGGATGTTCCGATCCGGCTGCGCAATTGCTCCCAAGGACTTCAGCAGGGTGTGAACCAGGCTGAAGTTGACATCGCGGATCGGGTTCGCGGACGGGTCGAACTGCAAGGCGACCGGAAACGCGGGACTGTATCCCAGGTTCAGAGAGTCGGCGAATGTTTCGAGATGGCGCATCAGCTCATTCAGGAACTCACGGTTGCGCGCGATGACAGAAGGATCTCCAGCCGCCCGGCGGAACTCACTGACGGAGCCGAACACGTAGTCATACTCCTCCGCAAGGTCGCCCGCGCGAAGGTCCGGTTTTGTTGGGTAGATCAGGCGGATGGTCTGCTCAGTCTCGCTCGTGCGGACGGCCAGTAGCGCCGTGACTCCATTCCCTTCGTCATACAGACGAATCGCCGCCTCCTCGTGCGGACGCAGGGAGTCGCTGTCGACGCTCTGGGTATCCGACGCGAGCGTCTCCAGCATGAACAGGGTGAGCTGGTGGGCATCCTCGGGAGAGAGGCCAAGCGTCGCCCTGGGACCCCGGTTGGGCACTTCGACCCGAAGAGTCTTGCCATTCGGACCTGAGATCGTCATGGCGGAGTATCCGTCAGTCGCGGCGTCTACGATGCGCACGTCTGCTGCCACGCCCCCCGTGCCGAGTGCCTCGGGCACGGTCGGGCCGCCGGTCATCACGCTGTCGAGCGCCTGCGCGAGAGAAACAGAGAAAGCCAGGGCATCGCGATGACGCGGGTCTGCTGTCACGAGCCCCGGCTTGTAGCCGAGGAGCCACGTCGCAATCGGGGTGTATTCATCGTCACTCTCGAGTTGGAGATTCCGGTAGAACCAATCGGCTTCCTGGCGACTGGCATCTTGAGGACCCATACCGTCCGGAGTCACGACGAGGAAGGAGAGTCCACGCTCTCTCAGCTCGACCTCCAATCCCTCGGTGTGCCCGGCCCCGACGACAAGAATCCCCGCGCGGACACCCGCAGCGTCCAGCGCGGCCAGAGCGTTCTCAATCATTGCCGGGTGCCGCTCATTCAGAGCCTCGTCAAAACCCTGTTGCGCGAGCCGCCACCAATCCAGAGCCTGCGAGGCGCTCCCACTGTCCAGTCCGCTGCGTTCCGCCGTATCAATGATGGAGGCGTACAGCTGCTCGCGAGCTGACACCGCTCCATGGAACAGCGCGGCAGCGGTCGGGCTGTCGGCATCGAATTCCAGACTCTCGCCCACGGTCCCCGCCGCATCCGGCAGCGACTTGCCTCGCTCGACTTCCGTAGCGATGGCACTGAGCACCTGCTCAAAGGTGGCCGCTCGCCCTCTGGGCACTGCCTCAAGCGTTGATCGCAAGCGCAGGGTTGCGTCAAGGAGCTCAGGGAAAGCGGAAACATAGTCTGGGACGAGCGGCCGCCCCATCAGCTCGAGCACCGTTGCTGGGTGCCCGGCCATTCCCGTGAGGAGGTCATCGAGGAGTGTCAGTAGGTTGTCCTCCTCGTCGGCTGCGAAGTCGCTCGACCAGCTGAAGAGAATCCGAGCTACCCGGTCCTCGACGCCATAAATGCTGAAGCCTTCGCCTCCCGCTGACAGGGCGGCCATCTCAACGCCAGAGAGCAGCCCGAACTCAAACCAAGCAGACTCTACGGCCGCGCGATATCGGCCTGCTCCCGACCCGGATACCAGACTCAGGTCAAGCGGCAGCGGTGTCTCGTCCTCATCGGAGGGATACGTGCCTTCCACCAGGACGGTGCGGGTGCCGAGAGAAGACGAGAGCATCTCAAGGATGCCTTGGACGTTGCGTTGTACCGCAAGCGATGCATGGTTCTCCTCGATCACAAACAGGAACGGCGCGCCCGCGTCTCCGGTGTTGACCGGATGCTCGATCCAACCTACAGCGGAGCCGACGCCCCGCCCTGCTACGCAAAACAAGATCAAGACTGTCGCGACAGAGATCTGAAGCATTCGCAACAGGCGTCGGACCTGGACTGGGCAGCCCCGCGTTTCACGTCGGTATCTCATTTCCAAACCTCCCGGCAGGCACCTGGATGGGCAACATTCGTTTGGCATGCTGCCACCCAACCACGCGCCTCCCTACGTTCCCGAAAGCCACTGATAGAGAGCGGCCGCCACCAAGCCCGCCACTGTTCCCGTCACAAAATCGATCAGCCACATGATCGGGAAGGCCGTGTGAGCCGACCTTGTGCGCTCCGGCGCGAGCGAGTGAGTGATGCGCTCCAGAAGAGAGCCCTGGAGGTCGACGATCGTAGCCAACCTAGTCAGCGTGGCGTGATCGTCGCCTTGTGCCTGTCGCATCGCAGAGATTTCATGCGAGATTCGAGACACGTTTCGCTCGAGATCCGACGGCTGTTTCGTTGGCCGCCCCAAACGGGCGGGAGAAGGAGGCTCCGACGTGCGCGACCGGACCAGCCGCCCGGCCGCAAGACGGGCAAGAGCAACAAGGAGTATCGGAACTAGAGCGAGGGCGCCCGAAGCAAGTGGAGAGAGACCCATGCGCCTCCTTTGCTGGATAGCACAGACGAGATACGCTAGCCACCTCTGATATCTTGGTTCTCGTGTCACAGCAAGTCAAGCACACGCACTGCCTTGCGGTGTGCGGCCGCGGCGGGGCACTCGGCTTGACGAGCCATGCCCTGAGGTGAGGCTCTGCAGTGACGCACCCGGATGCCGAAGTCAGCCTCTGAACCCTCAGCTCGAAGCAAGTTGCGCATCAGTCGGCGCGGCAGCCGTGAAGTGCGGAAGTACCTCCTACGAAGCGACCTTGTCTTCCGAGCGCTTCAATCCGGGCATCCGCACGTTCTACCGCCGATTGAAGGGCGAAGGCAGACCGGACTAGGTGCGCTGCCCATATCTCCTCATCCTTCTCGCGCCCGACGACGAGTTCTGCCATCACGATGGAGAGCATCGAACAAACGCAAAGCGACGGGCCTGCTACGAACCGGCTGCCCAGCCTTCAGAAAGTCGATCGGGAGTGCGCTGCCCGAAGGCGCCGGGGTCATATCTTTACTCTTGACATTCGATGCACCATCTGCCCTCTCACCGTGGCGCCGTCCATTGTGTGATGCGCATCACGCTGAGCAGAAGCGGCGCGAGTGTGACGGACGTCACGTCCCGCAGACGGGTTCGCGAGTGCAATGCACATCCTGATCAGGTTTCGTACTCCGCAAGTTCCTCATGCACTGTCTTCGGTTTGAACCCAGTGATCCTGGACAGGTAGGAGATGGCATCGCAGAGTGAGCCGCCATATTGACCAAGCCATTCTGGAGGTTTACCGACGCGGACCTCAATCCATGCCGTGTCCGCACCCTCTTTCCCGCCATGCTGGCTGGAAATCCTGTGTTCAGTCTTCCAGAGGCGCATGATGTCATCCTTCGGGATGACCCAGCAGTGTGCATCGAATGGCGACACGCCCAGGCAGATCGCCAAATCATAGTCTTGGTCGCGAAGTTGCTGGAACCTGTAAACCCCGCTCGCCCAGAGTGTGCTGAACTTGATCTCTGCCCGCTTTCCCTCAATTACGCGATCGGCGTCCGAGTCTCCGGAGCGTGTGACATTGAAGCTCCGAGCTGCGAGCCACCCCGCGACTAGCTTCTCCCCTATAGCTCCGCGCTGTCGCGACGGGTGCGTCTTGATCCAGGCGAACGGACTCCCCGCCCATTCCTTGTCCTCTCCTTGGTACTCCGCCTGTATGGCTTGGCTAATTGCGACCAGGATACGGACTTCTGGGTCTTCGATGATCATCCGAAAAGCCTCCCATGGGCCGTAGAAGCGCATTCTTCGCTAGGAGTCCAGTCTCGCCACTCAACATCTGCTCCAGCGAAGCGCACCTCCATCACCCGCAGTGCCTCCGGGTTGTTGTCAACCAAGATGCATTCACGGCCCAGCGCCAGAGCAGCTTCGCCGAACGTTCCACTCCCAGCGAAGAAGTCAAGGAGCGTGTTTCCTGGCCGCGAGTGCACTTTGACGATTCGATCCAGGACGCCCCTCGGCTTCTGTGTCGGGTACCCAGTCTTCTCGTGCCCATTTGGACTCACGATCGTATGCCACCAAGTGTCCGTTGGTGTCTTGCCGAGCGCGGCCTTCTCCGGCCCCACCAACCCGGGAGCCATGTACGGGATGCGGTCGCACTCCTCCAGATGGAACTGGTAGTCGTTCGGGTTCTTCGCATACCAGAGGATGTTGTCATGTTTGGCGGGCCATTTCGACCTTGATCTAGCTCCGTAGTCGTATGCCCATATGATCTCGTTCAGAAAGGACTCTCTCCCGAAGATCCCGTCAAGCAGCACCTTGCAGTAGTGCACTTCCCGATAGTCTATGTGGAAGAACAAGCTCCCGTTGTTCCTGAGCACTCGATGCGCCTCAACGAGGCGGGGTTCAAGGAACAGCAGATAGTCGTCGAAGATGTCGGTATACCCCTTGGTCCCGATCTTGATTGTCCGATAGCGTTTCCCTTGGAACCCTGTCCTATCACCGTTCTCATCCCGCACCGTAGAGATCTGCGTCCTGGTTTGAACTTTCCCCGTGTTGAATGGAGGGTCGATGTAGATGAGGTCAACTGCGCCTGCTGGCATCTGCTGAAGGATTGGTAGATTGTCGCCGAAGTAGACTGTCAGTTTCGCCATCGGGAGTGCTCCTGTGCGGCCATCATCTCTGGGAACTCGGAACTTGGCAAGTCCTCAGTAGTCAGTAGGCCCATTCGTTTGTCTCGCCCTCGCACCCTCTGGTGTACTAACGGGACAAACGTCATGCGCATCACCCCATCTTCCATCGAAGTAGCGGAAGCGGCCTCTCATCGGCTTCCGCCCTAGCCGCTCGGCGCCCTCATCCAGCTAAGCGGCCAAATGCTCCGATGAGGGTGTTGACGTTCGAGGACTCTAGACACGCACCTTCTTGCCCGTCTTCGCGGCGACGTGGGCTGGACGGCGCGCGACGAGTCCCACATCCATGTCCAGCGCAGCTGCGATCCTGCACGTGGTGCCGTGGGTCATGTTGGGCGCCCTGGCCGTTTCAATGCGTGACACCATCTGCTGTGTCAACCCTGCCAGCTTAGCAAGATCCTTCTGCGTCAGGCCAAGGCATTGCCGCGTGGTCTGGATGTCGTAGGCGATCCGCAGCTTCGCCTTCTCGCGGCGGAACTCACGGGCGAGTTCCTTGTCCTTCAACTCGTGCGCCAAGTACGCCGTATGGGTTCTCATGTCTCTAGGATCGGATCCTACGTTCGTCCAGTCGAAGCGGCTCTGCCGCTTCGACCCTAGGCGAACGTGGATCATCGTTCGCTACGTTCGCCCCACTTCATGCAGCTGCGGATTCTTCGCTCCGGCGACATCGCCGTGCTTGGTCAGGACGCACTCGGCTTTCACGGCCATCAACTCGACGTGGCGGTCGTCGTCGACCATGGCGACGATGCGCGCGATCGAGCTTTCGCCGTCGACGAACCGCCACGGGAAGCAGCCGATGACGGCGCGCTGATTGAGGAGCAGGTCGATGTCGCCGCCGAGACACTCGGCGTGAATGATGCCGTGGCAGAAGAGCTCGATGTGCATGAGCTGGTACTTGCCGGAATCGAATCGCTCGGCCAGCGGCTGGCCGTACTTGGCGCGGAAGTGAGCGTCAGCCTCCTTGGCCTGCCGCGGCATCCAGTCGCGGATGATCGTGTTCATCGGGTGGTCGGCCGAGCCGCAGTCGACGCCAATCCAGCGGATCTTCTTCTCGCGGCACCAGAGCGCGAACTCGCGGTCGGGCCCGGGATGCTTGACCATGTACCGCACTTCGTCGGCCGTCGGCTGGTCCCAGCCGTAGTGGTGGTAGC
>Ga0315287_10008225_pt1 | contig 10519 bp, 5 predicted proteins | sample YL17G11_0_MG_FD_205037 | JGI IMG/M metagenome (GOLD analysis project Ga0315287, IMG submission 205037) | Sediment microbial communities from Yellowstone Lake, YNP, Wyoming, USA - YL17G11_0 | ecosystem: Environmental > Aquatic > Freshwater > Lake > Sediment | place: USA: Wyoming | collected...
CACAAACGCCTGCCGCCGGGGGGGCCCCCCCCCCCCCCCGGCGCGCCCGCGCGGGCCCGCCCCCCCCCCCCCCCCCCCCCCCCCCCCCCCCCGCCCCGCCCCCGCGCGCCGCCGGCGGGGCCGCCGCGGGCGCGGGCCCCCCGGCGGCGCAGGGTGGACGCGGTCGGCCCGACGGGCGCCGGCGCCGGCGCCGCGGGCTTCGCCACGGCAGCCACCACAGGCTTGGGCACGACGAGAGCCGCGGGCTTGGGCACGACGGGCGCCACGGCATTGGGCGGGGCAGGGGGAGCCGCGGGCGGCAGCACAGCGGCGGGCGTCTGCGGAGTCGACACCGCGGCCGGCGCGCGCGCGGCCGGCGCGACGACCGCGGCCGGCGCAGACCGCGCGACGGCCGCGGCCGGCGCGCGCACGGCGGCAGACGCGCGCGCGGCCGCGCCCTCGAGCGCGCGCCCCGCGGCCGCCACCTCGTTGTCCAGGGCGGCCTCGGCCGCTGCAAACAGGGCTTCCAGCGCGGGCGGCGCGCGGCCGTCGGGCCCGACGATGGACGGGGGTGGCGGCGAGGCGGGGACGGGGGCCGGCGCCGGCGCGCGCTTGGGCGCCGCGGCGACGGCGGGAGCGGGCGCTTCAACGGCAACCCCCATCTCCGGCCCCACCGGCATCACGGCCGGTCCGGCGGTCGGTGGAACAACCGCCCACGCGCCGGCGCGCGGCGCCGACCGCGCCGCGGGCGACACGGCAACTCCGCCCGCGCCCGCCGACGACCGGAGCATGCCGGCCGGCAGGCCGCGGGGCGGCGTCCAGGTGGACGGCTTGGGCGGGGGCGAGACGGAAGGCGAGCGAGGCGCGGCGCGCGCAGAGGGCGACGCCGCGGCCGCCGCCGACGCCGCCAGCGAGCGCCGCGCGGCCGACGTGCGCGCCGTGGCGGCCGCCAGCCGGGCCGCCGCGTCGGCCAGGGGGGACGCGGTCGACGCGGTCGGGGCGCAGGATGCCGTCTCGACGCTCACGCGCACGGGGGTCGGCCCCGCGGGCGGCGCGGCCGCCGCCCTCGCAGCCCTCTGCGGCGACTGCCCAAACAACGGCACCGGCGCCGCCAGCCCCAGCGGCCCCGCCGCGAGCGAGCGCGCGGCCAGCGAGCGCGCGGGCGACGGCGTCGGAGCAGAGCGCCGGGCGGGCAGGAGCTCCCCGTCGCCGCCCGCCAGCCATTCGGCAACGCCCGCGGGCGCGGCCCCGACCGGCCCGCGCGGGCCGGCCGACGCGCCGGGGCACGCGGCCGACGCCGACGCGCGCCACGTCACGCGGTAGGCGTCCACGCCCAACGCGCCGCCGCCCACGATGGAGGCCGCGGTGGCGCCGCCCGCAGGGGCGGCGGCCGCGAAGCGGGCGGCTCGGCCAGACGCGCCAGCGGAAGATTTGCGGCGGTGGCCGGCCACGGGCGGCGCGAGAACCGCCTGCTCCGCGCCCGCCGCCCTCAAATCCGCGACCAGGCACGCGGCCAGGGTGCGCGCATCGTCGCAGGAGGATGCCCGCATCTCGGCCAGGCCCGGCGCGAGCGCGGCGGCCAACGCAGCCACCTCGGCCGGCGCCGCCTCCCCGGCCGCCACGCCCAGCGCGGCGCCCGCCGCCAGGCGGGCGCGCGCGAACTTGAAGCCGCGCACGACCAGGTCGGTGGTCGGGGCCAGCGAGAGGCCGTCGGTCGTGGGGCTCGCGGGGCGGCGCGAAAAAGAAACAGCCGCCGCGCGGTCGCCCCCGGACGAGGGCCCGCCGGCGGCCGCGTCCAGCGTGCCGGCCGAATGCTCCGTGTTGAATAGGCGCACCAAGGACGGGATGCGGAGTGCGAGAGAGGAGGCGGCGGGGCGGTGCGCCGCAGCAAGCGCGGCGAGCGCGTCGGCCGCCGCGATGCGCGCGTACAAGGATTCCCCGTCGTCCAGCATGGCAGAAAGTCCTTCGATCGCATCGTGGGACGACGCGATGGACGCGCCGCAGTCGGGGTGGTGGCGGGCGAGGGTGAAGAGGCCGGCCGCGCCGGCGACGCGCGCGGCGACCGCGGGGGAGCGCGTGGCGGCAGCCAGCGGGGCGATGGCGCCCGCAGAGGCGACCGCTGCCGCCTGGCCAGAGGCGGCGACGTTGCCGAGCGCTGCGAGGGCGGCGGCCGCGACGCGCGGGTCGCGGCTGACGGCCGCCTCGACCAGGGCGGGCAGCGCGCGCGGCGCAGAAGCAAGGGCGGCGCCCACGCCGCGGTCAGGAGACGCCGACAGGGCGGCCAAGGCGGCGGCCGCCGCCGCGCGCTCGGGCAGGCGCCGCGCGTCGCGGTCGGCGAGCGCCGCGACGAGCGTGGGCACGACGCCGGCCGCGACCGCGGCAGGGACGACGGCCGGCGCTTCGACGGCCAGCGATGCCAACGCCAGCGCGGCGTCGGCGGACGCGCCGCCGTCGAGGGCGGCGGCCAGGGCGGCGACGGCGCCCGCGCCGGCGGCGGCGCGCGCGGCCGAAGGGGAAGTTTCGACGAGGGCGGCCAAGGCTGCCGCGGCGGCATCCCGCGCCGGCGCTCCGGGCGCGGCCAGCGCGCGCACCAGGGCGCGGGGGGCGCCGGCGGCGGTGGCGGCCGTGGCGGCCGCGCCGCCTCCGGGCGAGCCCGCGGCGGCGCCCAGAGCGGCGGCCAAAGCACGCGAGGCCTCGGGGGAGGGTTGAACGATCGCATTCGTCCCGCGGCCGCGGCGTCCGCCCGAGCCGGCGCGCGGCGGCGGCCGGTCGAGCGCGGCGCTCGCCGCCGCAAGCGCCCCAGCCGCGACGAGCGCGGCGCGCGACGCGGGCCCCGCCTTGGCCAGCGTCTCCAGCAGGACGGCGCCGGAGTCCACTGTCTCCCCGTCGGGCGAGCGCAGGGCGGACGCGGCGGCGGCCGCGACGGCGGCGGCGTCGAGCGCCGCGGCGCCGGGCGTTGACTCGCGCGACACCACGTCGGCCAGCAGCGCCGCCAGGTCGCGAGGGGGGTGGGACGCGGGCGCGGCTGCCACCGCGTGCGCGGTCGCGGCCAGGGCGAGCGCGTCGGCCTCGAGCGCAGACCGCGCGGCGGGGTCGGCGGCGACGACACGCGAGAGGGCGCGCGAAGCAGCAGCCGCCGCGGGCGGGTTGGCCGACCCCAGCAGGGGGGTCAGCGCGGCGACTGCAAGCACGCCACCCGCGTCCCCAGGCGCGCACGCGGCCAGCGCGGCGAGCAACGCCGCCCCCGCCGTGTGCGCGGGCGCCGCGTCGCTCGCCAGCAGCCAGCCCGCGGTCGCGCGCGCGCCGCCGCCGTGGCCGCCGTGGGCCAGGAGGGCGAGGGCGGACGGGGGGGGGGCGGACCGGGCGACGGCGGCGGCGGCGCCGCCTGAGCCGAGGAGCCAGGCGGCCGCGCCGTCGAGCGGTTTGGCAGAGCCGGACGCGAGGTCGGGGGCGTTGCCAGCGTCTTCGACCGCCAGAGCGATCGCTGCGGCCGCCCGGGCGGCCGCGTTGCGGGTCGAGGAGTCGAACAAGTCCGCGCGCGCCGCGACGCCGGCCGCCGCGGCGACCGAGCGGAGCGCGCCGTGCCGCGACGCGACGCGCGCGGCCGACCCGGGGGAGCGCTCCAGCGCGGCGTCCAAAGCCAGCGCGGCGTCTCCCGCCGCCACAGCGTCGGCGGCGGCGAGCAGGGCGGCCGCCGCGTCGGCCGCGGCGGGCGCGGGCGCGCGCGCACGCGCGGCGCGCTGCGCCAGCTCGGCGGCCGCCACGCGGCCCGGCCGCCGCGCGGGGGATGTGTCTTCAGCGGTCGACCAGCACGTCGAGAGGGGTGCCGCGGCGGGCGGGGCGAGGACGGGGGGCGGAGGAGGGCGCGGCATGCGCGCGGCCGCGGCCGCGCCGGAGCGCCGCTTGCCCTCCTTGCCCGCGGCCGCCGCCGGCGCCACGCGTCCAGGCTCCCAGGCGCCGCCGCGGCCGGCGCCGGCGGAGAGGGGGCCGCACGCGTCGGCGCCATGCGCGGCACCGCCGTCGTCCGAGGAGGACGCGGCGGGGCGCAGGCAGGCGCACAGGCCCATGGTGTGTGAGGGGTGGTGTCGGCAAGCGAGGGGAAGGAGGCGGGAGAAGAAGTCGAGAGAGAGAGTGGGCGGCGCGCGCGGCCACTGCCGCTCACACCCCTCCCGCCGCCTCCCCCACCACCACTCTCTCCCATGGACGTCGACACTCCCGTCACTCGCGTGCGCCCCGGCGGGGCCGGGGGCCGCGGCTCTCGCGCCGCGTCGCCGCCCGCGCGCCCCCCCCTCCCCGCGCCCCTCCCCGCCTCCCTTCCCCCAGTCCCGCGCCGCCATCGAGCAGGAGCGCGCGTATGGCACCACTGGGGTCGCCGCCGGCGCAGCCCCCGCCCCCGCCCCCGCGTCGCCCACCGCCAAGCGCGCGCGCCGCGCGGGCGTCGAGGCGCGCCGCGCTGCGCGCGGCCGCCCCGGCCGCGCGTACGCGATTGTGGCCATGCTGGCGGGCACACTGGGCGTGCTGGCCGCGGTGGCGCCCGGGGCGGTGAGACGAGAGGGGAGGGAGGGGGTTGGGGGGAGCGCCGAGTCGGCGCCCGCGCGGGGGCGCCGACCCCCCTCCCCCCATCCCCCCAGGCCGCCACCCTGCTCCTCAAGTCCGGCACCCCCGCGTTCGCGTCCCGCGGCCAGTCCCTGGCCAAGCACGCGGTCGCCGCGGTCGTCGAAGCGTCCGCGCACGGCGCCCCCCCGCGCGGCGCGCCCGGCACCGGCCGCCTCGCCTCCCTCGTCCACCCGTTCGACACCCTGATCCGCCTCGTGGGCGTATCCTGGTGCGTGAGCGCCATGGCAGCGCACTCGCTCAAGGTCGGTTGAGGGGGGAGGGGGGAGTGCGCGGGGGGCGCGCGCCGCGCCCGCCGCCCCACCTTCTCCCCTCCCCCCCATCTCCAGAACGCCGCCTACTCGTCCAAGCTGTCCATGCTCACCTCCCGCCGCCTGGCCCTGGGCCTGGCGACGACCGGGGCGCTGGACGCGGCCCTCGCGCCGCGCGCGTTTGCGCACTTGTCCTGGACCGGCCTCGCCCTGCTCTCGGTCGCCACCTTTTTCAAGATGGCGGCCGTGCGCGGCATGGTGGGAGGGGAAGGGCTGTACAAGGCGCGGGAGGGGGGGGGAAGGGGAGCGGGTCGGCGTGGCTTGCGCGCGCGCGCGCGCGCGCGCGCCGACGCCGCCACCCCTCATCCTGCCAGGCGTACAAGACCGCGCTGCGCACGGGCGACGCCGCCCCCGCGGCGAGCGGCTCCCGCGCGGTCGCGGGCGACGCTGAGGGCGCGGCGGCGCACCGCGCCGGCGCGCTCCAGGCCCGCGCGTACGGCGCCCTGGCCCTCACCTTCCCCCTCGCCGGCCTCGCCTACATCCTGGCCCCCGCCCTCACCATGCGCCCCGTGCTGGCGACGGCGACGCCCGCGGCCGCGCGCCTGCTGTGGCAGATGCTCGGCGCCGCGCTCGCCGGCGTCCTCCCCGCCCTGGCCCTCAACCTCAAGGTCGCGTCCCGCGAGCACCGCCTGGCGGCCGTGACGCACACCGCGGAATCCATGGCGCTCGCGGTCGCGGGCGCGGCGCACGTCGCGCTCCTGGCGCGCTGCTGGGAGGCGCGCGCCGCGGGGTTCGCCGCGCCCGCGGTCGGCGCGCTGTGGGCGGCGACCGCGGGGCTGGCGGCCGGCGGGCTGCCGGTGCTGCAAGCGGGGGAGACGGTGGCGCCGACGCGGCGCGAGGAGTGAAGACGAGAGGAAGAGAGGGGAGGGGGCCTGCGTCTGGGCGCACGCGCCACCGGCACCCGCCTGACCGCACGCGCCGCCGGGGGCCGCACAGTTTTCTCTTGCCCGAGGGAGAGGGGGTGGGAGGGGGGGGCTGCAAGAGGGCGAGCGGCGCACGGGCCGGCGCCGCACACACGACGGGCGACCCCGCGCGTCGCCCTCGCGCCGCCTCCACCATGCCGGCGACCTGACCTTCCATGCAGCTCACGGTCTCGCCGGCCGGCCGGGGCAGCCCCGGCCCGCGGCGCGGCGTGGCATCGCCGCCGCGCGGCGCGGCGGCGAGGGGGCGGGCGAGGCCGGTGCTGGCGCTGCTGGCGGTGGTGCTGTTTGTGCTGGCGTGGCGGTCGCTGCCGGCAAAGCGACCGCCCCCCGCCTCGTCGTCCGCGCTGGCCGCCGCGCGCCTCTCGCGCTCCACCCCCCTCGGCGCCCGCCTGCTGCCCGACCCGGGCGTGCTGGCTGCAGGACGCCCACCTCCCACCGCGGGCGGCGCCGGCCTGGCCGACGCGCTCGACTGGCGGGGCGTGGCCGACGCGCCGCCGCCCGTGGCGGGCGGGAGGCGGTGCCCAGCTCAAGGCTGCCCGGCATCTTTTGGCGTGCCGACGATGGAGGATGGAGGTGGGGCGTGCCCCGTCGACGGCGCGCCGCGACTGACGGTCGACGACGCGGCGGGCGGCGCTCGCCCCTACCTCTTTGGCGGCCGCGCGCCGGGGTGCCGCAACTGCGCCCGCGCGGGCGACGCTTGGGCCGCTTTTTGCTCCTTTGACGGCGGCCCGCCCGCGTGCCCCTCGTCCGTGACGGACGCGATCGTGGCGACCCTCGTCGCCGCCGCGCGGTCCGGCTCCGCCTTCGCCCGGTCCGCCCTGGTGCTCGCGCCCTGCGACCTGTGGCCCGGCCTGCAGGGGCGCACGCTCTGGGTCGTGGGCGACGCGTCGGCCATGGTGCACGACGGGAGCGGCGGGAGAGGGCACGGGGCGCCGCGCCCCCTGCCACGCCGCGCCCACCCGCCGCCCCTCCCCCTCCACAGGAGCACGCCCGCGCGCTCGCGTGCTTCATGCTCGACTTTTGGGACGCCAGCCACCAGATTCAGGCGCCCTGGGCCGAGGGAGGGGGGGCGGGCGAGCCGCTGCCGGCGCGGGGGATGCGCGCCGGGGGGTGGTGCCTCTACCTCCCCCGCGCGACCCGCCTCTGCTTCGTCGACGCGCCCACTCTGGCCGCCATCGCGGGCGACGTCCTGCCCGCGTTTGCGGCGGGCGACGTCGAGGGTCTCAAGGGGGACGCGGTCGTCGTCGCGGTCGGGGAGCACTACACCGAGGACGGAGCGTGGCGCGCCGCGCTGACCGCGTTCGCGTCCCGGTCTCTGACCCTCGCCCCGCGTTTGCCCCGCCAACTCCTGTGGCGGGACGCCCCCCCCCAGCACTTTCGAACGAAGGACGGGCAGTGGGAGGAGGCGGTCGGGGAAGGGTGTGCGGGGTTGCCGGGCGTCGCGGTCGACGCGGCGACGGATGCAGTCGTGGCGGCGTCTGGAGGCGACGGCGGCCACGACCACCATCCTCCTGGCCGTGACCCGGCATCGTTACTCGCCGGCGGCTGGCGCAACGTCGCGGCCGACGCGGCGCTCGCGCGCGCGCGTGCGGCCGGCCTGCTCACCCCGCTCCGCATCTGGAACGCGTCCCTGGCCCTGCTGCCGCCCCGTGACGTGGGCCAGCTCTTCGAAACGTACGCCAAGCGCGGCGGCGGCGGGGTCGACTGCAGCCATCCGTGCCACCCGTCGACCTACCAAGCGTGGGCCGTGGCGTTGGCCGCCGCGCTCCCGGGATGAGGCAGGTTCCCGCACTTGTTACACACGGGTGATGGTACAGACCACCGGCTCTCTCTAGTCTTGAAATATCGACGCGACGGCCGCCTGCGCCGAGCCGTGCGCCGCGAGCAGCGCCAGCGCCCGCCCACGGTCCACGCCCCCAAACTCCATGACCATGACGACCGCGTCCTCGGAGGGCGGGGGGCGCGGGGCGGCGGGGGCGGCGGCGTCGCCGAGCAGGCGCCGCAGCGCGGCGTCGGGCGGCAGCTCGACCGCGGCGAAAAGCTCGTCGTCGCGCCCGTCGTCCTCGTCATCGTACTCGTCGTCATCCATGGAGGACGCCGTGTCCTCCGAGGGGCGGAGAGGGGGCGGGGGCGGCGGGTCGGCGCGCGGCGGCGCGCGGCGTGCCCACGGGCTTGGCCCCGCGCGCAGCTCGGGCAGCCGCGCCGCGGCCTCCAGGCCGTCCTCCCAATGTTGGGACCGGAACCAGGCGAGGTGGGCGTCGAGGAGCAGGGAGAGGAGGGGGAGGAGGCGGGGAGGGGGGGCGGCGAGAACGGTGCGCGCCAGCGCTTCGAGCGCGCCGGCGCACTCGGGCGGGTCGTTGGAGGCGCCGCCTCCGACCGGCATCAGGCCGGCGACCGTCGCCTTGAGCGCGGGCACCAGGGCGGGGCACGCGTCCGCGAGCGGGGCGAGGCGGGAGCGCGCGAGCGCGATAGCGCGCGCGGCGTCGCCCGCGGACGCGGCGGCGCGGAACGCGCGCCGGCCCAGGTCGAATGCAGCCGCGTGTTCATTGTGCAGGGCGCCGCCGAGCGCTTCTTCCACGGCGTCCGTGTCGCCCGCGTCGGCGGCGGCGAGCACGGCGCGCACCGCGGCGTGCGCCGCCGCCGCGGCGGCCGCGCCGCGCCAGCCGCGGGCGCGGGCGGCTTCGATGGCGGCGGGCGCGCAGGGCAGGGCGCGCGAGGCGGCGTGGTCGAGGGCGAGGGCGGTGAGTTCCGCCTCGCCCCCAAACCGCCCTGCGAGCTCGTCCCGCACCGCGGCCCGCGCGTCCCCGCCCGCGGCGCGCAGGGCGGACGCAGCGTCTTCACGGGAGAGGGCCAGGGCGAAGCGCAAGGCTTGGACGGTGGCTTCGGGGAAGGGGCCCGAGGACGAGGAGGGGGGCGCCGGCGGCGGCGGCCCGCGCTCGCCCGCCAGGCGCGCCGCCAGGGCCGGCGTGGACAGAGAGCCGTCGGGGCCGGGTTCTCTGTCGCCCTCGAACGCCGCCACGACGCCCTCGGCGTCGTGCACGAGGAGGAGGTAGCGGAGCGCGGCGAGCAGAGGAGGAGGGGAGGCGGCGGCGCCAGTCTCGCGCAGCACGCCGCGCGCCACGCGCCCCGCCAAGTCGCTGCGCACAGAGTGGCGCCAGGCGGGGTGGTCGGGGGCGGCGCCGGTGGCGGGGGGCGAGGGTTCCACCAGGAGGAGGAGCGTCGCGCGAAACTCGCCGTACGCGTCTGGCGACGCGGCCAGGGCCAGGGGCGCCAGGTGCGTGCGCACCAACGTCAGCGCTTGCTCCCGGGCGCCCTGGCGCACGAGTTCAGCGGCGTGCTGGCGGAGCAGGGCAAACCGCTCGCCGGTCGGGCCGTCGCCGGCAACCGCGGGCGCGGCGGACTCGATCGCCGCGGTCGCGGCCGGGATGTCACCGGCCAGGATGGCGTCGCGCACGGTCGCGGCGGCGGCGCGGGCGGCGCGGGCGGACGAGGAGGGAGCGAGTTCGTCGGGGTCGGGCTGGAGAAGAGGGCGCGGGGGTGGAGGCGCCGCCGCGCCGCGCTGTCTCCCTCCACCGCCCCGACGCCACTCTCTTTTCCCACCTCGACCAAGCCCGCCTCGACGAGCCAGTCGGCGGCCCACGCGTCGAGCGCGGCCATGGCCACGCCGCCGGCGCGCTGCGGGGCGCCCGTCCGCGCCGGCGGCGGCGCCGGCAGCGCGGTATCGGTGCCGACCATGGCGAGGGAGGCGAGAGGCGCGCGCCAGAGAGAGTGGACAGCGCCGGCGCCGGCGCCGCCCTCCTCACAGCCGCGATGGCCGACGACGACCCTCCCGTCGCGCTGCAGACGCGGCCCGAGCTCGAGGCCCAGCTGGTCGAGTACGAGGGCCAGCTCAAGCAGGTGTGGGAAGAGGAGGGACGGAAGGGGGAAGGCGGCGCCGGGATGCGGGCGCCGGCACCCACCGCTCCCCCTCCCACGACAGGTGAAATCGCTGCTGGCGGCCGACCCCGCCAACGAGGAGTACACGGAGCTGGCGGCGGGGCTGGAGGAGTTGCTCGCGCTGACGCGCGACCTGCTGGCCGACGCGGCGCCAGAGGCGTTGGCGCCAGTTCGGAAGCGCAAGTCGCGCTGGGACACGGCGGAGGAGTCGGCGGTGCCGGCGCCCGCGCCCGCGCCTGCGCCAGTCGACGCCGCGCCGCCACCGCCGCCGCCTCCCTCTGACGCCCACTACCGCCCCGTCGCCGCCCCAAAGCGCGCCGCCACGACCGCGGCCACCGCGGATGCGCCCTCGGCCACCATCCTGGACGCGGAACTGCCCAAGGCGATGCGGCCGGCGCCGGGCGACGACGCGAAAACGCGCGAGCGCAAGGCCAAGGCGGCCAAGGCTTTCAAGTCCAAGCAGCGGTTTGCGCGCATGGACGCGGCGTCGGCGCACAAGGCGGCCAGTTGGCAGGCGTTTAGTGGGGGGGGGGGGGGGGGAAGAAGAAAAAAAACGCGCTCCCCGGCCTGCGCAAAGCCGTGGCCCCGGCCACCGCGCCCCCGCCCGCGCCGGCGGCGGCGGCCACGTTTGTGCCGGTGAAAAAGGGAGGACAATAGGGGAGGGGAGGAGAGAGGAGAGACGTCTGATTGGCAGCACAAACTTGTCGTGTTCCTTTTTCCCTGCCTTGCAGATGTGCACCCCGGCAGATGTGCCGG
>Ga0315287_10008226_pt1 | contig 10519 bp, 6 predicted proteins | sample YL17G11_0_MG_FD_205037 | JGI IMG/M metagenome (GOLD analysis project Ga0315287, IMG submission 205037) | Sediment microbial communities from Yellowstone Lake, YNP, Wyoming, USA - YL17G11_0 | ecosystem: Environmental > Aquatic > Freshwater > Lake > Sediment | place: USA: Wyoming | collected...
CCGCGGCCAAGCCTTCGACTTCCTCTTCCTCTTCGTCCTCTTCCTCGGCCGCCCGCCCGCTCCAGGGCCCCGTCCCTGCCGGACGCAAGGCCTGGGAGCTCTGGAGGACGCGCTTCGTGCTCGACGCGCGGTACACGCCGATCAAGGTGGGTCTGATAGAAGAGAAAATAGGAAGGGAATCGAAAAAACCTCGTCGACGCCGAATGGTAGCCGTTGATTGCCTCTCTTCTTCTCCAAGCTCTCATCTCTTCCCATGCTCTCTTTCTTTCTCTCCTCACTCCAACTTTCAGGCCATCGGCAAGGGCGCGTACGGGGTCGTCGCCTCGGCGAGAGACGAGGTCTCGGGCGAGCGCGTGGCGGTGAAAAAGGTAAGGGAAGAAGGAGCACAGGCTCGTTTGTTTCTTCCTCTGCTCGCCTCCTCTTGGCGCGCCTCGCTCGCCCTCCTCCTCCCGCCTCACCACCCTTCCCACCGCACCCTCCTCCCCTCGACCTCCCCCAGATCGCCGGCGCCTTCGACAACCCCACCGACGCCAGGCGCGCCCTCCGAGAGATCGCGCTCCTCAGGGCCCTGGGCCCGCACGACAACGTCGTCGCCGTCCGCGACGTGCTCTGGCCGCCCGAGGCCGACGCCTGGTTGCGGCGGGCGCGGGGGAGCGTCGGCCCGCCCCCCTCCCCCGCCGCCGCCCGCGCCCTGCCCCCCCCCCCCGCGCTCCCCACCCCGCGCTTCGACGATGTCTACGTCCTGTACGAGCTCATGGACACCGATCTGCACCAGATCATCCGCTCGAAGCAGCCGCTGACGGACGAGCACGCGCAGTTCTTTGTCTACCAGCTCCTGCGCGGGCTGCGGTTCGTGCACTCGGGCGGCGTGCTGCACCGTGACCTGAAGCCGTCCAACCTGCTCGTCAACGCGTCGTGCGACCTGAAGATCGCCGACTTCGGGCTGGCGAGGGCCGTGGGGGCGATGCTGCGGAACGGCGAGGGGGAGGGAGGAGGGGGGGAGGGAGCGGCGGGGGAGCGGGCGGAGGAGGAGGGGGCAGAGGGAGGGGCGGGCGGCGGGGGCAGCGAGGGAGCCCGAGGCGGCCGCGGGGGAGCCCCTTCCTCCGCCTCCTCCTCCGCCTCCTCCGCCTCCTCGTCTTCGGGCCTGCCCGCGCGGCCCTTCCTGACGGAGTACGTCGTCACGCGCTGGTACCGCGCCCCCGAGCTGCTGCTGGGCGCCTCGGACGGCACGCGCGAGGGCTACGGCGCCGCCGTCGACGTGTGGTCCGCGGGGTGCGTCCTCGCCGAGCTGCTGGGCCGCGCCCCGCTTTTCGCGGGCAGGGACTACATAGACCAGCTGCAGCGGATCGTGGCGCTGCTCGGGGTCAAGGGAGGGGACAAGGGCGGGGGCAAGGGGAGCGGGGGCGGGAGCAAGGGGGGAGAGGCCGCGGGCGCCCCCCCCTCGCCCTCGCCCTCGCCCGCCGCCGCCGCCGACCCCGCCGACGACGCCTCGCTCTCCTGGGTCCCCGAGGGCAGGGCCCGGGCCTACGTCGCCGCCCTCCCGCGCCCCTCGTCGCCGCCCGACTGGGCGGCCCTGTTCCCGCGCGCCTCGCGCGGCGCGCTCGACCTGCTGCGCCGGATGCTCGCGCTCGACCCGCGCGAGCGCATCGGCGTCGACGAGGCGCTGTCGCACGAGTGGCTCGCCCCGCTGGCGGACCCGGAGGGGGAGCCCGTGGTCGAGAGGCCCGGGGCGGTGGCGGAGCTGGAGGGGGGGGCGGGGTGCGGCGGCGGGGGGGAGCGGCGGGGCAAGAGGGAGCGGAGGGCGGCGGAGAGGGAGAGGGAGCGGCGGAGCGGAGAGAGGCCCTCTCGCTCGCCTTCCTCGTCCTCGTCCGACTCGGACGACGGCGAGGACGACGACGACGACGACGACAGGGACGCGGGGGAGAGGCTGAGGCTGGAGGCGCTGGTGGAGATGATGCACTACTCCTCCGCCAGTGGCCACGCGGAGAGGCTCCTTGTCTCGGAAAAGGAGGGAAGAGGAGGAGAAGAGGCGCCAGCGGCATCCTCGGCGTCGGCGGCGTCGGCGGTCGAGAAGGCGGCTTCGGGCCTCGCTGCGGTCTCGCTCTCGGCCGACGCTTCCTCTTAGATTCTAACCTCACAGCTGCCCTTCATTTTTGCTTCTGATGACGACGGGTCCGGTCCGAATTTGAGTGTTATGCTTGCGTGCGTTTTCGATCTTTTTTTCCTATTTCAGTGTGCTTGAACAAAAAAAAATGCAAAAAAAACGAAAAAACAGTTTGTTCTCCCTCTTCTTCTCTCTCATCTTCTTTCCTTTTCTCTTTCCTCTCTCACTGCCTGCAGTACACGAGCATCACCGCCTCGCACCGGCGCACCTCCTCGTCGCTGGCCCGCCACACCCGCAGGTCGGAGCAGCCGCACCAAGAGGAGGCCGAGGGAGGGGGAACGGAGGCGGACATTTTCCCGTCGTCACGAGTTGAGGACGAGGCCGGAGAAGCCGAGGGAGGAGCGCTCCGAGGAGGGGCGCGCCGGAGGCGGCGGTAGCAGATGTAGTGGCCCCTGCTCGTCCCGCTCCCCGTGTGCGCCACCACGGCGAACAGGAGGTAGATGGGCCCTCGGTGCCTCTCGGGCGGGAGCTGTCTCGGCCTCGGCGGCGGCGAGAGGGGCTCGATGAATTGGCGGAGCGGCGCGGCGCCGGCGGCCTCGGCCTCGGCGTCCGAGACCGGGGCCCGCGGTCTTCGCCACGCCTCTCCCTCCGCCGCCTCTCCCTCTCCCCCTCCTTTCCCTCGCCAGCTCGGCAGCAGCGGCTCCGCGCCCGCCGCGGTGAAGTCGCACATGTCTACGACGAGGCCGAAGTCGACGCCGCCGCGAAGCTTCTCCTCGGGGCCCGTCGCCCGCAGCAGCTGGAGGCACAGGACGCTTGGGCAGCGCGCGAGCGTTGCGCGGCGCACCGCCGTCTCCCGGAGGAGCAGCTCCGAGGGGGCGGCGGCAGCGGCGGCGGCGTCGCCGCCCGCTCCCCCGCCTCGAGTCCCGGAGACGGTGCGGTCCCAGGGGAGCCCTGCCCTCCTGGCGCGCTCGGCGACCGCCGCGACGTCGAGCGGGAAGGGGGGCGGAACCCCCCATCCTCGCCTGCCCGCCCCCGCGCTCGCCGGGAACGCCAGCTGGAGCAGCTCCGAGAACTCCCTCCGCGCCGCGCCGCCGCCGCCGCCGCTGCCGCCGCCGCCCTCGCCCTCGCCCTCGCCCTCGTCGGTGCCCATGTTGAGCCGCCGCCAGGCCGGCGGCGGGAGCCCGCGCGCCTCGGCCTCGGCGGCGTCCTCCCTCGCCGCCCAGAGCACCCGCCGCAGGGAGCACCTCCCGCACTCGAGCCCGCCCCCGGGACTCGTCAGCGCCTCCGCGCCCGTCAGCGAAGAGAGCGCGGCCCTCAGGGACGAGACGAAGGGGGGGGGGGCTCCTCCTCCGTCGCCGCCGCGGCGGGGGCGCGGGCGCGGGAGCGGGGGGAGCGGCAGCGGCAACACGGCGAACGCCGTCACCTCCGACGGCCGCGGCGTCCCGCACCTGGCGCACCCCGACTCCGCGAGGACGGTCCCGGCGCAGGGGCTGATGCCGGGGGCGGGAGCGGCGGGCGCGGAAGAAGGGGCGTGGACCCAGCGGGAGAGGGGAGGAAGCGAGGAGGGCGAGGAGAAGGCGGCGAGGCCCCTCCTGTCGGCTCCTCCGCCCGCCGGCGCCGCCGCCGGCGCCGGCGCCGGCGCCGCCGCTCCGCCGCCGCCGCGCTCTTTCCTCCCGGCAGCAGGAGCCGCTGCGACGGCAGCGACGGAATCGGCAGCGACGGACACGGCAGCGACGGACACGGCGTCCAGGAACAGCTGGGCCGCCTCTGCCGCGTCCTGCTGCCTGTTGGCGCCGAGCGAGCTCCTCGCCGTGGGAGACGCCGCACGCAGGGCGGACAGCAGCCGCGCGGAGCTGAGCGGGCGAGGAGGGGCGCGGCGCCCGCCGCCGCCGCCGCCGCCGCCGCTGCTGCTGCCGCTTCCCTCTCGGTGCTTCGCGGAGAGCGCCGAGAGAAGCGCTGAAGCCTCTCTGAGCAGGTCGGAAGAAGCCGAAGAAGCTGAGGAGGAAGGAGAGGAAGAAGCGGAAGAAGCAGCGGCGGCGGCAGCTGAGGGCCGAGGCGGCGCGGCGCGGCGGAGGAAGTCGACGAGGGGCTCGGCGCTGGCAAGCGCCTGCATCGCCGCGTTGAAGTAGCAGACCGCAGCTCCGCCGTTGACGATCCCGGGGGGCAAGGGAGCAGCAGGCGGCGGCGGCGGGGGAGGAGGCGGGAGAGGAGGAGGCGTCGGCGGCGTCGGCGGGGGCGTCGGCGGGGGCGCGGGCTCCTCGCGCTCGTCCTCTGCCTCCTCTGCCTCGGCGACGACCGCCGCTGCCTCTTCCGCCTCTTCCGAAGATGCTGCTGCTTCCGCGCATCTAAAAGCTTCCTCGGCAAGCAGAGCCTCTGCCTGCTGCTCCGCGGCTGTTCTTCTGCGGCGGTCGCGCCGCGAGCTGGCGTAGGGGGGAGTTTTGGTTTTTTGATGGGAGGTGAGGTTGGGTATTTCGTTCGACTAGACGATCTCTGTAATGCAATCGACTGCTGCTTCTCTCACCTCACGACCTTGGGGGCCACCATCGCAGCCGCGACACTGACCGCGGCCAGTATAGAGCCTGATGAGCCCATCGAGCGTTGAAAAAAGAAACAGAAGGAACCTCTCGCGGTTCGAAAGAGAGAGAAGCGCTTGGCGTTTTCCGCTGTCAGAGCGGCGACGAAGTGCTTTCGTTCTTTTTATTTTTTCTTTCGTTTTTACAGGGGCAAAAAAAAGGCGTCTTCATCTTTTCACGAGCGGCCGCGGCCGCCGCGGCCCCTGACCCTGCCTCCTCCTCCCCGGCCTCCTCCTCCCTTCGAGTTGCTGCCACCGCCGCGACCGCCAGAGCGCTGCCCTCCTCCTCCTCCTCCGTGCCTCCCCCCGCCGTTGTGTCTGCCTTTGTCGTTCGAGGCCGGCTGCCTCGGCGGCTTTGCTGCCTGAAGCGCCGCGTACGCCGGGAAAAGAGCGCAGACGCACTTCTTCGTCGAGAAGTCCTCGAGGCTGCCGTCGGTGCGCACGAGGTGGAAGCAGGGGGACCCCTCAGCGGCGTGCGGCCTCACGACGACGGCGCGGACAGAGGGAGCGGCGGCGGCAGCGGCGCTCGCCGCGGGGCCCCGCAGCTTCCTCTCCGCCTCGGGGTGCCCCGCCTTGAGCAGCTCGACCACGTTGTGAAATTCGTACTCGTTCAGCTCCTGGCCCTGCGTGACGGAGTTGATCAGGGTATAGAAGTACTTGGCCGCGGCGGAGCCCGAGTCGAAGGTCTTGTAGCCGATCTTGACGGGGGCATCGACCGGCGCGGGGGGCGGCGGCTTGGACGCATCGCCGACGGCGGCTAAAGCGGCGTCTGCAGCGCCCTTACCGGCGTCCTGCCCGCCCACTTCGGCGTCGATCTTTGCCTTTTTCAAAGGAGGAGCTTCTTCTTCGACTGCTGAAGTTCGTGAGTGTGTTTGATTGGGATAAGGGAGGAGAAGGCCGAGTGAAAAAGCGATTAGAGAGAGAGAGAGGGACCGCATGCGGCGACGACGGCTAGGGACGTCGAACGACGAACAGCGAAAACATCATCTCGTTGCTAGCCTTCTCTCTTCACCGTCTCCACTCACCGGCAGCAGCAGGAACTGCAACGCTCGCTTCAACGACGGTCGTCATTGTTGCACGCGGAAAGAAAAAAAGGAGCTAGCAGAGGGGGGAGACTGAACCGAAGGATGGAAGTGCGAAGCAAGAAAAATGGATTAGTGGGGGAGTGGAGGTCAAAAAAAACTCGACCTTCTCTCTCCCTCCCTCCCTCTTCCGACGCGCAAGCCCCCCCTGCCGAAGATCTCCTCTCCTCCTCTGTTATCGGGACAATTCTAATTGGTGCGTGTTTTTTATTACATTTTTTGATCTGGGAACTGTGAATAGAGAGAGAGACGGACGAAGAAGAAAGCGGAAGATCACTTTTTCTTCTTCTTCTCCGTCTTGGCCTTTTTCGCCTTTGGCTCCTTCTTCGACTCCTTCTCCTTCTTCTCCGCGCTGCACGCTTCCGCCTTCTTCCGCTTGGAGGAGGAGGCGGGAGCAACAGGACAAGGAGCAGGGGCAGCAGATGGAGCGCTCCTCTTCTCGCTCTTGCCCTTCTTCTTCGCGGAAGGAGCAGAAGCAGAAGACGGAGCGGCGGCGTCGGCGGCGGCCCCGACGCCCCGGGCGCCGACGGCACCGGAGCTCGTGCTCTCGAGGCTGCCCAGGATCGACACGAACCCCCCGTCCGACCTCCGCACCCGGGCCACGTCGAAGATCACTCTCGCCCCTTCGACAAGCCTGTGCGACCTGTCGGCTTTGCAGACCCAGGCCCTCTCCGTCGCCGTCTTTCCCGCCCTCGAGGGCGCCTGTGGCCCTTTTGCGGCCTCCCCCGCCGCCGCCGCCGCCGCCGCTTCCGCCTCCACCGCCACCTCCTCGAGCTCGAACCTGCGCGAGAGCGCCTCCCCCCCGACGGCCGCGGAGAACACGCCCAGCGCCAGGACGCCGACGTAGTCCCCGCCGACGCGGGCCACGGTCCCCTCGAGGCGCATCCCGGGGCTCGGCGCGAAGACCAGGGCGTCGCCGACGGCCGCCGCGACGCGGACGAAGCCAGAGTAGTCGGAGATTTCGGCGCTACCGCCGCTGCTGGTTCCTCCTCCCTCTCGTTTCTCGTTCGTGCTCCCAGTCTTGCCGCTATGGCTGCCGCCCACGAGCTCGACGCTGCCATACGAAAGAAGGACGCCACCCAGGTCGGGGCACCAGCGCAGCAGGCGCCTGCTCAATGCCAAGGCGACGCCGGCGGCCGGCGACGCGAGCGCGGCGGGGGGGAGGTCGACGTTGACGGTGGCCGGGCCCCTGACCAGGGCCGCAGGGTTCATTGTCGGGGGTTGAAAAGGTGGCTGGTCTGTTGAACCGCGAGAGGGACGGAGCAGAGGGGGAGAGCGGAGGAAGGGACACGCGAGAAGAAGAGGGAAGCGTTAAGAGCGATCTGCTTTCGATTGATTGATGCCTTGCCGGGGAAAAATGAACTGAAAAAATGAATTTGAAAAAGGACGGGAATAATAAAAAAACAAAAGAAATCAAACCAGGGCTCTTTTGACGAAAGTGTTCTTTACAGGAAAAGGAAGAAAAAAAAAGCTCCAACGAACGGCGCAAGTGCTTTCGGGGGGAGCAACGGGGAAGGAGAAGAGGGCGGATCAAAAGAGAGAAGGAGAGAATGAGAGAGAGAGAGAGAGAGAGGGAGAGAGAGAGAGAGAGGGCTCTCTCGAGGCCGACGTCGAAGAACGAGAACAACAAAAAAACCCGCTCTCATCTCTTTCCCTCTCTCCCTTTATTTCTCACGTCTCGATCTTGTCCAGCTCCGCCAGCCTCTCCAGGATCACCCTCTTGCTCGACTGCGCCACTTCTCCCCCGGCAATAAACTCGTCCAGGATCAAGTACACGCGGTGGAAGTTGAACACGAGGTCGAGCTCGCAGACGTTGCCAAAATAGTGGTCGAGGACTTCGACGAAGAGGTGCACGGCCTCGAGCAGCGCGAGCTCGTTGTCGGAGGGGTCGCAGGCGAGGGAGAAGTAGAGGCCCGCGTATCGGCGGTAGATGATCTTGAAGGTCTTGTACTGTTGGTTGAGGGTTTGAGTTTCGTTTTTTTAAAGTTTTTTTTGGGGGGGAGAGGAAGAGGTGGTGAGTTTTTTCTTCGTTTCTGTCGTCGTCGTTCTCCTCTCTTTTTCGTCTTATCTTTCTTCTCACCTCGACCACGTTGGAGAGCTTCGAGTCGCGCCCCGCGGTGAGCCTGTGCACGTCGTACTCGAGGGCGCGCTTGGAGGCGTCGTCGAGCGGGACGTAGTACTTGGCGAGGCGGGTCTGTTTTTTTTTGAGTTGATGAGTTTTTTTTTGAGGAAGAGGTTGAGAAAAGAGAAAGAGGCCCATCGCCGATGAAAACATCGAAGGGCCGTTTCCTCTCCTGCGGCCCCCTTTCGTTCTCACCTTGCCCGCCCTGTTCTGCAGAAGGATGCAGCGGATCATGACAGGTGCTCAGAGGGGATCGGAGATCAGAAGAAGGACGGAAACGCCTCTAGAGAGAGAACGGAAACGAAAGTCGTTGATGGGGATGCTGTAAAGGCACACGGCAGTTTCTCTTTCTCTCTCTTCGCCACTTGCTCTCCTGCTTTCCAGTCGCTCTTCACTTTGATGCGGGGCGACCGCTGTCGAGGCAGCGCTCTCTGAGGGAGGGGTCACGAAGAGAAGGAAGCGAACGCGAGAGAACACAAGAGAGAGCGCCTCTCGCCTTTTGTCTCACTCGTCTCTCTCCCTCTCTCTCCTTTTTGCTCGCGACTCGATGGCAAGAGCGACGGAAAAGTGAAGCATTTCCCCCCCTCCGCTCGCTCTCATCCTCCACCGAAATTACAAACTCTTTTTTTCCTTTCCGCTTCTCGTTTATCTTTTTAGGGAGGCCCCCCTTACGACTTTCAAAACTCAGCCACCATGGTCAAGTGAGTTCATATGTGTCCCTTCTGTAGGCCGCGAGAGCGACCGCGCGGGGGCGATCCGAGCGAGGACGCGCCCACGCTTAGTGCGAGCAAGGAATAAGGCCTCGCCTTCAATCGAGAGCGCTTGACGGCGGCCGATCTCACCCTCTTCCTCGTCCCCCCTCTCCCTCTTCCCTTCCCCTCCTCTTCCCCTTCTCTATCCAACAGGTTCACGATTGACCAGATCCGTGCCCTGATGGACAAGCAGGAGAACATCAGGGTGAGCAGATGGGATTTGAAACGCTAGCTTTTCCCCTTCTTGTTGTCGAGAGAGAGACGGACCGACGACAACGACGGCTTGCTCCGAAGCCGCCGCGCGCCTGCGCCATTCGCGGGTGCTCTTCTTCCCTCCTCCTGGCGTTGCTCTGGATTTCTGCCGAGCGTGACAGAGCGGCCTCGGCGCTTTCCGTGCAATGGGGCAGTATGCATGAGAAACAGCGTCCAGAAAGCCTGCTTGCCGCGAGCGCCAATGTTTCCCTTTTTTTTTCCTTTTTAGCGCTCTCTCCGATCGCTCCCTCCATGGATGGCGACGACGTCGTCGTCGACTCGATTTCTCGTCTCCTCACCTTTTTCTCCCTCTTTTTACGATACAATCACCCGAACCACCTCGCAGAACATGTCCGTCATTGCGCACGTCGACCACGGTGCGTGGGATGATGGGGATATAACTGGAGAGGGAGGGAGTTTCAAAAGCGTGTTGCCAAGGCGATGTTTTTTCTCGCGCTCTCCCGCTTCAATCGATGGCCCGACGAACGATGGCGGCTGGCCTTGTCAGAGCTCGTGCTCCTCGGTGTTTCTCGCCCTTTGTCCCGCTTCTTCGCCCCTTTTTGTTCTTTGAAGCGAGACCTCGCTGCCTTGTCCATAGCAAAGAAAAGGGCAGATGAGTGCCCAAAGAGAGGGGAAAAGCAGCAAGCTGGAATGCTCGTGCGCCTTTTTTCTCTCTTCCGCTTGCTTCTCCCTCTCTCTCTCCTCTCCCCCTCTCAACCCCGACCCCTCTCTCTCACGCCCTCCCCGTTCCCTTTGCCCCCTCCCCCCTCCAAAAAAAAACAAAACCAAAAACTCCCCGACAGGAAAATCCACCCTCACCGACTCGCTCGTCGCCGCCGCGGGCATCATCGCCATGGAGGCCGCCGGCGACCAGCGCCTCACCGACACGCGCCAGGACGAGCAGGACCGCTGCATCACGATCAAGTCGACCGGCATCTCGCTCTACTACCAGATGGAGGAGTCGGACCTGGCGCGCTTCACGGGCAAGCGCGACGGCAACGACTTCCTGGTCAACCTGATCGACTCGCCCGGCCACGTCGACTTCTCGAGTGAGGTCACGGCCGCGCTGCGCATTACCGACGGCGCGCTCGTCGTCGTCGACTGCGTCGAGGGCGTCTGCGTGCAGACCGAGACCGTGCTGCGCCAGGCCCTTGGAGAGAGGATCCGGCCCGTGATGACCGTGAACAAGCTCGATCGGTGCTTCCTGGAGTTGATGTACGACGGCGAGGAGGCGTACATGGTGAGGAACATAGTTTTTTTCTAACTTCCGAGCGAGCGAGCGGCAGCGAGCGAGCGAGCGAGCGAAGAAGCGGCCTCTTTTTTTACCTTTGAGCGGAGCGAAGCGAAGCGAAGGAGTTGACTGTCGTCTCGTTCGAGCGACGCGACGCGAAGCGAAGAAGTTGTCTCTTTTCGAAGAAGCTCCCTCTTGTCTCTCCTTCGAGCGAAGCGACAGCGGAGCGAAGAAGTTGCCTCTCTTTTCAAGAAAGAAGGTGAAAAAAACTCACCTTTTTTTCCTCCACTCTTGGGGGGCGCCGGGGGGTGGGGGGGGGGGGGGGGGGGGGGGGGGGGGGGGGGGGGGGGGGGGGGGGGGGGGCGGGGGGGGGGGGGGGGGGGGGGGGGGGGGCGGGGGGGGGC
>Ga0315287_10008227_pt1 | contig 10519 bp, 5 predicted proteins | sample YL17G11_0_MG_FD_205037 | JGI IMG/M metagenome (GOLD analysis project Ga0315287, IMG submission 205037) | Sediment microbial communities from Yellowstone Lake, YNP, Wyoming, USA - YL17G11_0 | ecosystem: Environmental > Aquatic > Freshwater > Lake > Sediment | place: USA: Wyoming | collected...
CCGACCCCGAGATGGCGGACCGCACCTACATAGAACCGCTCACAGTCGACTCTCTCACGAGGATAATAGAGAAGGAGCGCCCGGACGCGCTCCTGCCCACCCTCGGCGGGCAGACGGCTCTGAACCTGTCCATGAAGCTCGGCGAAACGGGCATCCTGGCCAAATACGGGGTCGAACTCATAGGCGCGAGCCTTGAGGCCATAAAGAAGGCCGAGGACAGGGAGCTCTTCAAGCGCGCGATGGAGAAGATAGGCCTTGAGGTTCCAAGGAGCGGCCCGGCGACGACGGTCGAGGAGGCGCTTAAGCTTGCAGACGAGATCGGGTATCCCCTTGTCGTGAGGCCTGCGTTCACCCTCGGCGGAACGGGGGGCGGTATAGCATACAACCGCAACGAGCTCGTGGAGATAACGAAGAACGGCCTGGAGCATTCGATGATAAAGCAGGTGCTCATAGAGGAGGGCGTCATCGGATGGAAGGAGTTCGAGTATGAGGTGATGCGCGACAAGGCCGACAACGTCGTCATCATCTGCTCGATAGAGAACTTCGACCCTATGGGCGTCCACACCGGGGACAGCATCACCGTCGCGCCCGCGCAGACGCTCACCGACCCCGAGTACCAGCGCCTTAGGGACGCGTCCATAGCGGTCATCAGGGAGATAGGCGTCGACACCGGCGGCTCCAACATACAGTTCGCGCTCCACCCGACGAGTGATAGGATGGTCGTCATAGAGATGAATCCGAGGGTGAGCCGCTCATCATCCCTCGCCAGCAAGGCCACGGGGTTCCCTATAGCCAAGATAGCGGCGAAGCTCGCGGTCGGGTACACCCTCGACGAGCTCAGGAACGACATCACCCGGGAGACGCCGGCGAGCTTCGAGCCTACCATAGACTACGTCGTAGTGAAGACCCCGAGGTTCGCATTCGACAAGTTCCCGAAGTCCGACACCACCCTATTCACGCAGATGAAGAGCGTCGGCGAGGTGATGAGCATCGGGAGGACCTTCGAGGAGGCCCTCCAGAAGTCGCTGAGGTCGCTCGAGACGGGTAGGATGGGGTTATGCTCGGACGGGAAGGACAAGAATCCCGGGAGGGAGGAGATAACCGATATGCTGAAGAGGCCGACCTCCGAGCGCGTCTACTACATATACTACGCCCTCAAATGCGGGTTCACGCCCGAGGAGATAGCGGAACTCAGCAAGATTGACGTGTGGTTCCTGGACAGGATAAAGTCCATACTGGACCTCGAAGAGGAACTGAAGAAGGCGGCCGAAACCCAAAAGATAGGGCAGGCGAGCCGGGCGCTCCTCACGAAGGCGAAAAAGGCCGGCTTCTCCGACTACCAGCTTGCGCGGATATTCGGCTCCGACGAATGGCAGGTGAGGGCGGCCAGGAAGAAGGCCGGCGTCTGCGCAGTCTACAAGATGGTGGACACATGCGCCGCCGAATTCGACGCGAAGACCCCGTACTACTACTCCACATACGAGGACGAGAACGACTCAAAAAGGACTGACAGGAAAAAGGTCATAGTCATAGGGTCAGGCCCCAACAGGATAGGGCAGGGCATAGAGTTCGACTACTGTTGCGTGCACGCGGTATACGCCCTCAAGGAGCTCGGATACGAGGCCATAATGGTGAACAACAACCCCGAGACCGTGTCCACGGACTACGACACGTCCGACCGCCTCTACTTCGAGCCTATAACCGCCGAGGACGTCCTCAACATCTACGAGAACGAGAAGCCGGAGGGCATAATAGTCCAGTTCGGCGGACAGACCCCCCTGAACCTCGCAAAGAAGATAAGCGACCAGGGCGTCAGGATACTCGGCACAAGCCCGGACAGCATCAACTCGGCGGAGGACAGGAAGCTGTTCAACAAAATCATAGGGGAACTCGGCATCCCGCAGCCGGAAGGCGGCACAGCAAACTCAGTGGACCAGGCAGTCAATGTAGCGCAAAAGATAGGGTACCCGGTGATGGTGAGGCCGTCGTTCGTCCTCGGCGGAAGCAGGATGGCCATTGTATACGACGAGAACATGCTGAGGGAATACGCGGAGGCGGCGGCTGACATTTCGCAGGAGCATCCCATGCTCATAGACAAGTTCCTGGACAACGCGCTCGAGGTGGAGGTCGACGCAGTCTGCGACGGCAGGGACGTCTACCTGGCCGCTGTGATGGAGCACATCGAGCTCGCCGGCATACACAGCGGAGACAGCGCATGCGCCATACCCTCCAGGAGCATCTCAGAGAAGAACCTCGGGAAGATAGAGGAGTACACGAAGAAGATAGCCCTTAAGCTGAACGTCATAGGCCTGATGAACGCCCAGTACGCCATACACGGCAACGAAGTCTACATACTCGAGGCTAACCCCCGCGCCTCAAGGACCGTCCCCTACGTGAGCAAGGTCATCGGCATACCCCTAGCGAAGGTCGCCACGAAGGTGATGATGGGCGCGAAACTCAGGGACCTCGTCGACATGAAACGGAGGAAGCCGTCATACTACGCGGTCAAGGAGGCGGTGTTCTCATTCGACAAATTCCGGGGCGTCGACCCCATCCTCGGCCCGGAGATGAAGTCCACGGGCGAGGTGATGGGCATAGCCGACTCCTTCGGCCTCGCCTACCTAAAGGCCGAGGAGGCCGCGGGCAACAGGCTCCCGGACAATGGCAGAGTCCTCCTCTCCATAGCCGACCGCGACAAGGAGAAGATGCTCGGCGTAGCCAGGAGTCTGGCGAAATTAGGGTACGAGCTAGTCGCCACAGCCGGGACATACAATTTCCTAACCGGGCATGGGATAAGCTGCGGTAAAGCGAATAAGATCGGAGAACCACGCCCAAACATAGTGGATGAGATACTGAACGGCAACATACAGGTGATAATAAACACGCCTACGGGCGGCCCCAACAAGGGCACATCAGGATACATCCGCATGAACGCCATACACCACAAGGTGCCATATATAACAACTGTGGAAGCGGCCCGGGCGGCCGTGGAAGGAATCGAAGCCGTGAAGTCGTTGAATTACGGGCCGAAGACCTTACAGGACTACCACGGCTCAGCCTGAGACCATTTATATGCCTCCTCAGCCATGTGGTATACCAACCTTTCGGAGTGTTTTTAATGCCACGGCGCACTGACATACGGAAAGTCCTTGTCATAGGATCAGGCCCAATCATCATCGGGCAGGCTTGCGAATTCGACTATTCGGGAACGCAGGCCTGTAAGGCCCTTAAAGAGGAAGGCTACGAGGTCGTCCTCGTCAACTCCAACCCCGCCACCATCATGACCGACCCCGAGATGGCGGACCGCACCTACATAGAACCGCTCACCTCAGAATACCTCGAAAGAGTAATAGCCAAGGAGAGGCCGGACGCGCTCCTGCCTAACCTCGGAGGCCAGACCGGCCTGAACCTGTCCTCGGAACTCAACAGGAAGGGCATCCTGGAGAAATACAAGGTCGAGATAATCGGCGTCAAGGCGGACGCAATAGAGCGCGGTGAAGACCGGAAAGTCTTCAAGGAGACGATGGCCGGCCTCGGAATAGACATGCCGAAGAGCAGCATATCCCACTCCGCCGATGAGGCCGAAGCCATAGCAAGAGACCTCGGCTACCCGGTCGTCCTGCGGCCGGCATACACGCTTGGCGGCACGGGCGGCGGCATAGCGTACAACGTCGAAGAGCTCAGGACAATCGTCGCACGCGGCCTCTCAGCAAGCATGGCGCGACAGGTCCTCGTAGAGGAATCAGTCCTCGGCTGGGAGGAGCTGGAATTAGAGGTCGTCCGCGACGCCAAAGGCAACAAGATTACAGTCTGTTTCATAGAGAACGTCGACCCTATGGGCGTCCACACCGGCGACAGCTTCTGCGTCGCACCCATGCTGACAGTCCCTGCTGGGTTGCAGGCGCGGCTCCAGGAAATGTCGTATCGGATAGTGGACGCGATCGGCGTGCTCGGAGGCTGCAACATCCAATTCGCACACAACCCCGCTGACGACCGCGTGGTAATAATCGAAATAAATCCGCGGACATCACGCTCCTCGGCCCTCGCCTCCAAGGCGACCGGATTCCCCATAGCACGCATTTCCACCAAACTGGCGGTTGGCATCACCCTCGACGAGATACCATATTACCGCGACGGGACACTAGACAAGTACACGCCGTCCGGAGACTACGTGGTCGTCAAGTTCGCGCGCTGGGCATTCGAGAAGTTCCCCCAGGCCAGGGACCGCCTAGGAACCCAGATGCAGTCAGTCGGCGAGGTCATGAGCATCGGAGCGACCTTCAAGGAAGCGCTCCAAAAGGCCATCAGGTCCCTCGAGATAAAGCGGTACGGCCTGGGCCACGCGAAGGACTTCGAGAGGCTTGGCGTCATTGAGCTCAGGGAAAGGCTCACCTACCCGTCGAGCGAGCGCATATTCCTGATGTATGAGGCATTGCGCAAAGGCGTGACGGCCGAGGAACTCTACGATTTGACGAAGATTAACCTGTGGTTCATCCGGCAGATGGGGGAGCTGGTCGACCTCGAGGAGCGCATCAAGCGGTCGGCTGGCAGGAGGCTCCCCGACGGACTACTTGTGGACGCCAAGAAAAACGGTTTCTCCGACCGCTACCTGTCGGAGCTGACTGGGGCGAAGGAAGACGATGTCAGGTCACGCAGGCTGAAACTCGGGGTTCAAGAATCCTACGGCACAGTCCCGGTGAGCGGGGCGGACGCGGCATACTATTACTCCACATACAACGCAGCCGATACCGTCAAGGTCAGCAAAAAAACAAAGGTCATGGTTCTCGGAGGCGGGCCGAACCGCATCGGACAGGGAATAGAGTTCGACTACACATGCGTCCACGCAGCATTCGCACTGCGCGAGGAGGGCATAGAATCCATACTAGTCAATTGCAACCCGGAGACCGTGTCCACGGACTACGACACGTCCGACAAGCTGTACTTCGAGCCCCTGACGGTGGAGGACGTCCTCAGCATATACTGGAAGGAGAAGCCGATGGGGGTCATCGTCCAGTTCGGCGGCCAGACCCCGCTGAACATAGCCGAGGAGCTGCACCGATGCGGCGTGAAGGTGCTCGGAACCAGCCCGAAGAGCATCAGCATCGCCGAGGACCGCAGGAAATTCAGCAGGATTGTTGCGAAGCTGAGGATCCCCCAGCCGAAGAGCGGGACTGCGACCTCGGTGGCTGAAGCCATGAAGGTCGCCGAAGGCATAGGGTACCCCCTGATGCTCAGGCCATCGTTCGTCCTCGGCGGGAGAGGCATGCGAATAGTCTATGACGAGCGGATGCTCCTCGACTACGCTAAGACGGCAATCGACATCAGCCCCGAATACCCCCTCCTCCTGGACAAATTCCTCGTCAATGCTATGGAAGTCGAGGTCGACGCCATAAGCGACGGCAGGGACGTCTGCATACCCTCCATCATGGAGCACATCGAGCTTGCAGGCATACACAGCGGAGACAGCGCATGCATCATACCCCCGAAGCACATACCCGAAAAGCATGTGAAGGCCATCAAACGCTACACAACGAAACTCGCCAAGGCCCTGAAGGTTAAGGGCCTCATGAACGTACAGTACGCCATCGCCGACGACAAGCTGTATATCCTCGAGGCAAACCCGAGGGCGTCTAGGACCGTCCCCCTAGTCAGCAAGGTCATGGGAGTCAACATGGCAAGGGTCGCGACCAAGGTCATGCTCGGCCGCATGCTAAAGGATGCCATGCCAAAACCGACAGACGTCAGGCATGTGGGGGTTAAGGAGTCGGTATTCCCATTCGACAAGTTCCCGGACGTGGACCCAGTCCTCGGCCCTGAGATGAGGTCAACGGGCGAAGTGATGGGGTTAGCGGATGACGTCGGCATAGCATATTACAAGGCTCAGGAGGCGGCCGGGTACGCGCTCCCACTTGCCGGAACAGTCCTATTCTCGATAGCCCCGGGCGAGAACAAAGGCGAAGCCTTGAAGGTGGCGAAGAGGCTGTTTAAACTCGGCTATGGTATAGTGGCAACCGAGGGTACTCGGAGCTTCTTCAAAAAGCGCGGACTCGATTGCGGCCCAGCCCTGAAGATAAACGAGGGGCGGCCGAACATTCTGGACGACATGGTAAACGGGCGGATTAACCTGATAATGAACGTGCCCTCCGGCGGGACAAGCCAGGACGAGTCATCCTACATCCGGAAGGCAGCGATAAGGCACAGGATATCCTACATGACCACCGTGGAGGCTGCAAAGGCAGCCGCAGATGGAATCGCGGCCGTAAAAAAATCCGGGGTCGATGTGAAAGCCCTGCAGGACTATGTCTCCAAGGCTGCGAGGCAGCCCGGGAAACGCTAGACCCTGCATATGGGGTCTGCAAAATCGGAAGCCAAAGAGACGGTATTACGGCCGTTACGTTATTATCCTGTTGCGGCGGGCATTTTAATTCTGGGGATTACGATATCTTGTCATGGACCTCCTTGCTTTGAGGGATGTGGACGGGAGATGGATAAGGGACGTCATCGATGATTCTATCCGGGTAAAATCCGACCCGGACTCCTACAGGCATTCGCTCGAGGGGAAGGTCCTGTCGATGCTCTTCATGAAGCCGTCCACACGCACCCGGGTCTCCTTCGAGGCTGGGATGTTCCAGCTCGGAGGCCATGCCATATACCTCGACCTCAGGATCACAAACTTCACAAAGGGCGCGCTCCGGGACGAGGCAAAATGCATCGACCGCTACAGCGACATACTGCTTGCCAGGGTATTCGGGCACCGTGAGGTCGAGGAAATAGCCGAAGCCTCCAAGAAGCCGGTCATCAATGCCCTCTGCGACAAGGAACATCCGTGTCAGGCGCTCGCCGACATAATGACCCTAAAGGAGAAGCTCGGCACATACAACTTCAAGATTGCGTACGTCGGCGACGGCAACAACGTATGCAACAGCCTCATCTGGGGGTGCTGCAAGGTCGGCGCGGAGATAAGGGTGGCTACGCCGAAAGGCTACGAGCCAGACAGTGAAGCCGTCGAATACGGTCTCAGACACGGACTCACGCTCACAAACGACGTGACAGAGGCCGCCGCAGGAGCCGATGCCGTCTACACCGACGTGTGGGTGAGCATGGGCCAGGAGAATGAGGGGCGGAAGCGGCTGAAGGCGTTCAACGGCTGGACGGTGACCGGGAATCTGCTCGGCGACGCATATTTCATGCACTGTCTGCCGGCCTTGAGGGGATACGAGGTAGCGGACGACGCCATAGACAGCCCGAAATCCATAGTCTTCGACCAGGCTGAAAACAGACTACACGCTCAAAAAGCCGTGATGATGAGGCTCCTTGGGGCGAAAGCATAAACCAGCCCTAGTACCGGTCGCATTGTAAGGGCATAGCCTTTAATACCCCCCCTCCTAATGTCTTTCACCGGGTGTTCGCATGGACTATCCAACTGAGCTGAAGTACACTAAGGAGCACGAGTGGGTGAGGGTCGAGGGAGACGTCGCAGTGGTCGGCATAACGGATTTCGCGCAGCATGCGCTCGGAGACATAGTCTTCGCCGAGCTGCCGGCGGTCGGCGGCCGCGTCGAAAAAGGGAAGAGTGCCGCCGTGGTGGAGTCCGTGAAGTCGGTGTCCGACGTCTACGCGCCCGTCTGCGGTGAAGTCACCGAAGCCAACAAGGCAGTCGCGGAAGCGCCCGAAGTCCTCAACAAAAGCCCCTACAAGGACGGCTGGATGTTCAAGGTGAAAATGGAGGATAAGTCTGAGCTGAATGACCTAATGGACGCAGCAGCCTACGCAAAATTCGCAGGAGCCAAAAAATAAGATGCGTCACGCCCCGGCAAGCCCGAGAGAACGGAAGGAGATGCTCGACTATCTGGGAATCAAGGCATGCGCCGACCTGTTCAAGGACGTTCCCGAATGTGTGCGGCTCAGGAAGCCGCTTAACCTCCCGCCAGGACTCACAGAACAGGAGGCTGACGTCCACATGCGCAGGCTGGCAAACGAAAACAAGCTAGGCCCATCTTTCCTCGGCGCGGGATACTACCGCCACTACATCCCGGCCGCCGTCGGCCATATCATATCGCGCAGCGAACTCTACACCGCCTACACCCCCTACCAGGCTGAAGTCAGCCAGGGGGTGCTGCAGGCACTCTTCGAATATCAAAGCCTCATGTGCGAGCTGACCGGCCAGGAAGTCAGCAACGCCACCATGTACGACGGCTCCACAGCGCTCGCGGAGGCTTGCGTGATGGCGCACAATATCACGAAACGGACGGAGATTTTGGCGTCCGACACCCTCCACCCCCAATACCGGGAAGTGCTGAAGACGTACTGCGAGGCAGGGGGGCTCAAGCTAAGTATAATACCCTCCAACGATGGCACATCATCGAACATCCAGCCTACGGAAAACACGGCGGCAGTAATAGTCCAGACCCCGAACTACCACGGCATAATAGAGGATACTGGACGTCTACAAGGGAAAACCCACGCCGCCGGAGGAGTCCTGATAGGATGCGTCATAGAGGCGACATCGCTCGGCCTCCTAAAGCCCCCGTCGGCTGACATCGTGGTCGGAGAAGGGCAGGCCCTCGGCAACACCGTCTCATACGGCGGCCCCGCATTCGGCTTCCTAACGACCGGCATGAAATACGTACGGAACATGCCAGGCAGACTCGTCGGGGAGACGGCGGACAGCGATGGGAGAAGAGGCTACGTCCTAACACTCCAAGCGAGGGAGCAGCACATCAGGCGCGAGAAGGCGACGTCCAACATATGCACGGCCCAAAGCCTCTGCGGCATCGCAGCGGCAGCATACCTCGCCCTCCTTGGTCCGGAGGGGTTCAGGAGGGTCGCAGAGAACTCCCACAGGAACGCCGTCTACCTCTCAGGGCGCCTCCTGGAACACAAAGGCTTCAGCCTGGTCTACGACAAGCCGTTCTACAACGAATTCCTCATCCGATGCCCCTCCGGGACATATGAGAAGGCTCGGAAGGCCGGGATAATCCCGGGTTTAACGGCTGGAAGAAACCTTCTGCTCATATCCACAACCGAACTGCACTCCAGGGAGGACCTGGACACGCTCGCGGAGGCGGTGAAATGAAAACATTGATGGGGGAGTCATCTCATGGGAGAACCGGGGTCCTCCCCCCCGCCGTCATCCACGGAGCGCAGGCGAGGATACCCAAGGATATGGTCCGGCAGACATTGCTTCTGCCTGAACTTAGCGAAGTAGACGTCATACGCCACTACACCGCCCTCTCAAAGATGAACTTCGGCGTCGACAGCGGATTCTACCCCCTCGGCTCCTGCACCATGAAATACAACCCGAAACTCTGCGAGGACGCTGCGAGGCTGGAAGGGTTCGCCCAGATACACCCCCTCCAGCCGGAAGACACCGTCCAAGGAGCCCTCAAACTAATCTACGAAACCGAGGGGGCTCTCTGCGAGGTAACCGGAATGGACGCCTTCACGCTACAGCCCGCAGCCGGAGCCCACGGCGAACTCACCGGAGTCATGTTAACGAAGGCGTACTTCCGGGACATCGGCGAAGACCGCAGGAAGATACTGGTCGCGGACTCGAGCCACGGCACCAACCCAGCCTCTGCTGCATACTGCGGATACGAGGTCATAACGATAAAATCAGACGGACGCGGAAACCTCGACCTCAAAGAACTCAAAGAACAAATGACGACCGACGTCGCAGCCCTCATGCTCACAAACCCCAACACGCTCGGACTCTTCGACGTAAACATATGCGAAATCACGGAGATAGTCCACGCCAAAGGCGGCCTCGTCTACTACGACGGGGCCAATATGAACGCCATCATGGGGATAGCAAGGCCCGCCGACATGGGATACGACATAATCCACCTTAACCTGCACAAGACATTCGCCACCCCCCACGGCGGCGGAGGCCCCGGCTCAGGCCCCGTCGGCGTGGTGAAGAAGCTCTCGCCCTACCTGCCCGCGCCGCGCATCATCGAAAAATCAGGCAGATACGGCTTCGACACGGGCACCCCAAAATCCATCGGCCGCGTGAGGGCGTTCCACGGCAGCTTCGCCGTCATACTGCGCGCATACTGTTACATGAAGCTGCTCGGAGGCGACGGCCTAAAGGAGGCGAGCGAGACAGCAGTATTGAATGCAAACTACCTTATGAAGAAGCTTAAGGGCCATTTCGACCTCCCCTACGACCGCACATGCATGCACGAGTTCGTGCTCTCAGGCCGCAGGCAGGCTCATGAGAACGGCGTCCACACGCTAGACATCGCAAAACGCCTCCTCGACTGGGGATTCCACGCCCCGACAATATACTTCCCCCTCATCGTGGAGGAGGCCATCATGATAGAGCCCACGGAGACCGAGAACAAGAATACGCTGGACGCGTTCGCCGAGGCGATGATAAAGATAGCCGTCGAATGCAGGGAAAACCCGGAGCTGGTAAAGTCGGCACCGAAGACGACCCCTGTAGGCCGCCTGGACAACACACTCGCAGCAAGGCAGCCGGTGCTCACCTGGAAGCAAAAGCGGGGCCGGTGAACCT
>Ga0315287_10008228_pt1 | contig 10519 bp, 3 predicted proteins | sample YL17G11_0_MG_FD_205037 | JGI IMG/M metagenome (GOLD analysis project Ga0315287, IMG submission 205037) | Sediment microbial communities from Yellowstone Lake, YNP, Wyoming, USA - YL17G11_0 | ecosystem: Environmental > Aquatic > Freshwater > Lake > Sediment | place: USA: Wyoming | collected...
TCTACCTTGACATCCTGGATGTAATGGCCCCGCTGCGGTTTGATGGTGTAGCGAATGGTCATTCGCCTCAGCAGACGGCTGGTTGCCGCCGGAGAGATTTCTCCTCCCTTGCCCGCGTTGGCAGTGATGCTGAAATGCCGGGTCACATCCTCCACATAGAAGGGAGCCGCCGGCAGGCCTTCCCTGTTGTAAAGGTTGCAGCCTTCGGGGTTTTGCCAGCAGGCATATGATATGTTACGAGGCTCGGGAACCGATGGCGAGGACATCAACACACGGTTGTCCTTGATGACGGCCGTGGCCGGAAACCATTTGCCGTCGGCGCCGGCGATGACAAAGTGCCTGAGTTTTCCGCCGACATCTTCTTTGGTCGGCTGATACCACTCTTTGGAAGCGACCATCAGGCCTTTGCCGATGTTGTCGAACGAGCAGACCACTGTGCCGCCGGAAACAGAGACATCTTTGAGCACAGGGCCGCTGGCCACAATCTCTGGGCGGCCATAGTCGTTCTTGAGGGCCCAGAGCGCCAGCCGCTCGCCGACATCCAGTTTGTCCTTCGGATGCCAGCCATCCCAGACTTTGTCTCCGGTCGACGAATCTCCAATATCCAGCGCCGATGCGCAGCCCGCGTGGGGGATGACCATGGCGTTGGCTTGCTGCAGCCGCGTATCTGCGTCCCATCCGCCGACCCTGAGTTCGGGGGTAGCATCTTCCGGCTTCTTCCCCCAATTGGCAATCATCACATAGTAGAATGGGAAGTCATCCATGGCCCAGACCCTCTTCCATCCCTCGACCAGCGCTTTCATTTTGAGGAAGTAACTGTCCGGCGACAGAACGCGCCTTTCGGAGTTTTCGCCCTGGTACCAGATAGCGCCCTTTATGCCGTAAGGGACCAATGGATAAATGAAGCGATGAAAGAAATCGAAGACTTCCGGTGTCAGCGCAGGTTCGCGCCACAGCGGGTCGAGTACCGGGATGCCGAGGACGCCTTCCGGTGCCAGCCACAGGTCGATAGGAGAGCCTCCAAAAGAAGCCACGATCAGGCCGATGGGAATCGTCTCTTTGTTTTCCTGATAGATCTTTCTGGCGAAGTAAAAGGCGGTACCCGAAATGCGGCCTGCGGTCTCGGGCTGGCAGATACTCCAGCCCTTAGCATCCAGATAGCGTATCCCGGGGAAATTCGCACTGTCAATGTCTTGCTTGCGGTTGCAGCCGTCCAGCCTCATGTCCATATTGGATTGCCCGCTGCACAGCCACACATCCCCGATCGTCACGTCATTGAGTGTAACGGTGTTGGCCCCGGCAATGGTCATTTGCTGTCCTTTGGCGTTGGCCTTCATGGCCGGGAGCATCACCTGCCAGTTTCCCATTGTGTCCGTGGTCGTGGAAAGTGTCTGGCCGCCAAATGCCACAGTAACCACTTCTCGCGCCTCAGCGGTGCCATAAACCGGCACCGGTTTGTTCCGCTGCAAGACCATGTGGTCGGTGAACAACTTGTGCATTCGCACATCCGCATGCGCAACGGCAGCCGTCGACAGGATGAAGATAACAACTAGCCAAACGCCTCGATATGAACCCATAATATGACTCCCTTTCTTGGGCGCGTGCCCAAAGCTTCCGTGCAACACCCCTCCGTCGCCTGTTACCATTCATCAGTTCTAAATGGCGATGCCGGGAGGCCTTCGCCCTTAAAGAGGTTGGCGCCATCCGGGTTCTTCTGGAAAGCGTATCGGACGGCGACCGGTTCCCTCACCTCGGGCGAGGAAACGACCACTGTATTCTTCTCGATCACTGCCTCAGCCCAGTGCCATTTCTTGTCCGCGCCCGCGATCGCAAAGCTCTTGAGCTTGCCTTCCCTGTCTTCCACGGATGGGTTCCGGCCTTCCTTCTTTCCAATCATCAGTCCCGATCCGATGTGGTCAAAGACTATGCGGGCCTTATTGCCTTCGATCCTGAGCGACTTGAAGAGCGGGGCCGATACTTCCGATTTTGTCTGGCCGTAGTCCCGATTGAGCGCCCAGCGTGCGAGACGCAGGCCCACGTCGTATTTGTCTCTCGGATGAACGTTATCACGTTCCGCAAACGGCACGGTATCGATGGTGACGGCCATGCCGGTGTTCGGAATGGAGAGCGATTTTCTTTGCGCCTCGCGGAGTTTGGCCCAGTCATTCCCGCTGGCAGGATCCTCGATCACGTCCTGAAAGGGGGCGAGTTGCACGAAGTAGAACGGGAAATCCCCCTGTCGCCACTGCTTGCGCCAGCCGCCGATCAAGGCATGCATCTTGTTGTAGTAGGTTTCGCCCTCATTGCCATTGGATTCGCCCTGATACCACAACGCGCCTTTGATAGGCGAACGCAAGAGTGGATGGATCATCGCATTGTACATGCTGCTCCAGCCTTCGCCGTACGGATTGGCGGGAGTAGTGGGATTGTAGGGCATCGCAGGCATCAGGGTGATCTCCGTGCCATCGGCCAGACTGCTTCGGGCCTCGGCGATCCAGGCTTCCAGGTCGGATAACGCTTTCGGCATCTGGGCACGGTAGGCCTTCATTGCATCTTGTTGGGCGGTGAGATCGGGCTTCAGTTCGGCCACCAATTCGAGACCCTCGGTCGGGATCCATTTCTCGATCCGAGTCGCGCCCCAATCAACATCAACAAGGCCGATGGGGACGTTCGCTTTGGCCTGAATCTCACGGGCGAAATAGAAACCCACGGCCGTGAACTTCCCGGCGGTGTCCGGCGAGCATACCTGCCACGGGATGGCGATCGAAGCTTCCACTTGCGGGGAGGCGGCCTGCTCGTGATTGATCTTGATGCAGCGGATTTTCGGTAAATCGGCGGTTTTGATGTCATCGGCAGCGCCAAGGCAATCATTCAAGACCAGTTCCATGTTGGATTGACCGGAGCAGATCCAGATGTCTCCGATGATGATATTCTTCAGTGTCAGGCTGTTCTTGCCATTCACCACCAGTTCCATGTTTTCGCCGGTCTTGAGGGCAGGCAATGAGACGGACCACCGGCCCTTTTCGTCGGCGTTGGTCGCGGCGGTCTTCCCGGCCAGCGTTACCCTCACGACCTCGCCGGCATTCGCCCAACCCCAGATGTGCACCGGCTGGTTGCGCTGCAGCATCATGTTGTCGCTGAAGAAGGCTGGCAGACGCACATCCGCCATGGCAGGAATTGCGTATGCTGTGAGAAAGGCACACAGCATCAGGTTGATTCGATGCAGATTCAGGACGGACTTGCTGTTCTTTATGTGTGCAGGTGCTCCTCAGTGAATCGATTTGAGCGGATAGAACTCCAAGCGACGCAATTTCACGTCGCCTCCTTCGGCGCTGATTTCCATGGGTGACTTCTGACCGAGTTTTCGGTAGTCGCGCCCCTTGATAATATAATCCCCATCGCTGGTGACGACCTCGACCGACGGAATGTCCAGCAGGATGTGCAGCATCATACGCCCGTTCTTCGGACTCAACCTGGCAACCTTACCGTCGGGCCAATATCCGTAAGATTCCCCCTCCGGCCTGCCCACTTCCTTGACCTTGAGTTCCTGACTCTGGGCGTTCCAACTGATGTCGAGCTCCGCTCCGGTAAAGGTGATTTGCGAGGCGCTTCCGGGATCGAACTCAGCGATGATCTCCACAGGCTGCGAGATGTCGCCAACCTTGAGTGGCGCACCAGCCTTGACAACTACATCTTTCTGCCTGCTGCCCGGCTTGCGCAGCTTGGCAAGTTCGGGAATGAAGTCCGAATATAACCGCAACCCCTCGGGCGTAGTGCGCAGCCTAAGGTCCAGGGGAAAAGCCGCCATCCAGCAGAACTCTCCGTCAGAACCGCCGCAGTGGGCCCAGCCAATCTGCACTATCCGCCCGCCCGGCGCGTTGGCAAACACCTGTGAGGCGCTGAACTGCCCGAAGTGCGCGCGGAGCCTGCGGTTATCGTCAGGCACGAAAGCCTTGCCATTGAATTGCCCAATCAAATACTCGGTGGGTGATCCCCAAATGACCCACCGCATATCCGCCTTGTTGCCGTCCACCGGTATCTGGAACAGATTGGGGCACTCAAGCATGTTCTCAAACACGCTCATCTCCGACCAATTCTTGAGATCTTTGGACTCAAAGAAAAAGAAGCTCCACCTGCCGCCGGGAGGCTCGTTGAAGACCACCATCACCCACTTCTTCTCCGGGGCGTACCAGAAGATCATGGGATCGCGCGTGCCACCGCCCCGGCGCGAATCTTCCTTGGGAAGCGGCTTATACATCATCTCCGGGTTCCACTGGGCGGTCATCCCACCATCGGTGCTCACAAAGATGCACTGGGTGAAAGGACTCGGCCCGTAGGTGCCATTGTTGGCGGAATAGACGATCGCGGGCTTGCCCGGCTTGCCCAAACCTGTGGTGTTCTCGACGTCCACCGCAGCCCCGCCGGTCCAGAATGAATATTTCCCATCCACCGCCGGCAGGAAAATCGGCTGCTCTTCCCAATGAAGCAGGTCGGTGCTGGTCGCGTGGCCCCAGGTGCTGTTAACCGCCCCGTTATCGTTGTAGAACCGCTTGACGGCATAATACAGATGCCACCGGCCCTCATAGTAGATCATGCCGCTGGGATCGTTGAACGAGCCGCACAGCGGCGAGAAATGGACCCGCGGCCGGCCCGGTTCCTGATACATAGGATACTTGCCCGGGATGGTGTCGCTCAACTTCACGGAATTTATTGCATCCGCGCCAGGGCCTTCGATCTTCACCGAAAGCGTTTTGCCCTGCATCAGCTTCAGGTCGATAAATCTCCAGTGGTCAGGATCGGAGGAGGTAATCAGCGTATCGGCAACCGACATGTAAGGCTGGCCATCTACGTTGATGGTCACTTTGTTCGGGCCGTGGCTCCCTCGCGAGCACGGGAATATGAGATATCGTTTATCCGCCTTGAACGTGCGGGTTCCTTCGTCGGCTGCCGTTACATTCGAAGCCGATTTTGCCGTCCAGATTTTGATCTGCCTCAATGCCGAAGAGACGCCCAATCGGCCGTTAGCGAGGCTTAACATAGGATAGTAGTCCATCAGCACATCATTGACATATAACGCAAAGAGCGAATCTTTCAACATCAACCGGACTTTTGCGGATTTGCCGACGGATATCAGCCGGTTCACCCGATGACCCACATCCAGAGCCCCTCCGTCCTTTGAAATCACCCCCATTTCAGTCGTGCCGTCGGTACGAACCTGAATCCCCACGCGGTCGCCATTGTCGCAATCGATGAACAGGCAGGGCGCGGTTTTCGAGTCCTCGCTGGGGAAATCATAAATCGCCTCGAGGATACATCCATCGCGCACGGCGATCTTCTGCTCTATCATACGTGGCGAAGCGGTGTCCCCCCCGATAAGTTTGACTGGAACGCTGCGCTCTTTGAGCGCGTCGTTGCCTTTCCAGTAGGTCGCCCTCAGCGTACCTTCTTTGTCGACGTTGGCCAAGTTCAAGGGAAGGGTATAGATCGGCAGCGACGGTTCGTGGACCGCAATCGCGTAGCCTATGATGAAAACCTCTTTGCCTTTCCGCAAAAAACGGGGGAACGGCGTCACAACCTGCCCGGAGTTTGGCAGTTTGGCGCCGCTCATCAGGTCATGGTTCTTGGCGGCGGGTCGAAATGGACCCTCCGGTTGATCGGCCACGAACACTTGACGCCCCTGGCTTATCATGTAATACTTGCCGGCCATGTATTCGACAGCGGCCACTTCCGCTTTGTCCGGGCACTCGACCGGCTTCAACGCTTCCCAATGCAAGCCGTCGGCAGATTGCCCGAATGCGCGCCCCGAACCGGATTTTGGAAAGCCCGTCCAGTAGCCATAGTACCCGCCGCCAGCGCGGGGAATCGCATATATGCAGTCCCAACGGCCTCCGAGCCGTTCGTACCAGCGATCATCCGCCCGGAATGCATTCTCGTCCGGCAGCCTTTTCCAGTGGACCAAGTCCGTGGATTCCGCAAAAAATATCACCTGTTCGTCTGGCCACTTGCCGATGTTTGCCGGGTATTGTTCGGAAAAGTTCATAATGAACCGACCGTCCTGCGCGAAATTCGCCGACTTCCAGATGCCTCCGCTTCCCAGGTAGATGGCCTCGGGCGTTCGTGTCAACACCACGCCGCGATTTCTCCAGTGACAGCCGTCCGGAGAGGTAAGCAGCGTTACGCCATCCCAACGACCAATTTGCCCGGAAAGGACGTATTGATAATAAGTGCCGTTATGGTAGAACCACCATGTGTCCCACCCGGGTGCATCTGCCGCCGTCCGATAGAACATCGCTTGCACGTCGTTTTCTTGTGCTGCGGCCGTCATTCCGGAAGCCAACATTGCCGCGATGCCCGCAGCCAGCATGCCTGCAATTACCGTGTTTGAATTCATATCCATTTATCCTCCAAAACCTGCCCCAACCTGTTCAGCCATGCATTCGGTCATTTCGCCGCAGGCTCTATCCTGGACCTGAATGAGTAACTGCCCGAACCGACTTCGTATACTGCGTTTCCATTATCCATCTGCAGGAACTTCACTCCCTCGGCCTGAGTGATGCTCTTTCCGGACTCAGTGACATTTGCGGCATCTTTGGCGGGCACATACATCGTTGCGGTTGTGTTGGCCGGGATGGTGATCTCCATCGTCAGCGTGTCGCCATCGCGTTTCCAATTGCTGATGATCCGTCCGTAGACGCTGTCGTAATGCGCTTTGACCCACGTCAGTTTGCTGACTATTGTAGGCCTAATTGTCAGTTTCTTGTAGCCTGGCCCTGACAAGTCAGGGCGGAGGCCGGCTATACAGCGATACATCCACCCGGCCACGCACGCGCTGAACTGGTGGTGGCCGGAGCCCCAGACACGTCCGATGTGCTCGGCATATGGCGATTCCCCCAGCGTGGTTGCCTCCCCATTGTTTAGCATCGGATACCACCCGTCTTTGATCATATCATATACCAGGTCGCCATATCCGGCATCGTTGAGAATGTAGAAAGTCGGCATCGTGCCGACGAAGCCCGCCGACAGTCTGTTCCCCGAACCTTTCACGGTCTCCATAAGACTCTCCAGCACGCGCTTGCGCTCGGAGGGGGGAACCATGTCGTGCATGAGCGGCAGACTCTGAGCGGTCTGCGAGCCCGGGGCATATCGTCCTGTGCTGGCATCGAAGAATTTCCGGTTGAACGCTGTCTTGGCTGATTCGGCCAAGGCTTCATACTTCACCGCGTCCTGTTGTTTCCCAAGCGCGGCCGCCTGCTGAGAGACTAGCTGCGCCTGGTAGAAGTAGGCGACATTCGAGGTAAAATCGCCCTTCGTCTCGATGCTTCCCGGCCTTGGGTTCCAGTCCCACAGGCCCCAGTTCAGAACACCATCCTGCGCTGTGCTGGTCAGGAAGTCGGTATAGCGGCGGCAGGCATCGTAGGATATTTCAGCCGTAGTTCGGTCGCCGTAGTCCGTGCCCAGGCGGTTTACCCCAAGCGCCAGCGCCATGCTCCACCACGGACTGTCACAAAAGTGCAGTTCGCTGATGCTGCCCTCGCCCATCTCTCCCCATCCTCCGTTAGGAACAACCGGGCCGATATGCCCGTTGGCCTCCTGAGTGTCCATCAGGTCGTAAATCTGTTTCCGGTGCAGCAGGCTGCAGTCAAAGAGGTAGAAGTAAGCATCCATTTCGAAGACGTTGTCTCCGAGCCAGATCACTTTTTCACGCACAGGCTCCGCGGTCGGTCCGCCCCACGTGCAATCCTCCAGGGTCCTCCGGGCAGCATTGTGGAGCAAATTTAGCTGGGTATCCGAACTCTCAAACGAACTCACGCATGGAATTTGAGTGTGCATGCGCATTGCCACCAAATCTTCGAGTTTGGGCGCCTGATCCAAACCCCGGAACTCGACATATCGGAACGCGTGATAGGTAAAGTGCGGTTCAAACACCTCGTTCGGCGCGCCGGACAAGATACATTCCTGGCGCTGGTATCGCCCGAGAGTGTGGGACGTCTGGGCCTGCGTGTCCACAGTACCGTCTTCACGAAGAAACTCGTTGAAATCCATGGTGACGGTCTGGCCTGCCTTACCCGAGGTTGTCCAGCGCACCCACCCGGCCAAGTTACGTCCGAAGTCCACGACATACACCCCCGGCCTTGGCTCGGTTATCCGCAGAGGCTTATATTGATCAGTAATACGAATCGGCGGGATCGATTCGGCGCAAAGCTTGCCCAGCGGCGGGGTCACTTCGAGCGCCGGCTTCCAGGCGCTGTCGTCATAACCCGCTTCCAACCAACGTCCGGGATTCTTGCGGGCATCGATAGTCTCGCCGCCACGCACACAGTTGAAGAGAATCTCGCCAGTCGATTGTTTCCACTTGCCATCCGAGACGATAGTCGAGACGCTGCCATCGTCGAACTCCACCAGCAGGTTCAAGCGCATGCGCGGCGGAGTGCGCCAGGGGGCCTTTTCCAACTGGAACAGGTCGGGCGTTTGAGTGTTGTAAAAGCCGTTGCCCAGCATGACCCCGAGAGCATTGCTGCCTGGCCGGATCAAGGAAGTCACGTCGTATGTGGAGTACAGCACCCGCCGCATGTAGTCGGTGAATGCGGGGTCGAGCATTTTGTCCCCCACACGCCTGCCGTTGACATAAAGCTCACCGTAGCCCAGACCGCAGAATGTCGCAGTGGCGCGAATTGCTTTCTTCGGAAGATCCACCTCGCGCCGGAGCAGCACAGCCGGAGCATCGGCGGGGTCAATAGGACCCGGTATCACTGTAGGAATATTCCCGTCGCGCAGCGGGACCCGCTTGCCGGACGGTGTTCCGGGACGAGCCCCGATCCAGCAGCCTTTCCAGTCGCTTTCGCTGAGAAGACCCATAGTCCAGAACGCCGGCAGGCTCCAGACACTGACCTTTCCTCTCTTGTCCCAAGTCCTGACTTTCCAGTAGCACAGCTTCCGTGAACCAATTGGTTTACCTGAATATTGCACCTGTGCGGAGTTACTCGACGCTGTCTTCCCGCTGTCCCAAAGATCGCCTCGGTTTTTTGCGAGCGCCTGGGACGAGGATGCCACCAAGACCTGATACGCGGTCTGGACTTCACCGCGCTTGCCGGACGCGATGATCCAGCTCAGACCCGGATGAGGCGCATCAATACCGAGCGGATCTTTGAGGCGTTCGCATCGCAGGTTGCTTATGCTGGCTGCATACACGCAACTCGACAACTGAGCAAGTGCGAGACAAAGAAACAACGATTTCAGCATTATGAAGTCTCCTTTAAGGCGAGAAGAATATCCCCGAAAGGGTAGCGTTCGCTTGTCAATCTTGGCGCACTCAAAAGCCTGATCCATCGGTTGTTTAGCCTCTTCCGCCAAGCATATACCAAATGGTAATACTGTTGCTGCCATTGCGAACAGTAGGCTTCTATTAAGATGGTGTTTCAAGGCACAATCTCCTTTTTTCTATTTTTTATTATTCTTCCAAATAGACTGAAGCTGATACGCTTTCAACTCGACATCCGCGAGACCTTTCTTGCCAAACACCTTGGTTGCGTAGGTCGGGTTGTCCGCCGGAATAAAAGGATAGCAGAGCGGCGCCCACGGAACACCGGCTGCAAAACTTTCAACTGCTGTTCGATCCACAAACACGCGCAGTTTCAGCTGGCCATCGATAACCTTGAGCGGCTGGTAGCCGTCATTGCCGATCATCTGCTCATTGTCTAAATTGCAGGTAACGGTTTGCCCGTTGATGTCCAGACCGACGATATTTTCCCCGGGCTGCGCCATGACGTCCTTGTTGATGGTGAAGACAGCATTCACCTCGACGAGTTCGCCGAGCGGTTTGCTTTCTTTCAGGAGCATAGCGGTTCCATCCAGCTTTGTTTTTTGCATTTGCGCCGAAATGCCGGTTCTTAGTTTCTCAGTTTCTTTCGCAGGTTCGAAGAATAGACGAGGGCCATCTGGCGTAGTGCGCAATGTGAGCACATGCGGAAGCGTATACTGCCCGGCAAAAGGCATCCCTGGATAAGAAAATATCGGCCCGTTCTTTGGGTTTCCAAGAATCCACCCGATCTGTATCCGCCGCCCATCCTGAGCAGGAATGCAGGAGAATGTCTGCGCAATATGAATGTTGCGATCCCGATCACCTGGAGTGCGTTCTGTTTTTGACTTAATCGGCCCTTGTTCCTTCTTGAAATTCTTGCCGTCAAAGGCGCCGACGTTGTAATTGCCGTCCCCGAACCAGAGTATCCATTTCTTATTATTGGGGTCGCCGTCCAGCGCGATTTCATAGAAATCCGCGCAATCCGGGCACACATCAATGTTGTCGAGCGTCTGTGATCTTTCCCAGTGAATCATGTCCTTGGAAGTCCAGATCGAACTGTTCGGCCCGTCCAGCAGTAGAACAACAACCCAGTGACTGTTGGCCGGGTTTGCCTTGTCCTCATACCAGACGATTTTCGGGTCGCGGTTGTAAACCACTACATAGGGCATGACCGGATTGCCCGAGTATTCGATCCAGGTCCTCCCGGAGTCTAACGAGTAG
>Ga0315287_10008231_pt1 | contig 10516 bp, 10 predicted proteins | sample YL17G11_0_MG_FD_205037 | JGI IMG/M metagenome (GOLD analysis project Ga0315287, IMG submission 205037) | Sediment microbial communities from Yellowstone Lake, YNP, Wyoming, USA - YL17G11_0 | ecosystem: Environmental > Aquatic > Freshwater > Lake > Sediment | place: USA: Wyoming | collected...
TTCTCGATCAACTATCGCGGCCAGGTCGTCCGAGAGCGGCGGCCCCAACTCGGAAGACGCGAACCCGATGGCCTGAGACAGCGACAGACCGGCGCGCATGCCGGCAGCCATCGCCGAGACCCCGTCGGCAAGCTGCCCTTCGAGCTTCTCAGCGCGTCCGGAAGCTCGACGTCGACGGAGAGCGCGTGGCACCACTACAGCGATCACAGCCGAGATCGCTCCGGCCACCGGGCCGAGAAGGACGAGTCCCACCATTCCTGCCAGTAGGCCGCCCGCAATACCCGCGGAACGTACCGGCAACCGCAGGCCAGTCGGCCGGCGATCGCTGCGATCATCGATCCTCGAAAGAACGCTGGAGGGCACCATCGCCGCAACCATCAGCGCCGACGCAGATCCGGCGAGCAGACCGAGAAGTATGCCCATCATGTGCCGACCTCTGCCGGGAGAGTCTGGGCCCCGGTCGCTTCCGGATCGAGCCCTTCGCGGACGATCTCTTGAAGCGCATCTTCGACCGGCCATGACGGCGGGATCCTGATCGGAACGGGAGCGCCCTCCGCGTCGCGGCCCTCGCGGAAGATACCCGCCGAAACCACTTCTCCCCGATCCCGGAGCATCGATGCAAGAGGTGGGATCGCGCCGGTTGCCACATGACGATCACGGACGCGGTCGAAGGCGAACACCGGAGTCAGGGTCGGTTCGCCGGAGGCGCTGACTCCTTCCACCGCAGCTATCTCAGTCACGACTCGGCGGCCATCGGGTAGGCGAGCCATGTGCACGACCAGATCGAGTGCCGATGCGATCTGCGCGCGGACGTGAGCCGCGGGCAGCTCCACGTCGGACATCAGGGACATCGTCTCGAGCCTCCAAAGGAGATGTCTGGTCGAGTTCGCGTGCGCAGTGGAAAGAGAACCGTCATGGCCCGTGCTCATCGCCTGGAGCATGTCCAAAGCCTCGCCACCCCGAACCTCGCCCACGAGGATGCGGTCGGGCCTCATGCGCAGAGCGTTGCGCACGAGATCCCTGACCGTTACCTCGCCCCTCCCCTCGACGTTCGCCGGCCTGGCCTCAAGCGAGACGACATGCGGCTTCGCGAGCCTGAGCTCAGCCGCGTCCTCGATGGTGATGAGCCGCTCCCCGTCGGGGATGAATGACGACAGAACATTGAGGAACGTGGTCTTGCCGGAACTGGTGCCGCCCGAAACGACGATGTTGGCCTTCCCTCGAACGCAGGCCGCCAGGAACTCCAACATCCTCGGACCGAGTGTGCCCTGCGCCAGAAGGTCGGCCGCCACAAGGGGTATCAACGAGAACTTGCGCACGTTGAGCACAGGTCCGCGGAGCGAAAGAGGAGGGATGATCGCGTGCACCCTGCTGCCGTCTGGTAGTCGTGCGTCCGCACTCGGCGACGATTCATCGACTCTCAGGCCTAGCGGGGCAACGATCCTCTCGATCACATGCATAACGGCTTCCTCCCCCTCGAATAAGCCGTCGGGCACCCTTTCGAGCCTCCCCTTCCGCTCCACGTATACGTCGCCGGGTCCGTTGACCATGACCTCGCTCACATCAGGATCCCTGAGCAGGGATTCGATGGGGCCGAGCCCGACGACCTGATCTGATACCTCATTGATGACTCGGGTGAGTGCCGAGTAGGGAAGGATGTCGCCCTCACTTCGCAAGATGACCAGGGCCTCCTCGCGGATCTTCAGCCAACGCTCCGCCCGGGTGGCGCGCGCGAGAACGCTCGAGTCGATCTGTCGCAGCAACTGGGCGTGCAACCGATGTTTCACGTCGGCGATACCCTGCGGATCGCTCACGATTGGGCCTTCTCGAGCGTTCGCGCCAACCGGGAGATGGCTCGGCCGCTCTTGCCGCGGCCCGAGAGCAGCCGCCCTCGGTCCTGCGCAGCGGCAACGGCCCTGTCCGCCGGGATGACCGCAACGGGCTGCCTGCCAAACACGCGCCCCACGTCCGCGGGCACGATCTCGGAGCGCGCCGCCCTGTTCACGACGAACGAGAATCGGTCGTCGTCGCCCAAGGCAACCAATGCGCGTTTCGCGCCGTGGAAGGACAGCACATCCATCGTCAGGACGACGACCACCCGGTCGGCAGCGTCCACGCCCGCGCGCGCGATCTCGTCCAGGGCGCGAGGGAGTTGGATCACGATGACGTCCGTGCGCCTCGCGAGCGCATCGAGCGCGGCGACGTAGTGCCCCGCTCCGATCACACCCACCGCCTGAGGAGGAGCAAGTAGCACGCGGAATCCATGCGGATGCGACCAGAGCACCTCATCGAGATGACCATCCGTCATCTCATGGGTCACCGGCGCGAGGTCCTCGATCGTGCGGAGTGACGGATCTTGAGGAACCCCAAGAACGGCGGCCACTTCTCCGAACGCGGGATCCATATCGACCAAAACGCAGTCGCGTTCCATGCGCGCGAAGGCAGACGCAAGGTGGGTGGCAACGAAGGTAGCGCCAGCGCCGCCTCGCGACCCGTAGACCGCGATGGTCGTCGCCTTCTTGCCCGCCGCTATCTGCTCGACCGAGGGAACGCGCGCCGCCATATCCGCCAGCTCTTGACGTTGGCCCGGCCAGACGTAGAACCCGCGCGCACCGACCCGCACCGCCGTGCGAAGTCCCTCCACCGATTCCGCGGTATCCACCGCCAGAACGGTGCCGGTGCCTTGCTGTGCCGTCGCCGACTCCAGCAGCTCCGGCGAAGCGAGAACGACGTCGGGTTCGAGCTGCCGGATAGCCTCCGCCAATTGATGATCGTCCGTCGCGGCCCCGACGACGCGGACCTTCTCGGTTCTGTCGAGGAAATGCATCACCTGCTCCGCGACATCTTGAGCGCCGAACCCGAGCACAACCCTCGCCAACTCTTCCACAGCGAACTCCAGACTCAGAACGCCTTGCGGCCCAACGGGAAGAGATGTGAGGGGGTTGATGCACTGCGAACTCTATCCGAGAACGACGAGCGAGATAATCACCCAGCCCACCGATTCTGCGACGCAGTGAGTCGTATCTTGAACGCCCCTGTTCGGGGGATGAGATCATCGGCCCGTCGCGTCACCTGGGGGATCAGAGGTCTGCTAGGTCCTGTTCTACGGCTTCGCGGTCGTCGTCGTCAGCGACCGACGCGGTGGCCTCCCTCGCAAGGGACAGCCACCTTGCTTGCTCTGCGGCGTCGCCGGCGACCTTGGAAGCGCGCGCAAGCGCTTCGTAGGCGAACGCCAGGTCCCAGTCGCCGATGCCGTTCTCCTGGCAGATCGAGAGACATCGCTCCGCGTGATACTGCGACGGCTCCGCCCGACCCAGCACCGCGTACATCCGCGAGCACTGCCACTCGCCACGAGCGCGATGCTCGGGTCCGCCCACCTGCTCCCAGTGGAGGCGGGAGGCGTGGGCCGAGTGGATCATCCTGAGGTCTTCGTCCGCCGTCCGCGCAGGGTTCTCCATCAGCGCCCAGACCTCGTTGAACAGGTCGACGCCGAGCTGCCGCTCCACCTCCGGGTCCATCGGCTCAGTCATCCGGGCTCCTTCCTGAGTGAAGGTCGTAGGCGTTTCCGTACTCGTCCGACCGCATCAGGCCGATGCTAAGTCTATCTAGAGGTTCGCGATGACATGCGAGCCACGTAGGCTAACCCGATGGATCACAACGCGCTTCTGAAACGTATCGACGCGTATCTGGATGAGGCGCCATGCTCCGCCTCGACCCCGGAGCAGGTCGGGCCGTTCACCCTTTTCGTGCAGCGCAAGCCCGGATGGCCCTACTACGCGCGCCCAGCGTCTGGCTGCACGGGTGTCACGTCAACCGACATCGAGCGCGTCCGCGTTCGGCAGCGGCAGCTGGGTGTGCCTGAAGCCTTCGAATGGCTCGTGGACCTGGTGCCGTCGGTCGGACCCGCCGCGGCCGAGTCGGGTCTCGAAATCACCGAGCACCCGTTGATGTACCTCGACATCCTAGTTCCCGCGCGCCCGCCCGAGGGATTCGAGGTCCGGATCGTGACAGATGAAGACGACTTGGCGATGCTGCACGCCGTGGCGGAGGTGGGCTTCTCTGATGCAGGTACGGCCGTGGGATCTGCGGGCGTTGAGGAAGCGGAGGAGATCGTCTCGCGCGGAACCGACGCGGGGCGACTCTCGCTGATGCATGAACGCCTGGCCGCGGGCCTCACCGTTACCGCTGCTGGAATCGACCTGGCAACGGGGAAGCCCGTCGCCGTTGCGGCCCACCAGCCCGTGGAAGCGACGACCGAAATCGTCGGCGTCGCCACCCTTCCTGAGTTCAGGCGCCGGGGCATCGGCGCCGCAGTGACATCCGCACTCGTTCGCGATGCGCTCGAGCGAGACTGCCGCACGGTGTTCCTGTCAGCTGATGACGGTGAAGTGGCACACATCTACGAGGGGATGGGTTTCCGCAGGGTGGGCACTGCGGGCGCAGCGAAACCGTCGTCCTAGTCGTCCTCGTCGTCGTCCTCGTCGGACTCCATCAGGTCGATACCGAGGCGATCGAGGCGGACGCGGTGGCTCTCGAGCAGCTGGAGTAGCAGGTGCTTCTCGCCCTCGTCGCCGCCAAGGAGTTCCTTCAGCGCGGTGGAACTCTCCATCGCTCTCTTGGTCTGGGTGAACGCCTCGCCAGATATCCGCCGCGAATAGGCCGCGATGCGTTCCTTCGCGGTCGGATCCGTCGCCATCGCGCGCATCAACTCGTCCAGTGCGAACGTTTCCAGGTCCTCGCGCTCTCCCAGCGTCTTGCGGACGACCTCGGCGGAGACGGTGTCCACGCGGCCCGCCATCTCCTCGGCGAACTCGGAGACCAGCGCGTCGCCCACGTAGTGGAACGCCTGCGCCTCGACCCAGTCGGCCGGGACCGTGTGGGCGTGGAAGGCCTCGAAGAAGGGGAGGAACCGGGCGGCCAGATCGGGCGAGCCTATTTCGGCCAGCCGGGCCGCGACCAGAGCCGCGTTGCTCTCCTCGCGCTCGGCCACGTGTTCCTGCTCGCTGCGGGCACGCACGTCGGGCGCAAGCTCCGCGTTGTCCCTGGCGCGCTTGGCAGCCAGCCTCTCGCCGCACGCGAGGGCCGCCAGGAGCTGAGCGACCGAGTCCTGACCAACCATGGGGGAAGTCTATCCCGGCCCTCGCCGCCCAGGGCCGCTTGCGAAGCCCGCTCCGAGCGCGGGGCCCAGCCCCACCGGGCGGCACATGTCATCAGTGAGTATGTGTGTAATATGAATTACACCCATACAAAGGAGGAACGCTGATGAGCAAAGGTGACGAGGAGCTGAGGGGCTGGTTCCAAGGGCGGCTGCCGGACGACTGGTTCGAGGGGGTGCCGGAGGTGACCCACGATCGCGACGAGATACTCGTAGTGGGGACGCTCGCAGACCCCAAGGTGGAGAAGGGCGCCAGTGACGACGTCAAGGCGGCCGCGCAGGCCGCTCGCATCCAGGGGTTCCGGGAAGACACGCGGGCGCAGCGCATGCGTATCGCCGACGAGGCCGAAGCCGCGTTCGGGCGAAAGGTCAGTTGGGGAGCCGAGGTCGGCGGTCGGCGAGAACTGTTCACAACACAAGCGATCCCGGCCATGACCAGGCTTCGCCTCCCCGAGCGGCAGGTGCTCGACACCCTCGTCGAGTCGGGTGTCGCCAGATCGCGAAGTCACGCCCTGGCTTGGTGCGTCCGCCTGGTCGCCGAGCGTCAGGACGAGTGGTTCAAGGACCTGCGCGACGCGCTGGGTGCGGTCGAGAAGGTAAGGGCGGAAGGCCCGAAGGCCTGATCGGCGTCTCCCTGCTATGCGCCGAGATCGGCGAGAACGACGTCGAGCGTTCGCACGAGTAGGTCCGCCTCTTCCGCACCGAAGACGAGAGGAGGACGGATCTTGAGGGCGTTGCCCCGCGGGCCCGTCGTGCCCACCAACACGCCGCGCTCGCGAAGACCGTTCATGGCTCGGTCGGCGAGGGAAGCGTCCGGCTCGCGCGTCTGACGATCCGTCACGAACTCGACCGCGTTCGCGAGGCCGATCCCTCGGACATCCCCGATCGACGGATGCCTATCCGTCAGGGATTGCAGGCCTTCGCGCAGAGTGGCGCCGACCGAAGACGCGTTCTGCACGATGCGTTCGTCCTCGACCACGTCCAGGACCGCCAGGGCCGCAGCCGCAGCCACCGGGTTCCCTCCGAAGGTGCTGAAGTAGTCGGTGGTCTCGGCGAACCGGTCGACTATGTCGCTCCGAGTGATGACTGCGGCCACCGGGTGACCGTTGCCCATCGGCTTGCCGAGCGTCACGAAGTCCGGAACGATGCCGAACCGCTCGAAGGACCACAACGCGTCGCCCGTCCTGCCGTAGCCGCCCTGGACCTCATCCGCCACCCACAGGCCGCCGGCCTCGCGCGTCTGTCGCAGGATGTCCTGCACGAACGCGGGCTCAAGGTCGAGGATCCCGTCGCTCGTGAGGATGCCGTCCAGGTACGTCGCGGCCAGTCCCCGTCCTCCGGCAACCAGCCGTTTCAGTGCCGCGGTGAACCCGGTCGGGTCCATGTGCTCGCCGCGATAGGCGTCGGGAGGCGGGAAGGTCTCGATGTGTTCGGGCTTCCGACCCTCGGGCCAGCTCTCCGGCGACAAAGCGATGATCGCCTCGCTCACCCCGTGATACGCGAACCGCGTGCAGACACCGCCGGAGTTGCCCGTGACCGTCGTGGCCAGACGCCAGGCCAGGTCGTTCGCCTCGGAGCCGGAGTTCACGAACATCACGGTGTCCAATCCGTCCGGCATCGTCGCGATCAGGCGCTCTGCGAGTTCCACGACCGTCTCGTGCAGGTAGCGCGTGTTCGTGTTCAGCGTTCGGACCTGTCGCACGATGGCCTCCGTCACCCGCGGGTGGCAGTGTCCGACCACCGGCACGTTGTTGTAGGCATCGAGGTATCGGGCTCCGTCCGCGTCGAACAACCACGGCCCTTCGCCGCGAACGATGTGCAGCGGCTTCTCATAGAAGAGAGGTGCGAGAGCCGAGCCCAGCACGGCCTGCCGTCGGAAGCGCAGGTCTTCGAAGCCGGCGCTCATCGGGCCGGGCCGCCCCAGCTGCTGGCGATCTCCTCGTATCCGATCGCCTCGAGGCTCTCGACGATCCCGACGGCTCTGGGGATGTCCCTCAACGCGAACTCGGCCTCCTGCAGGTGCTGGGCCGCACGCCAAGACTCGATCGCGACACCGGCGGCGATCCGAGTCGCAACGAGTTCGCCGAGGACGCGCAGCTCGTCCGCCTGCAGCGGCACGACATCCTGGAAGCCACCCACGACGACGCGTGCTGCCCTGATGACCTCCCGGCCCGAGCGGTTAGACAGAGCCGATCCCAGCACCGACACGAGGTCCGTCACCACCGCGGTGTGACTCATGTCGCCGAAGTCGATGATGCCGCAGACGAAGCCTCCGTCATCCACCAGGACGTTGTCGCTATCCAGGTCTCCGTGCAGGACCTGGGTCCGGAACGAAGGCCAGATCGGCGTAACGACTTCGTCGAATCGGTCCAGGACACGCGTGACCATGTCGCGCGCTCGCGGGTCTTCGATCGACGGAACCAGGGGGCGCACCAGCGGCGCATGCTGGACGTCCCAGAGCATCACTCGGTCGGCCGCAGCGTGATGGAAACCGCGCAGCGCCTTGCCGAGTCGCGCCACGGTCTCTCCCCAGTACCGCAGGGCGTCGTCTGAGAGAGTCGATTCGTCGACCGATGCCCGGCCGGGAATGACGTCGTACATGCGCACGAAGTGAGAACCGTCTTCGGCCTCGATGCGAACCCGAAATGCGGCCGCTCCATCTGCATGGGGATCCGCTTCGGGAGCGGCCCACGGGAGCGCTATGGGCAGGTCGGGGTCTGCCTCGTGCGCGTGGATCGCCCCCAGCACCTCCATGTCGAGCGTGTCCGGGCTCTCGACCGAGTTGGACACCTTCATGATGGCGCTCCGTCCGCCGCCCTCGATCAGGAAGGTCTGGTCGCGCTCGCTCCCCAGGGAACGGGCGCTCCCTTCCATGCCGAACGTGCGCTCGGCGATCTGAGATGCCTCTTCAGAAGTGAATCGCGGCGGCTGTGCGCGCAAGACCTCGTCGAAAGCGCTGGGATCCATAGCCCGAGGATACCGGCAGTCGAGCCTGTGGCGCAGCCTCAGTCAACCAGTTGCGTGTAGTACCAGTAGGGGCCGGAAGACGCGGACTTGCACCAAAGAACAGCGTGAAGTATCCGCGTCAGGCTTCTCCGCAGCCCGCGGATTTCCAGATCGCTCTGGATGACTTCCAGCGCTGTGAGGTTCCTGCGCCCCTGCTCCCTGAAGTGCGAGACGAACTCTGCCAAGGCCGCGGGGTCATCCTTGCGCAATCGCATGAGGCCGGTCAGCCCGCTATCGCAGATCGGCACCAACAGCGGCCGCTTCATGTAGAGGAGCTTGGTGATGACGGCCTTCCGTCGATGGGCTCCGTAGAGTCCTTCGAAAGCCCTCTCGATGGCGGCGATGCAATCCTGCGACTGCCACGAGTCGTCGGGCATCTGCATCAGATCCCAAGCCGGGTCGAGCTCGGTCAACCACTCGGGGGAAGGATGTCGCACCAGGAGATCTTCCCAGTAGGGAGACGAGCCGCCTTGCTCCGTAGCACCCAGAAGCAACTGCAGATCGGCCTCCTCGAACTTCGAGCGGTGGCTCTCGTCCAAGGCCCTGTCATCCACGGACTTCGGACCGACGGACGCTTCGTTCGAAGTGAAGTAGAACCTCGCTACGTAGTCGGCATTCCCAACCCGAACGGCTTCCTCACCATCGATCGTCTCGACCTCGATATCGATGCGGTCTTTCGAATCCAGCTTCTGCACGATCGCTTCCCTTCGGCTGCCCTCCCAACCTTCTCAGCAGTGGGGCGAACAGGCAACCTCGGGGCGGCTCCGAGATGACTCATGGCGCGAGCGATACCAAAGGGCATAGGCTTCTGTCGGAAACGCGAGCCAGGAGGCGGCAGATGATTGATGAAGGCCAGACGGTACCCAGCGTGCTTATCCCGGGCGCTCCTCGATTCCAGGTTATCCCCGACGAAGTGCTCCAACGCATCCACGGGGCGGCGCTCGAGATGCTCGTGGATCCAGGAGTCGAGATCCAGACCGAGGAAGCAAGGGGGCTGCTGCTCGCGGGGGGTTGCTCGGCCGTGGGCGAGAACGTCATCAGCATCCCGTCCACTCTCGTCGAGGACTCCATCGCCTCCGCTCCGAAGACGTTCGTCGTGTACGACCGCAACGGGGAAGAGGCCTGCCGCCTTGGAGAGGGACGCGCCCACTTCGGGATCGGCGTCACATCGCTCAACTATGAGGACCCGGAGAGCGGTGAGGTGCGCGAGTTCACCGTCGGGGACTTCGCGTCACTGGCTCGCCTGGCGGATGCACTCGAGAACCTGGACTTCATAGCCTCGCCGGGGGTGGCCCGCAGCACCCCCGAGATGCCTCAGTGCATCGTGAACCAACGTGAGTTCCTGGCCATGACCACGAACACCACCAAACCGATCATGCCTTTGATCGCGAACGCCAACGCCCTTTCGGACATCTACGAGATGGCAGCCGTCATCGCGGGAGGTCGGGACCAACTCAGGGAGCGCCCGTTCGTCGTGCCCTACCTCAACTCCGTCAGCCCTCTGCAGTTCGGCGTCGAGACGTTGGACAAGCTTCTGCTGGCGGCCGACTGGGGGATGCCGGTGGTCTGCCAGGCGGCTGCGACGCTGGGCGCGACCGGTCCGATGTCCGTTGCGGGCACCGCCGCTCTATCTGCCGCGGAGACGCTCGCGGGCCTCGTTGTCTGCCAACTCCGGCGCAAGGGCACCCCCTATTTGGCCGGATCGATGCCGATGGGGATGGACATGCGTTCGGGCAACGTCACGGGGGGAGGCGCCCCCGGCTCTCTCCTGTACTACGCGGGTGTCGCACTGGGGCGGTACTGGGGTATCCCTCAGGTCGGCTCCGGTGGCGCGACCGATTCGAAGATCCCCGATGAGCAAGCATCGGCCGAGGCTGCCAACTCCATCTTCGTCGACATCATGCTCGGCTCCGACATGAACTTCGACGCCGGTGCGATGGAGGCCGGGTTGACCACTTCCGCAACACTCGCGGTCATGTGCGACGAGATCATCGGCAACACGCGCGGGATCGTCGAAGGTATCGCCACCGACGACGAGCAGCTGGCGGTCGACGTGGTGCGGCGCGTCGGGATCGGCGGACTGTACCTGGGTGACGAGCACACGCTTCGGCACTTCAGGGAAGTCATGCCGCCGCCGCTGATGAGTTGGGAGACCCGTCTGGAATGGGAGGCGGGGGGCTCCAAGACCCTGCGCGAGCGAGCGCGCGAGGTTGCGGTGCAACTGATCTCGACCCACGAAACCGAGAAGCTATCGGACGGCGTTCTCGCAGCGATGGAGGAGATTGTCCTGTCGCGTAAGGCGCAGGCGCCGGTAGAAGAAGACGACTGATCGCGGCGCGGCGCGGCAGAGCTAGT
>Ga0315287_10008232_pt1 | contig 10515 bp, 6 predicted proteins | sample YL17G11_0_MG_FD_205037 | JGI IMG/M metagenome (GOLD analysis project Ga0315287, IMG submission 205037) | Sediment microbial communities from Yellowstone Lake, YNP, Wyoming, USA - YL17G11_0 | ecosystem: Environmental > Aquatic > Freshwater > Lake > Sediment | place: USA: Wyoming | collected...
GCATGAGGTAGATTGGTTCACGACGCTGCTGCTGGCCGCAGGCGCGCAGGTTCCGGCCGACCGGATGATCGACGGTATGGATATGCGCGACTTCTTGCTGGGCGCCGCCGAGCAGTCCGGTCGCGATACGGTCTTGTGTCTGCAAGGCAACCGTCTGCAAGCGATCAAGTGGCGCCAGTGGAAGGCGGACCTGTTCGAGCAAGATGGATTCATGTCCACGTGGACGCCGTACAACATGCCACGCCTGTATAACCTCGAATGGGATCCGCGCGAGGAGCACCCGGTGGACTTTCCGCACGGCTGGGCCGTTCATCCCATGGCAGCAGCGGCCGGCGCGTTCTTAAAGACGCTGGTCATGGAGCCGCCGATCAAACCTGGGACACCCGATCCGTACCTGCCGCCCAAGCCGGGCGAGTTGCGGCCGGAGGAGCACCTCCAGATCGGCGTCATCACGCAGTACGTCACGTCGCTCACCAGGGCAGTTGAGGAGCCGCAGCCGCATCATGGCATGGAGCACGCGAGCGGATGAAGCCCACCTGCCCCCTGCATGCTACTGTTTGCGGGAGAATCAGTCAGTAGGAGTGCGGCCAGACATAAAACGTTAGCTATTCCGAGTCACCCGGCGCGTGGCCGAGCATCTTCAGGCCAGCACGGCATCTGAAGGTTCCCGGCCTCGCGCTGGAGGCCATCATCAGAGGAGAATCAGAATATGACTGCAGAAACCGCGGTTGCTCCTGCCGAAGTCCCTTCCACCGCCCCTCCTAAGGCGGGACTCATCCTTGCCACGTTGATCGTTGCCTCGGCGGTCGCCAACCTGCCGCTGGCCATGGCGAACGTCGCGCTGCCATCCATCGGCGCGTCCTTCGACGCCTCGCAGACGCAGCTCAACCTGGTCGCGGTCGGTTACTCGCTGGGCCTGGCCTGCTCGGTGCTGTGGCTGGGCGCACTCGGCGATCGCTACGGCCGCAAGATGATGCTGCTCCTCGGCCTGACGCTGGCCATTCCCGCCGCGTTGATCGCCGGCTTCGCGCCGACGATCGAGATCCTGATCGGCGCACGCATCTTCGGCGGTTTCGCCGCCGGCATGGCGTTTCCCACCTGTCTCGCCTTGATCGCCGCGCTGTGGGGCGGTCCGGCCCGCACCCGGTCGATCGCGCTGTGGGCGGCCACGGGCGGCGCCATCAACGCGTTGGGGCCCCTGATCTCCGGGACCCTGCTATTGAAATTTCCCTGGAGTGCTTGTTTCCTGGTGGTCATTCCGGTGGCGGTGGTTGCCATCTTCCTGGTCCTGAGAAACATCCCGGCGCACGTCAACGAGTCGACGGAACCGGTCGACAACATCGGCGGCATCCTCTCGATGGTGCTCGTCGGGACCTTCATCCTGGGCATCAACTTCGCGCCGGTCCCCAACATGGGCAAGCTAGTGCTGGGATTGTTTGCCATCGCCGCGGTGGCCCTCGTTCTCTTCGTCATCCGCCAGCGGCGGGCCAGGAACCCGCTCTATGATCTCAAGGTCGCCGCCCGTCCCACCTTCTGGGTGGCCGCGGTCGGCGGCATCATCGTCTTCGGCTCACTGATGGGCGCGATGTTTCTCGGCCAGCAGTTCATGCAGAACGTGCTGGGGTATTCGACCGTGGCTGCGGGCGCCGCGATCCTGCCGGCTGCGCTTTTCATGATCCTGGTGGCGCCGCGTTCGGCCAAGCTGGTGCAGGCGCGGGGCTCCCGCTTCACCCTGCTGCTCAGCTTTGCTGCCGTCCTCATCGCCTTCGTGCTCATGCTGTTGTTGTGGAACGAAGGCATTCCCTACTGGATGGTCGCGATCGCCTATATCTTCCTCGGCATCGGCGTCGGGCTGGGGGGCACGCCTTCCTCCAATTCGCTGACGGCCTCGGTGCCGGTGACGCGCGTCGGCATGGCGTCCGGCACGGCTGACTTGCAACGCGACCTGGGCGGCGCGTTGATGCAGTCGATCTTCGGGGCGTTGCTGGCCATGGGTTTTGCGGCGTCGATGGCAGTCGCGATTGGCAGCGCGCCGACCGCCGACCAGCAAACGATGACGACCAGCGTGCAGAGCCAGCTTGAGATGTCCTACGCCAGCGCCGAGACCGTTGCGGCGGAGTATCCGCAGTACGCCCCCCAAATCACGGCCGCGGCGAAGGAATCCTTCCTGGCGGGCGATCAGTACGCCTACATCGCCGGGATCATTGCGATCCTGATCGGCGCGGTGCTGATCTTCTTCAAGTACCCGAAAAAGGATGAGGAGCACAAGAAAGAGGCCGAGTTCCACGCCGAGGATATGGCGGCCATGGCCGCGGCAGCCGAGGCGGGGCCTGCGCCCACGACTGCCGCCGCGAGTGCTACCAAATGAACCAGTGGGTCGTTTGGTTCGACATCTGCCATTGCCTGCGCCGACCGCCTACGGTTGAAACCGTAGTCTGGCACCACCCAAACCCGCTAAAGCGGGTTGACGCCATGCGGCGCAGTGCGTTTCAACGCACTTTTCGTGCCAGCCGGTGATTTCAATCACCGGCCCGAATGGCGGACGACATGCCAAACGACCCACCAGCAGAGCGCGCCGGAAGATCGGCGCGTTCTCCCCCACTTCGAGACCGCGTGTCCGGACGAGCGCCTGATCAGCAATGTAAGCCGGAAACTAAGTCCCCGCCGTAGGGGTTACTGCGGCGGCACATCATATCATCAGGAGAAGTGCTATGTCGTACTTTGCCTATCTGGCCAGCTTCATCACGGTCGGCAGCTTTGTGCTTATCGACCTGATCGCGGCGACCACCAACGCGCTCAACGGCGCGCTGCTGGCCCAACGCCCCGATTACTACCGCGACAAACAGTGGACAATTGTCGGGATCATCCTGCTGGCCATCTTCGGAGGGATCGGCGGCGGCGTCTCGCGTGATGTCCTGCTGAACAAGATACCGGGCGCGTTCACCAATCCCTGGTATCTGATCCTGTGCATTCTGGCCGGCATCGTCGGGATGCTGATCTCCTTCAAGGGGGGCCAGAAGTTCCGCGAGACGTTCTACCAGTTCATGACCTGCTTCTCGCTGCCCTGGTATGCCGCGATCGGCGTGAACGCCGCCCTTAACGCGGGATTGCCGGACATTGCTGCCGTTGCGATTGGGGTCGTTGGCCCGACTGCCGGGCGCTTCCTGATTGACCTCACCGCCGGGAAGTCCGCCAAGCAGTTCGTGCGTGGCGAGTGGTTTGTCGGGACAGCAGTGCTGACCTCCATCGTCTACCTAATCCTCTTCAAGTACCTGGGGCTTACGGTGTGGCCGGCCACCCTGATCGCGTTTGTCGTAGGCTTCTTCTTCCGCCTCGCGGCGATCTGGTACTGCTGGGAAGAGCCTTTGCCGAGGGTTCCGGAGATTGTCAAGGGCGAGGTCAAGAAGCGCACTACGCTGAAGGAGAAAATGCAGCCCGGCTGGGAGCCGGATTACGACTGAGATGTGAAGGATCTTTGAATGCGCTCATCTGCGCGCGACCCGATATCCGGCCGTGCCTATCTCGGCCTGTGCTTTGCTGCCGCCGTGGTCGGCCTGGTCACGTCCGCGGGCGTCTGGCTCTTTATGAAGGGCTTCGGACTGATCAACAGGTTGACGCTGGGAACGTTTGGCGCGGCGCCCGCTCCCTTCGGGGTGATTGCCACGGTAGCGATTCCCGCGCTGGGTGGCCTCCTCGTTGCGCTGTGGATGCACGCTCTGAGCAAACCCGACAAGCTGGCGGCGATGGCGCACGTCATCGACGGCGTAGCCGTGCAGGGCGGACGACTCAACTATCGGAACGGTATCGTGTTTGTGCTGGGCGCCATGCTGGGGATCGGCTTTGGCGCCCCCGTCGGCGCGGACACGCCTGCGGCGATGATCGGCGGCCATTTTGGCACGTGGTTGGCGCAGCGACTGCGCTGGCCTGCCGTATTCATCCGTGTGCTGGTGGTTGCCGGCGTCGGCGCAGGTATCTCGGCCACCTTCTTCGCGCAACTGGCGGCCGTCTTCTTTGCACTCGAAATCGTGCTGGGTGGTTTCGGCGGCGCGCTTTTCGTGGTGCCGACACTCATCGCCGTCGCAGCGTCGGCGATGTTTACCTTTGCGATGGGCGACATGCCTGTGCAGTACAACGTTACAGCCGGCGAGGGCCCATGGGCTGCGCTGCTGGCGCTGTATGTCGGCGTGGCGCTGCTGGCCGCCGTGGCTGCCATCGTCTACGTCAACCTGCTGCCGCGCATGAAAGCCCTCTGGCTCAAGGTCAAGCTGCCGTTCTGGGCCAGAGCCGCGCTGGCGGGATTGATCGTCGGCGTGGTCGGCATCTGGCTGCCGGATGTGTTCGGCACCGGCCTGAGCCAGATGAAGTCAATCTTCGGCGGTACGGGCTTTCCATTCGGCATGCTGATTGCACTGCTGCTCGCGAAAATTATCCTGACGCCGAGCAGTCTGGGCGCCGGTTTTGTGGGCGGTGTGATCGGACCGGCGTTGCTGATCGGCTCGGCGCTCGGCGCGGCCTACGGCGATGTGGTTGTCAAGGTGTTTCCGGGCATTCAAGTGTCGCCGATTGCTTTTGCGATGGTGGCGACGGCCGCGATGCTGGCGGGCACCTTCCATGCGCCGATCTTCGGTGCGATGATGATTTTCGAGATGAACAGCCACTACGCGATGCTCTTCCCTTTGATGCTGGCCGCGGCGATCGGCTATGCGGTTGCCCGTCGCTTTCAGCCAGGCTCGGCCTACACGTTCGTGTTTCCGGGTCTGGGAATCTATCTGGAGCCCGGCACGTTCGAAGCAGTATCGAGCCCGAGCGAACGCGTTGTCGGTTAAGCAGGTGCGGGTCGAGATTGTGAGTGACCTTCACCGCAGCGAAGACAGAGCTGAGAATCGCGAAAGGAGAATCCTGTGACGCTTCCGGATTTCTTTGAGGCCATCGCGAAGATATCCCTTGTGTTGTTTGTCGTCAGCAGCATGTTGGCGATGGGGCTGAGCCTGACGATTCCGATGATCATCCAGCCGCTCAAGAATGTGCGGCTGGTCGTGCTGGCGCTGTTGGCTAACTTCGTGCTGGTGCCGCTGTTGGCCTTCCTTATCACGATGATCATCCCGCTCGATCAATCACTCAAAACCGGCCTGATCGTGCTATCCACTGCCGCGGGCGCGCCCTTCCTGCCCAAGCTGGTGCAGGGCGCCAAGGGGAACGTCGCCTTCGGTGTCGGGTTGATGGTGCTGCTGATGGTGGTGACCATCATCTCCATGCCGCTGGTGCTGCCGCTATTGTTGCCGGGCGTGTCGGTGAATCCGTGGGACATCGCCAAATCGCTGATCGTGCTGATGCTGATTCCATTGGCGATTGGCCTGCTGATCAAATCGCATTCGCCCGACACCGCCGCCGAGTATCAACCGGTGATGGCTAAGGTCTCCAGCCTGGCGATGCTCGTGCTGCTGGTGGTGGGACTGGGACTGAACGTCTCCAATCTCATCGCGCTGATCGGCACAGGCGGCATCCTGGCGCTGCTGCTGTTCATCGTCGGGTCGCTGCTGATCGGCCTCCTGCTGGGCGGGCGCGAGCCGGGCAACCGCAGCGTGATGGGTCTGGGCACGGCGCAGCGCAATGTGTCGGCCGCCCTCGTCGTGACGGCGCAGAACTTCGCCGGTACGCCCACGCTGCCGTTCGTGCTGGTCGGCGCCATCCTCCTGCTGCTGATCTTGCTGCCGACCGCGAAGCGATTGGGCGCGCGCATGCCGTTGGCCGCGCCGGCGCCGCCGGCGCCGCCAACGGCCGGAGCATAGCAGGGATCGAACTTTCGTCATTAGCCAGACCTCGTAACAGGCAGAGAAGGGAGTTTGCCGAAGAACGGAGAAGCGACCGAGCGCAGGCTCGGATGGCATTTGAGTAGAATCCATTCAACCATCAAATCAAGGAGACAAGACTATGGCTACAAAACCGTTCAAGGGTGTCATGAACCTGGACATCCGCGATTCCACTCCCGACTGGGAGCCGTTCGTACAGCCGGAAGCGCCGAAGGGCGCGCCCAACGTGCTGTTCATCGTCTATGACGACACGGGCTTTGGCGCCTGGTCGCCCTTCGGCGGCCCGATCGAAATGCCGACCTTCCAGCGGATCGCCGACGCCGGTTTGCGCTACTCACAGTTCCACACTACGTCGATCTGCTCACCTACGCGCGCCGCGCTGCTCACCGGGCGCAACCACACCACGGTCGGCATGGCGTGTATCGCCGAAGCCACCGAGGGCTACCCCGGCATGAACGGCCACATCCCGTTCGAGACGGCGACGATTGCCGAAGTGCTGGGCGAAAAGGGTTACAACACCTACATGCTGGGCAAGTGGCACTGCGTGGCCGAGGACGAGACCAACATGGCCTCGTGGAAACGCAACTGGCCCACCGGCCGCGGCTTCGAGCGCTACTATGGTTTCCTGGGCGGCGAAACCAATCAGTACTATCCTGATCTGGTGCAGGACCAGCAGTTCGTGGAGCAGCCCGCCGATCCGGTGACGGTTCAGGAGTGGCTGGACGGCAAGGAAGGGTATCAACTGACCGCCGACCTGGTGGACCATGCCATCGGCATGATCGCCGACGCCAAGCAGGTCGCGCCGGAACGGCCCTTCTTCATGTACTTCTGCCCGGGCGCGAACCATGCCCCGCATCATTGCCCGAAAGCGTGGGCGGACAAGTACAAGGGCAAGTTCGACATGGGCTATGAAGCGATCCGCGAGACGATCCTGGCGAACCAGAAGAAGATGGGCATCCTGCCGGAATCGACCGATCTCTCGCTGATGAACCCGCTCGGTAACTACAAGAGCGTGGACGGCAAGTCGCAAGCGATGGTGGACATGGTGCGCCCGTGGGCCACGCTGTCCGACGACGAGAAGAAACTCTTCATTCGGATGGCCGAAGTGTACGCGGGCTGGTCCAGCTACGCCGACCACGAGATCGGGCGGCTGATCGACTACCTGGAAGAGACCGGGCAGTTCGACAACACCATCATCGTGGCTATCGCCGACAACGGCGCGTCCGGTGAAGGCGGCCCCAACGGCTCCGTCAACGAGAACAAGTTCTTCAACAGCGTCCCCGACGATATGGCGGAGAACATGAAGCTGCTCGACCTGCTGGGTTCCCCGGCGACGTACAACCATTATTGCACCGGCTGGGCGATGGCGTTCAACACGCCCTTTAAGCTCTTTAAGCGGCACACGTGGGAAGGCGGCGTCGCCGACTCCCTGATGGTCTCGTGGCCCGCGGGCATCAAAGCCAGAGGCGAGATCCGCCAGCAGTACGCTCACTGCACGGACGTCGTGCCGACCATCTATGAGTGCCTGGGCATCGAACTGCCCGAGGTGGTCAAGGGCTACACCCAGTGGAAGCTCGAAGGCACGAGCTTCAAGTACAGCTTCGACGACGCCAAGGCCAAGACGCTGAAGCCGAGCCAGTTTTATCAGATGTTGGGCACGCGGGCGCTGTGGCGCGACGGCTGGAAGGTGGACGCCATCCACGCGGGCGCGCCCTCGGATTGGGGCCATTTCTCGCAGGACAAGTGGGCGCTGTACCACACCGAGGAGGACCGCTCCGAAGTTCACGATGTGGGCGATCAGAATCCCGCGCTGCGCGACGAGCTGATCGCGCTGTGGCACTTCCAGGCCGGGCAGTACTTTGGCCTGCCGCTGGAGGATCGGAGCGCCGTCGCGGTCCTCACCACCCCGCGGCCGCAGATGTCCCCGCCGCGCGATCGCTACATCTACTATCCACATACGCTCGAAGTGCCTGAGGCGGTCGCGGTGAACATTCGCGGGCGCTCGTATAAAGTCGCGGCCGAGGTCGACCTGAAGCAGGGCGCCCAGGGTGTCTTGTTCGCGCACGGACACGTCTTTGGCGGGCATGCGCTGTATATCAAGGACGGCAAGCTCAAGTACGTCTATAACTTCCTGGGCGAAAACGAGCAGATGATCACCTCCAGCGTGAACGTGCCCACGGGCAAGTGCGTGTTGGGCGTCGACTTCGTCAAGGAAAAGTACGTGGCCATCCGCAATTCGCCGATGCCCAACCAGTGCATAGGCACGGCCACGCTTTACATCAACGACCAGAAGGTCGGCGAGTTCAAGGGCATGGCGACGCAGCTCGGCAAGTTCGCGCTGTGCGGGGAGGGCCTGAACATCGGCCGCGAGGGCGGCGCACCCGTCACCCTCGACTACCCGGGCAAGCAGCCCTGGTCGTTCACCGGCGGCGAGATCAAGCGCGTGATCATCGACGTGAGCGGCGAGGAGTACCACGACTTCGAGCTGGAAGCCATGGCGATGATGAGCCGCGACTGACGCGGTTCGATGATCCTGTAGCGTACTGACTTGCGGTGCAGGTCACTTGCGAGTGGCCTGCACCTCTCCAACACTAAAAAGGTTCAGCTATGGAAAACACACCTGGAAAACCAGCCGTGGCAACCAACGGGAAGAGGACCTTCACCATCCTGCACACCAACGACATGCACTCGAACTTGATCGGCGTTGGCCCGGCTTCGGATTACACGCCGGACATCCTCAACGATGACAAGACCATCGGCGGTTACGCGCGGGTGGCGACCGTGATCGCGGAGCGGAGGAAGGCGCGCCAGGCGCAGGGTCCGGTGCTGGTGCTTGACGCGGGTGACTTCAGCATGGGGACCGCGTTCGGCGCGGCCAGCCGAGAGACCGGAGCCGAACTGCAACTCCTGTTCCAGATGGGCTACGACGCCACCACCTTCGGCAACCACGATTTCGATCTGGGACCGGCCGGCCTGGGCAAAGCCATCGGCGTAGCCGCCAAAGCAGGCCGCATTCCGGCGGTGCTCGCCGCGAATACCACCTTCACGAAAAACGACGCCACGCTGGCTGAACTCCAGCAGTTGGCTAAGGAGGGTGTGATTCGCCGCTACGCCGTGATCGAGCGCGGCGGCCTGCGCTTCGGCCTGTTTGGGGTGATTGGCAAAGAGGCCATCTTCTATGCCGGCGGCGCGGGGGCCGTGGCGTTTTCTGACGCCGTCGAAGCGGCTAAAGAGATGGTCACCGTGTTGCGCGAGACCGAGCAGGTGGATGTGGTCATCGCGCTCAGCCACAGCGGCCTGGAGGAAGGCAAAGATGGCATCGTCACGGACGGCGACGATGCGCGCCTGGCGAAGGCGGTGCCGGGCATCGACGTGGTGGTCGGCGGCCATAGCCACACCGCGCTTCATAAAGCCATCATCGTCAACGGCCGCACGCCCGTGGTGCAGGCCGGGAAGTATTCGGAGCACGTCGGCGAACTGGTGATTACGCTGGACGGCGATAAACTCACCGTCGAATCGTACGAACTCCATCCGATCGATGACACCATCCCCGGCGACCAGGCTGTCACCGGCGAGATCGAAAAATACAAGAAGATCGTCAGCGAAGCCGTGTTCGCCTCGCGCGGATACAGCGTCGATCAGCCGCTGGTTGTGGTGGAGCAGGACGTACCCAACATATTCACCGATATCGAGGCGGGCACGCCACTGGCCAACTTTGTCACCGACGCCTTCAGAAGAGCCACGGGAGCCGATATCGGCTTTACCGCCAACGGCATGGTGCGCGCCGGCTTTACGCGGGGGACGTCCGGCGTGCAAACCGTCTACGACGTGTTCGCCGTGGCGCCACTCGGCGCCGGTGTCGTGGATCCGACGGCGGGCAGTGCGCTCGTGACGGCCTATCTCACCGGCCAGGAGTTGAAGCATCTGCTCGAGTTTCTGCTCGTGGACAACCCCGCCCACCCCGGCGAGTTTTTCCCCCGCTCCTCCGGCCTGCGGTTTCGGTACGATCCGTCGCGCCCACGGTTTGACGTCGTGACGGCGATTGAACTGGGTGACCTCGATCGCGGCTACCGCCCAATCGACATCACCGGGAAGGACGGGCAGTTGTACAGCCTCACCTGCCCCTTGTATTTCGCGATTATTACCGTGGCTATCCCGAAATATACCAAGGGCCTACTGTCGCTGGTCCCCAAGAACAAGGAGGGTCAGCCCCTCGAATCGAGGGTCGAGGAGCTTGAATCCCCGCGCAGCCACACGCCCTACCTGCTGCCGCCGACAGGCGCGGTGGATGATGCCAGCCTCGCCACCGTGGGGGAGCAAGACGCCCTCCACGAGATCAAGGAATGGCAGGCGATCATGGATCACCTCCGCCGCCTGCCCAAAGGCAAGGATGAACTACCCACGTTCCCGATCGACGAGCGCGCCGAAGAGGTCCGGGCGATCAAAGCAGGCGTTACTAGCTAAGCAGGTGCACATCACCTGCGGATGACCTGCGCCTCGCACAACGAACGAAGCCTGTAGCGGTATCCGAGGACATCTTCGACCTGCGTGGGAATGACCGAGTCGTAGCTCAAACGATAATTCGCGCGACAGATACAAGGAGTCACAACCATGCCAGCGCAACTGGAATCATGGTGCAACGGCGCGGCCAAAAGCGCCATCAGCGACTTTGTCACGAAAGTGACCACGCCGAACAGCCCGACGT
>Ga0315287_10008233_pt1 | contig 10515 bp, 7 predicted proteins | sample YL17G11_0_MG_FD_205037 | JGI IMG/M metagenome (GOLD analysis project Ga0315287, IMG submission 205037) | Sediment microbial communities from Yellowstone Lake, YNP, Wyoming, USA - YL17G11_0 | ecosystem: Environmental > Aquatic > Freshwater > Lake > Sediment | place: USA: Wyoming | collected...
TCCTCATTCGGAATTTCAAGCCGACCCCGACGTTCCTGGGCACGCTCTATACATACACCATGACCTTGCGGGTGACGGCGATCACCAAACTGTTCGGCTCGACCTACCAAGGGTCGTAAGGGAGGCTCCGATGGGACTGGTGCTGAAGCACTTTGACAAGACCGGCGGGGTGCAGATCACCTCGAAGTCGTGGGCTGATGCCTACGCCGGGGCGGCCCAGACCGCCGAGAAGTTCTTTGTCCAGAACATCGGAGACCGCGTGTCGCTCGCCCTGGCGCTGGCGCTTGTCCAGTCTGGCTCAAACGACGGGAATACCATGATGCGGGTGGCAATGGACACCGCGACTGTCCTCCCGCCGTATGGGCTGTCGGCTGTCGTGGGCGCGGCAGGTGGCGGGGGCGTGTGGGGGGTTACCGGAACCTATGGGTACGTGGTCACGGCGTACAACGGGCTCGGCGAAACACAGCCGTGCCTTGAACTGAGCGTCAACGTGGACACCACCACAAAGAAGGTCACCCTGTCGTGGCAGCAGAGCGCCAACGCGAGCGGGTACTACGTCTACCGCACGCCGTCCCCTGGGACCTACGGGGCTACCACCAAGCGGGCCACCGTGAACGGCGCGAGCAACGTCACCTACATTGACGACGGAAGCGCGTGTGGGGCGGGCACGCCCGCCACCGCGAACACCACCGCCGGGTCCGCACCCAACTATGGGACGGTCCCGACCCTGGGGAACGGGCCGCTCAGCGTGGGCGTGCTCGCCATCGGCCAGTGGGCGTGCTATTGGGCCAACCGGGTGATCCCGTCAGGGACAGGCGATGACGGGAACCCACGTCAATCGCTGCGGCGGTTCACCGAAAGCTAACCGCAGCACCACAGGAGGATGGGACGATGGCGATTGCGTTGAGTGATCTTCGGCTGTACGGCTGTGCGACAATGCCCCTGGACGATGGGGTGACCCAGATCGGGGGAGCGGTGGACAAAAGCAAGAAGATCGTGTTCACCGACTACGGCGGCTCGATGCAAGTCGTGTCCTCCAGCGGCTCGGACACGGCCCCCACGGTGACGATGTACTATCGGGACGCGGCGGGCAACATCCAGAACGAAGTCAAGACTCTGACCGGGCAGACGCCGAACGGCTACAGCGCCACGGTGGAACGGTTGCTGCGGGTCCTCAAGAGCGGGACCTGCGTGGGCGATGTCGCCGTCGAAGCGAGCGTGGCCGAACGTGCCGGGACGGCCCAGGCCGGAGCGGCGACCACCATCACGCTTGACAACGGGGCCAGCGCCGTAGACCAGACCTATCGGGGGATGATCTGCCGACTCACGAGCGGCACCGGGCAGTACGGGATTCGAGAAGTCATTGACTACAACGGGACATCGAAGGTGGCCATCATCAACAACGCCTGGGGGGTCAACCCGGATGCGACCAGCGCCTTCCGCATCTCCAAGGGGTTCTTCTTTGACCGAGGCCCGAACGAGGTGTTGGATGTCCGGCGGCCCTTCTACAACGCCGGAGCGAACCCAGCGGGCGGGGCCACGAAGAAGTATTACGAGAAGGTGTTCTACTTTAACGACCACCCGTCGCTTGACCTCACGTCGGCGGTGGTGATCGAAGCCTCCGATCCGTCCGGGGTCATCGCGTTCGGGCTGGAAGCAGCCTTAGACGGGAGCACCACGAACGGCGGTGGAAACAACCGCCAGGTCGCTCCGGCAGGCATCACGTTCGATTCGGCCAATAAGGCGGTTGCTAATTCCGGGAGTCTCACGCACGCCAAGGGCCAACCGACCTGGCTCGAATTGACCCTGGTCGGCGGGGCCGCTGCGATCAAGAGCACCTACGGTCTGCAACTCCAGGGGAACACTGTCTAGCAGGAGCGACCGATGGCTGTCTGGGAAGACGATTTCAACAATAGCTCGCTGGACAGTACGAAGTTCGACACCTCGGTCGGGGGCTCGGGCACCGCCGTTGAGGGGACGGAGTACGTGACGATCTCTGCTCCCGCAGCGGCGGATGCCGCCCTCTTACGTCTGAAGTCTCCGTACACCATTCCAACGTCGATGATTCCGGGGTTTTTCATCGCAGTGAAAGCGCGTTGTAGTGCGCTGAGCACGAACGATGTCTTTCACCACCTCGTCCTGAAGCGGGCCGCGTCGGTTCCGACCGTGGCCGCAAAGGCGACCTTTGACTCCGGGGTCAACTTTGCCGTGACGCAGCGGTCGGACGGCAAGTGGTGTCTCATGGCCTATTTCGACGGCTTTGGGACGTACTATTGGAACGGGACAAACCAGTGGATTGTCAACACGCCCCAGTGGCTCAATGGGACGCTGGACCGCCATCACATCGTTCGGTTCTGGTTGAACGCCGACCGAAAGTTCAAGATCGAAATTCTGACGGGCGATGGGTCACAGGTGATTCATACGTCGGATTGGATAGCCTCTAGCTACCAGCCGTCTGACGCGACGTGGATCATGGTGGGAAAGCCGTATACCGCAACGGGCACGTGCGCGGCGATCATAGATTGGGTCAAGTGGGGCAGCGAGTATCTGTCGGAAGGGTATTACAGTGGGCAGAACGCGGCGGGGCAATGGGATATTGGACGTGCGGTGACGCTCGATCATGGTCGGCACTGGACGCCCGTCCCGTCGGGGGTTCTGGGCGGGAGTAACTTCCGCACCGGTTTCCAAGCGGGGGAGTACGTCACCCACATCACCGATCCGAGCCTGGTGTATCACAACGACTACCGCTATTTGGCCGTCGCGCATTTCAACAGCAACACGTCGAAGTACAGCATTTCGATGTTTTACATCGCGGCAGGAACCGATCCCGAGGTTGGAACCTGGACGCGGTGTGGGACTGCCGCCAAGATCGCCCCAGGAGGGTCGGGCGCTCCCGATGAGAACGGCTGCTTCGCCCCGATGCTGGTGTTCGACGGCAGCTTCGGCATAACGGGTGAACGCTGGCGATGCTACTACACCGGGCTAAATGCGGCAGGTCAATCTACGCTTTGTGTCGCGTATATTGATACGTTCAGCGGTTCAACCTGGACGAAAGACGGCGCGAACCCGGTACTTGCGCTTGGGCAGGGGTCGGTCTTCGATGCCACCGCCGTCCGGGGCAGCGACTACTATCACGATGTCAAGGAGGGTGTGGTCCGCTTCTTCTACGGCGGCGGCTCCAGCGGGGCCGACAAACTCTCCGGTGGGGTGGGCCGCCTGGACCAGTTGGACCCGACGATTGTCGCGCGTGCTCAACCGACGGCGTGCATTGACCGACTGTCGTCGGTCACGTCGGCGATCACGACGTTGGGGAGTGGAAGCGAAGCGGCCACCGTGGCGGATTCCACCGTGTTCCAGGTGAAAGACTGGATCATCCTCATCGCGTCGAACGGCACGACGTTCCAGTTCAACCGTGTCGAGGCGATCCCCGACACCACGCACCTGACGATGAGCTACCCCGCGTCCGCCGACTTCGGAAGCGGCATCGTCCGCCACGCCTATTGGGGGTCGGTGATTCCGTGCAACACCCAGTTGTGGCGGTTCACCTACCGCTCATGGCCGATGGTCGGGAACCACAAAGACGCCAACGGGGACACGCTCTCAGCCCAGGGGTACGCCGAAGGAACGACCTATGCCGGAATGACCCTCGACCGCAAGAGCGACCAAATGCTCCCGATGGGGATGTCGGGCAGTTGGAGCGCCAGGTCCGTTCGGGGGTTGCGGGACATTCAGCGGACGTTGCATTGGGGGTTCTTCTACCCTGTGACCGACAACACCGGGCTGAGCTACACGGTGATTATGATGGGTGGCTACGGGGTGTTGAGCGATGGCACGCAGGTCGTCACCGTGCAAGAACGGACGCTCGCGCCTGCGACAAATATCGTGCTCTACACCTCGCAGGACGCCGGAGTCACCTGGCAGAAAGTGTTTACCGTCTACTCGGGAGAGACGACCGCAGGCTGGTACTGCGACATCATCGGGAACAAGATGTACTTCACCAGAAGTGTGCCGACGGTGAATAATCCGTCGCAGTTGTACCGCGTGGACTATAACCCTGCGACCCTCACGTTCAGCCTCGGCGTCACCGCCGCGACCATCGTCGCAGGGCACGCGAGCTACTGGTATTACAGCCACGGGGCGCGATATGCCGTGGAGCCTTCAACCTCGCCGACCCCAGGACGGCTTTGGACTGGCGTTCGCCTGTACGTCAATGGAGACGGTCGAGCGATCTTCAAAACGTACTATTCTGACAATGACGGGGCCTCGTGGACGTTCAGTAAAGAGCACGATGGCTATTCTGCGTATAGCCCCTGCATGCGCGTGATCTGCCTGGAGAAAAACACCATCGTCTTCTGGGGGCGGACCGGGCTGAACTATTCGCAGATCAGCTACAATTATCGGCTGCACACGGCTGGGCCGACTTCGTGGGTCGGCGGGCAGTACGACCTCGTCGCTGGTATTGGTGGTAGCTGGACCTACACTGCCCCGGCGTGGTGTGACGCGCAGCCGATGGAAGAAACACCTGCGAAGAATGCCTTGTTGGTGTTCACCTACCACGGCGATGGAGCATCGTCGATGGTGAACGCCAGTCGATTCTCCGAGGACGCTGGTGGCACGTTGACGAGGGTCCAGATTGACGGAGTTGCTGTTGGACGGACTATCCTCGGGTCGAGCTACCCGCAGATTTCCCGGAGGACGAATGGCTGGAAAGTGTACTACTTCCACATGGAACAGATGATGTGGATTCGGTACAAAGACATCCTGCCGTCGTCGAACTCGTTCTCCGGTGCCGCCTGGGGAACGATGTATACGCCAGAGCCAGGCGTCTTAGGGCCGAGCAATCTCACAACGGTCCCTGTGATGGCGCAAGCCTATAACGCCGATGCCCACTGCCTTGCGATGTCGTTCGGTGTGTCTCCAACGGACGCTTTGAGCTACGCGGTGGCGGTGATGCCGTACCGAAACCCGGCTGGACCGGCGGTGCAGATTCGTCGGTTGATCCCGGCTCCAATGGAGTTTTTGGGTGGCGTCGGGAAAACCGTCGGCATCCCGGAAGAACAGTTGGCCGGGGCGTCCGCCACCCTGACGGTGGACATCGAAGCCCGTCCCGAAACGACCATCACCGTCGGCGTGGACCTTCCGCTTGAGTCGCTGCTCGGAGCCCCGTCTCGGTACATGCAAGCGTGCGTCGAATGGGAAGGGGCGTTGCAGTTAAACCTGATCGCAGCCATTCCGATGGAGTCCGCCGGGATTCTGGACCGGGTAACGACCATCGCTGTCGAGTCGGTGGAGGGCCTGGGTCGGATCATCGAAGCCAATCTGGAAGGGCTTGAAGGCGTGGGACGCCGAGTGGATATTCCCCGCGAATACTCTGGGGCACTCTCGCTGGTCAGGGTCCGGGGGTTAGAGATCGAAGCCAAGGGGGCAATGTCCCGGCTGGTGGCTATTCCGGTCGAGGCTGCCGGGATGATCGTGCTGGGCGCAGTGAAGGGGATGCAGGTCGAGACGTGGTTGAAGCTCGCGCAGCGGAAGCAGATCGAAGTGGAAGCCGATGGAATCGTAAACGGCCTGTACGACACGTGGAACGTCTACCAGAAACTCAGCGAGATGGTGCTGGACGAGTGGACCGTGATCCCGATGGCCGTGACGGTGGACTTCACCGAGACCTGGAGGGTCATCAGCGCCAGGAACATGGACTTCATTGATATGTGGCGCGTGTTGCCGCAGCAGATCGTCACGCTGTTCTCGAATGACATCCAGTTGCCGAGTGCGACGATGGAGAAGACCTAATGGCCACGATCAACGGCAAACGGTTTACGCTCGATTCGTCGCTCGATCTGCCCGCCGACAGCTTTTCGGTGGAGATCGCCGGAACCCAGGACTATCGGGATGCCGGGTTGTTGGGGCCGGACGGCCAGGACACGGTGTCGCTCAAGGCCGGGTACACCGATGCCGCAACGTCCATCACTTATCAGGTCGGGAGCGCCATTGGCCCGGTCGATGAGTACGAGATCACCGTCACGCCGACCGAGATGACCTGCCGGGTGAATGGCCGTGACAAGATGGCCGAGTTGATCGGTCGGAAGTACCAGATGAAGTATCTGCGGGTGCAGCCGACCGTCGATCAGGTCGCCGACTTCGACGCGGCGGACCTGGATTGGAAAGTCGGGGCGTTCACGGCCAAGGACATCGCGGCGGACGTGGCGGTCGCCTGTGGGCTGTCGCTCACGTGGCTCTGCCGTGACTATATCCTACACGAAGACTTCGATGCCAGCGGAAGGTGCCTGGACATCCTGAAGCGCCTCGTCGAGCCGTGGGCCATCTGCGAACGCTTTAAGGTGGACGTGCTGGTGCAAGGGACGGTGCTCATCTGCCGTCCCCGTCCGGCCACGCTGGTGGCCGACTATGCGTTCAACGTCAAGGACGCCCGGATCAAGAGCATCACCCTGCGGCGTCGGCGGGGGACGCGGTACGGGCGGGTGACGCTGCTCGGAAAGCTCGTTGCCAAAACCACCGGGGGCGGCGGGGTGTACCAGCCGTATGAGGTTGAAGAAACCAGCACGTCCGAGACCAAGGACCAGTCGGGAGCCGTGATCCAGCGGGTGATTCGGACCACAGCCTACCGGATGCCGGAGAAGATTCCGCTGCGGTCCCGCGAGCAGACGTTCGACAAACAGGGCAGCGGGCTCAAACTGGTCAAGGATGAACAGCGGGACAACGATTGGGAAACCATCCAGTACAGCGAGGCCGGGGCGAGCAAGAACCCCCGGCAGTTGTTCCAACGGACGAACGTCAATGGCATCCACCCAAACGATAAGTCCAAGACCTTCAGAAACATCCGCAAAGAAGAGGTGAGCTTCAGCTACGATACCGACGGCTACCAGGACATGACCACCACGCGAAAGTGGGAGTTGAACGTCACCCGGAAGACGCTCGATGAAATGGAGCGCGTCGTCCGAGTCCAGAAAGAAGCCGAGAGTCTGAAGACCGAAGAGGTCACCACGGTCTATAAAAAGGGTAAGAGCAACGAGTTCTACCTCGCCTCGATGGAGACCAATGTGTCCGCTGGAGTCCGGCCCGGCGGCCCGCGCCCAGGGCGCACCATCGTCAGCGGCGGCAGTCCGACCGGTCCCACGGAGCCCATCTCGCTTGAGGCCGAAATCAGCACGCACGTCTGGGCGGATGACTTCACGTACTCAAACCCGAACATGGAGGCGGCGGACCTGACGTACCTGCTGTCGCTCCTCCAGACCGCCTCGGGGCAGTGGGAGTACGAGATGTCCGTGATGTACGTCGCCATGCCGTGGCTCCGCAAAGGCAATGTGGTCCAGGTGACGGGCCTACTGGCCGAGAACGGCGTGACGGCCATCCCGATGGGTCCGGCGCTGATCGTGAACCAGTCGTTGAATTATGATGAAGGCGGGGAGAGCCCGCAGATGGTGTCGCGCCTTACTGCGGTGTGGTGGGGGTAGCCATGCGGCTCATCCAGGCGCTTCGATTGCTCGCCGAGGGGAAAGAGGGGACGCCACAACCCCAGGCGAGTTCCGGGGCGTTCTTTGACAAAGGGCTCATCGAAAGTGTGGGGGGCACGGGCCTCCTGATGGTCAAGGTCAACGGGCAATCGGTCGATGCGAAACCGGTGACCGACGAACCGTTCAAGAAGGACCAGTATGTGTGGGTGTCCCGCTCTACCGAGGGCTGGATCGTTCACGGGGGCGTGCGGTGAACATTGTAGACGCGATGCGCCTGGCGCTGGGAGACAAAAGCAAGGGGCCAGTGGCCAAGGCACCAAACCGCATTGACTGGAAGACCGTCCAGAGTCAGAAAGACGCGCTTCATGTCACGGTGGATGGCGTCAGCCTCCCGACCACCGGGCTGATCCAATACCCGTCCGGGTCACGGGTCGCCGTCGCCTACAAGAACAACCGCCCGACGGTCGTGATCGGACACCGGAATCGCCGAGCGCAATTTCATACGTCCCGGCGCACGAGCACGATGGGAGTCGTTGAAGAGTTGCTGGTGGGAAACTTCGACGACACCACGACGACCATCTGGTACCGGACCCAGGACCGGCTGGAGATGGTGGTGGACGCGGCGGGCGCTCCGGTGACGGCCTACCTGCGCGGGTACGCGCCACAGACGGTCAAGTGGGGGCTGGACGGCAAATCGTTCGCGGTGGCCTGCGCCAGCAACTATTGGGCGGTGTTCGCGCTGGACCGGGTGGACCCCAACGTCCTGGACTCTGACGATCCGGGACGGTGTTGGTTCGTCTCGATGGGGCAATGTCTCCAAACGAATCCCGCCCTGGCCACGGTGGCCTGGCGGGACGAGGCGTCTCTGGGCTACAAGTATTATCCGATCAAAGTGCAGCAACGGCATTGGCCGTGGCGGGCGATCTGGACCACGTTCAACTCGTACTATGCGATCTGTTGGGCGTGGTACCTCGACGATAATTGGGACATCTCCCACTCGTGGGAATCCGGCGGCACCGCGCGAGCCACGGCCTCGACCAGTGTGAGTGAAACCTTCGGGCTGCAAGACGCCCTGCGGGGAAAGTCCGGCTACAACGGGATGGGGCGGTTCAGTGGGCAAGTGGTCGATTGGTTCCTTGACGCCGATCTGACCGTGAAGTTCCTGCTCACGGCGGGGTGGGATTACTACGTGGGGGGGCAAGTGGCCACCGCCTATGCCCAGGCCAGCATCCCGTTCGGGGCAGGCCCCTACGGCATGGACCCCTACACGTTCGGGGTCTACTGTTCGTCGGGGCGGCGGACCATCGGAGCCAAGAAACGCTCGGACGGCAGCACGGTCGCGGAAACCCATCTGTTCCTCCTCGACGGAATAACAGGGGCCGTGCTGTGGGGGACGTGCGCCGCGAGTCCCCAGATCGGCATGCGGCAGGCCACGACGTACCCGTTTATGCGTGGACACTATTTAATTTATTCTCCGGGGGTCCCCGGCGGGTCGCCCGGCACGCCGTCCTGTCCAGGGGATTACACCGGGTCGTTCTATAAAGAGGTGGACACCGAGTCGTACTATCCCGGAGCGAATTGGGTTAACTGGCCGTGCGGGACCGTGACAAAAGACGACGGGAATATCGGCGATGACCGCAGCTACCTGCAAACGTCCACCGACACCTTCCAGTTCTTCGAGTCCAGTAAGCTCGGCTGTCTCCAAGGTCCGTTCATCAGCAACGCGGGCAGCTACGAGTACCGCCGGGGCAGTTCAATTCTGCTCCCATATCCGTGGGGCGGCGTGTTCTACGTGCTCTACGTGAGCACAACAGCCGGTGGCGGCAAGGCCCTGTTGTGGCACCACCGGGTGGTGTCGGTGTCGCTCACGACCAGGCGCAAGGCCAACGGGACCGATGAACCGCTCCTGTTTCTAGTCATGGAACGGTACCCGTACATCGCGGGCACGGGGTACATCAACGACCTGCCGCAGACCTGGGTCGGTCTCATCACGACCAGCGGAGCCGTGGTGACGACGCTCCGGTCTTGGCAGTACGGGCTGTCCGGCCCGTCCACACGCTTGGTCAGCGCCAACGGGCACCGGCTCATCTGGGTCTGTGGCATCGGCGCATTGCAGACCACGCTGCGGTACTACTACACCAACCTCGACGCTGGGACCGAAATCAGCATGAACAGCACGGAGGTCGCTGCCCTGCTGGCGACTCGGAGCCGGATGCTGACGCCGGACTTCTTCTGGGAGCGCCAGGACCCCCAAGGATTCTACTTGTTGTCGTCGCTGCCGACCCTCGAACCGGATAGCATGCTGATCGAGTACGCCTCACTGCTCGCCATCGAAGGAGCCCCGGAGGGCAGTGTCCGGGTCGTCAACGATGAGGAAACCTTGTCGCCAGTCGAACGGTACCAGTCGCTCTAGCGTGAGAACCGTATGGCAGTCCTAATTGTGATTGTGAGCGTCGTCTGCATCGTGGGGATGGGCTTGTACGCCCACGGGCACTCGCGGAAATGCGCGTCGTGGTGTGAGTCCAGGAGACGGGTTTTGACCATTCAATCAGCCATCGCCGAGATTGAAGCCTCGTGCGACGAAATCCGAGGTGAGGAGACCAGGCGTTCCCAAGAGGTACTGGATTTGTGCCGAACACTCGGAGGCAAGGAATGAGCCATCTATTCTCAGAGTTCACGTTCTTCTATCCGGTGGTGTCAGAAATCGTGGCCACGCTCGGGGTGATCCTGCGGGGAGCCGTGCTGCTCATCTGTGTGCTGATCCTGCGCGACTTGCGGATCGCTGCCCGAAATGATGGCCAGGTCGTGCGATGGCTGGTCCACGTCTTCGCTGCGGTCCTGGTGTACCAAGTAGTGGACCTGGTCGATGTGCTTCCATCCTTCATCAGTGGGAGTGTGTTTTTCCACCTGGGTCGGTTCACAGTGTTTCTCCCGCTGGCCTATCTGCTCGTGGCGTGTGCTCGATTCTGGCTGGCGCTCCGGGTGAAGGGAAGTCCTCGCATCAACGCGACGACGCGATAAGGGGAGTACGGTGGGTCCAGAG
>Ga0315287_10008234_pt1 | contig 10515 bp, 8 predicted proteins | sample YL17G11_0_MG_FD_205037 | JGI IMG/M metagenome (GOLD analysis project Ga0315287, IMG submission 205037) | Sediment microbial communities from Yellowstone Lake, YNP, Wyoming, USA - YL17G11_0 | ecosystem: Environmental > Aquatic > Freshwater > Lake > Sediment | place: USA: Wyoming | collected...
CGAGGCTCGGCCGCCCTTCTACGATTCCTCGGCTAATGCTGGCATCGCGCCGGCCCAAGGGTGACAGCGTAGGCCTGCCTGACGGCTTCGCCTCATGTCGCCCTCAACGCCGGCGCGATGCACCAAATTCAATAGCTAGCCAGTTATTGTTCTGCTTCTCCTATGGCAAAGGAAGCTCGTCCTTGGGCTGTGCGTCGAAGCCTTCCGGGTGCTTCGGCTGCTTGCAGTCCTTCGTCTTCTCGAACTCAGTGATGGGTTCGCCGAAGGGAACCCAACTGAATGGGTCCTCAGGAGTCCCCTTTCCCGCCGCCTTGACGAAGATCTCCTGCTCGTTCCAACTGTGGTCGGTGGGAGAAAAGCTCAGCGGCGAGATGCCGGTTCCGCCCGTGTATTTGCAGATCGACTCCGCGGCGTCCAGGAAGCCGGAGCGCGTGAGGTCGGGACCGGCCTGGATAAGCACCGCCACCATTGCCTGAGCGACGCTGAAGCCGGTGAGGCCGATGCTCTCATGGTTAGTGCCCGGCGAGTACTGGTCCATGACCGCGTCGTAGAACTCAGCGCCGGCGTTGTCCTTCTGGTCAGACTGGTAACCGAAGGAGACGCTCACCGTGCCCGCGATGTTGTCGTAGCCGGCCAGCGCGCCGACGATCTGAGCCGCGTTGACACCGGTGATCACTATCGGAACGTCCCAACTCAAGGTTGTGCGGGCGTTGTTGATGCCGCTGGCCGCCTGGGCCGGCATGCCATAGAAGCCGATGACTTCGGCGCCGTCGGCCTTCAGTCGCTGCATCTGGGCGGTGACATCTGTTGTGGCAGCATCGTAGTACTGCGTCGCCGTCATCTCCATCGTGGCGCCCGCGTCCTCGACGCCCAGCTTCAGGCCTGCCTCGCCCTCTTTGCCGAAGTCGTCGTTCTGGGCGAGGATGCCGAGCTTCTTGCCATCGTAGTTCTCGCCGATGTACTTGCCGAGGATGCGCCCCTCGGTCTCGTAGTCGACGAGGAAGACGAAGCGGTTCTTAGCGATGGGGTCTATCCACATCCTGCTGCCGGCCAGAATGAACATGTCGGGGATGTTTCTCTCCTCCAGGTACTGGTAGACGGCCGCGTGGGCCTCTGTGCCCAGGCTCCCCTGGATAGCGAAGATGCCATCCTGCTCGACGAGCTTGCGAATCGCCTCGTTGGCTACTGGGCCGACATACTGGCTATCGCCGACGATGAGCTCGATCTTGCGCCCGTAGATGCCTCCCTTGGCGTTGATGTAGTCGAAGTAGGCCTTCATTCCCTTGGAGAGCGGCACGCCCCAGGCGGTGGCGGTCGTGTTGCTCAAGGGCAGCAGCGTGCCGATCTTTACCGTCGTAGCGGTAACGCCGATGGTCTCCCCACACCCCGGCAGATCGCAGACGACGGGCTTGTTGTCTCCGCCGTCTCCGTCTTTGTCCTTGTCCCCACCGCAAGCGACGAACGATAGCCCGAAGACCATGAACGCCGCAACCACGAGGAGGACTAGACGACTGGACTTGAACATACTTTTCACCTCCGTCTTTTGTTCTACCTTGATTAAGCGGCGAGCAGGTCTTCCCGCTTCGCTTTTCCCAAAGGACTTTACGGCGCCGCTCCCGTCCTGCCCGCCTCTTTAGGAGCGCACCGATCTGGACACGGGTCTTACCCCGTGGCCTGCCCATTCTTGCGCGGTTCGCGCCCGCGTTGAAGCCTCCTGCCTCAATCGCTTGATGCTTCCGCCTCTTTCTCTCGGGAAGTCAGGCCTATTCTGGCCACGAGGGCGCCTAGCCTGTTCTTTCTCGGTCCTCCCGGACGCGCTTCTTTCTGTTTGTGCAGATTGCCGGCTATGCCTCGTGGGGTGAAGATGATGGACAGGATGAGGAGGAGCCCGAAGAGGGCGCCCCGACTTTGCTCGATGCCTATGTTCTCGCCGAAGGGGAGGTACTTCACGATGTAGTCGGTCATCTCATTCTTAAAGGTCATGATCAGCGCCGCGAAGATGGTGCCGGTGATGGAGGCGAGGCCGCCGAGCACGATCATAACGAGCAGCGTGAGAGAGAGCGTGATGTCGAACGAAGTCGGCCCAACATAGGCTGCTTCGTAGAAATAGAGAGCGCCGCCGGCCCCCGCGTACAACGAGGAGAGACCGAAGGCGCTCATCTTGTACAGCGAGACATTGACTCCCATCTGCTGGGCGCCGATCTCGGAATCGCGCAGGGCTACGAACGCCCGACCCATGCGGCTGCGGGTGATGCTCCAGGCTATTCCGGTCATTATCACCGCCGCCGCCATACAGTTGTAGTAGAGCCACTGATCGCGGCTCATGTCGAAGTTGTTCGCTATGATGGCGGGCACGTGCGGCTTGTCAGGAATGGCGAGCTGAATGCCGCTAACGCCACCCGTCCGCTCAGCGATGTCCATGAAGGCAAGGTGATGCCCGTTGATAACTCCATCGAATTTCAGGACCTGCGGCAACACGATGATCAGAGCGAGAGTGGCAATCGCCAGGTAGGGGCCGGAGAGCCTCAGCGCCGGTATTCCTATTAGGAAGCCGAGCAGGCCCGTCAGCAGGGCGGCGGCCAGGATGGCGGCGAAGACGGGCACGCCCACGTCCTTCATGAATATGGCCCCGAGATACGCTCCGACAGTGACGAAAGCCGCGTGCCCCAGCGATATCTGCCCGCTATAGCCGGTCAGCAGGTTCAGACCCAGCAGAACGACCAGCCAGATCGCGAAGCGGGTTGCCTGGAAAGTGCGGATGTTGTTCAGGAACAAGTCGAAGAACGGGAGCTTGTATAGATACGGAAAGACAATAAGGAGAGCCAATGCGGCAGCCAGGAAGAGCGTTCGGGGACGGACGATAGCACTAACCATCAGACCCTCTGGATAGCCTTTCTACCGAACAGACCGCGCGGGCGCACGAGCAAGATAGCGATGATCACTAGGAAGGCGACGGTGATATCGATATTCGAGCCGATGTATGTGCCCGCCATGTTCTGAACGACTCCCATGGTCAGTCCGCCGACAATCGCGCCTACCGGACTATCGAGCCCGCCAAGCACGGCGGCAGCGAAAGCGAAGAGGAGCGCGCCGGCCATCATAGTTGGCGAGAGGAAGAGCGTGGGCGCAAGCAGCATACCGGCTATCGCGCCGACCATCGCGGAGAGCCCCCAGCCCAGAGCAAGCATGCGTCCGACACGTATGCCGACGAGGGAGCCCGCGACGCGGTTCTGCGCCGTCCCGCGCATGGCCAGGCCGACCCTCGTGTGGTTGAAGAACAGGTAGATCAAAAACATGATCAGCAAGGCCATGAAGAAGACACCCACATTGGTGCGGCTAATATCGGCGGGACCGATGCTCAAGGGAGAGCCCTTGAACAGGTTAACGCCGAATATCGCCGACGGCGATGGAAAAGGCTTCGGCTGCCCCTGCCAGATGCGCAGAGCAAGGCTGTCAATCACCAAGACCAGACCTATAGTGACGATGATTGGGTTGAGGACGGGCCCTGTTTCGACGGGCCGGATGGCAATCATCTCGATAAGTGCTCCAAAGACGAAGGAGATGATCACGACCGCGAAGAAGGCAAACCAAAAGTTCTCGTTCCAGTTCCAGATGGACCAGGCGATGAAGGTCATGAACATCGCCATTTCACCCTGGGCGAAGTTGACGACGCCGGTCGACCGGTAAATGAGGACTAGGCCAAGGGCAATGATTGCGTAAAGACTGCCGGTGGAAAGCCCCGTGGCAAACTGCTGGATAAACTCATCCATTACAGCTCAACCTCTGAAAACGCCGGGTTGCTCGGCGTCTACGCTTCCCGCGTTCTGCGTAAATGCCGCCCGCAGTACGCTTCCGGCCGCGGCGGAAGAGCCGGCGCATATCTGCTCCCGACGTGACCTGAAGTCTACTACCTGCTTCGCCTTAGCACAAGAAAACAGCAGCAACAATGCCGGAAACTCGCATCACGTGGCAGGGTATCACCGGAAGGCGCTTGAGTAAAGGGCAGTGGGAATCCGCTTCGGCGATTCTGCGCGCGGATCTCGCTCCTTGAGCGTGGAAGGTATTGACAGCAGAGGCCCGCATTGTATCGGCGTGTTCGGCCGCCGGAACGAGGGGTTGCCCTTATGACGGGGCGTAGTGCCCACCACCGATAATCGAAGAGCCGGAGAGGAAGCGTCGGGCGTCCTCGCTAGACGGCGCCCGCAAAGGCAAGGAAGGCCAGCTTGACGAACTCCGCCCGGACGAGGGCCACTCCACGAGCCCTCATCGATCTTGCCAAGGCGCGCAAGCACGTGAAGATCAGCCGCTGGGAGCTGATCGTCCTTGCGACGGTCCTGGCGCTGGCAGCCACGCTTCGCTTCTGGGACCTGGGGAGTCGCGCCTTCCACGGCGACGAAGCAGTCCACGCAGGCTTCGCCTGGCAGCTTGCCGACGGCCGCGGCTACATCCACAATCCCCTGACACACGGCCCATTCCAGTTCATCGGCACAGCGCTGATATTCGTCCTCTTCGGCGACAGCGATTATACGGCGCGGCTGCTACCGGCGATCTTCGGCACGGCGCTGGTGGCTCTCCCGTTCTTCCTGCGAGGCTACCTTGGTCGGACCGGCGCTCTCATCGCTTCGCTCCTGCTGGCCGTCTCGCCGACGCTTCTCTACTACAGTCGTTTCGCTCGCGAGGACATCTACATGGCCTTCTTTACGCTGGCGATGTTCATCTGCGTTTGGCGCTATCTGCAAGAGCCGCGACGCCTCTACCTGTATTCGATTGCGGCCTTTCTGGCATTGAGCTTCGCGACGAAGGAGGTGGCCTATATCGTCGTCGCGATGCTGCTGGTCTATCTCGAGCTGCTCCTGACTGGAGAGATGGCGGGTCAGATGCTGTCGACGGCGCCGCCGCCTTCGACCGCCCGCGATCACGTCCGCCGAATCGGTGTGCATGCGGTGCTGTTGCCCATCGCGCCGTTGCTGCTGGCGTTCTGGCCGCTTGTCGGGCCGTTGCGACAGCGGTTGCGCCTCGATGTCTTCCCGCGGGCGGGCCATTTGATGATGCTCGTCGGTTGCCTGGCGCTGCCGCTCTTCGCCGCGGCGGTCGAGAAGCTGCCGTTCGTCGGCGATCGCGGCGAGTCGGCCGGCGAGGTGACGGTGATGCACGTGACAGTGCTGTCGCTCATCGGCGTCGCCTCCGTGCTGGGCTTGATGTGGCGGCCGCGGATGTGGGTGGCCTGCGCGACGATATTCTGGGCGATCTTCATTGTCCTATTCACTTCGTTCTTCACAAATGCGAATGGCTTCTGGAGCGGGACATGGGGCTCGCTGGACTACTGGCTGGGCCAGCAGCACGTCCAGTTGGGCAATCAGCCTTCTTACTACTACTTCATGCTCTTGCCGGTTTACGAGCTGTTGCCGCTGGTCTTCGCGGCGGGCGCCGTCGCGTTCAGCGCCCTGAAAGGCAAGGCGCACCACAAGCTCATCGCCATTGCGGCACTAATGGTGGTGATCGCGCTGGCGACTGTCGGCCGAGAGATCCCGCTGATTGGCGCCTACCGGACGGAGGCGGGATTCGTGACGATGATCGCAGCGATGCTGGCGTTGCCGATGGACGCCCTTAGCCGCTTCTTGCTTTACTGGACGCTTTCGGCGCTGTTCGCTTATACGCTGGCGGGCGAGAAGATGCCGTGGCTGAACGTGCACATCGCGCTGCCGCTGTCGATTCTGGCCGGTCGCGCCATCGGCGGACTCCTATCGGGAATGAAGCTGCAAGTCGATTTGCCTCCCCTCCAACGATGGGCGCCTGTCGCGGGCGCATGGGGCGCGGCGGCGATGGCCGTGCTCATCTTCCTCTTCGTGGGGACGAGTAGCTCCGTCGCGGTCGGCGGCTGGCTCCTCATGGCCGTCATGCTGGTGACGATCGTCTGGTCGGGGCGATCGTTCAACACACAGACGGCGGCCCGCGTCGCGGCGATGTCGTTGGGCGCGATGCTTCTAGTGTTCACGGTGCGGGCGTCCGTCCTGTCGAGCTGGGGACACCCGGACCTGCTGAGGGACGCGAATACGCTCGCTTCGCGGGACAGGGGCGACACACCGGTGGAGATGTTGATCTACGTGCAGTCGTCACCGGACGTGCCGATCATCCGCGACGCCATCGACAATGTCGCCGAAGCCTCCGGCGAGGGCACGCGCCTGCCTATCATTGTAGACTCGACGGACAGCTATGCGTGGCCCTGGGCGTGGTACCTGCGCAAGTACGACAACCTGAAGATCCAGGAGATCAGCGAAGGCTTCGAGCCGGCGGCGGGAAGCGTGGTGCTGGCGAGCTGGCAGGACAACGCGCGCCTGAAGATCGATCCGTCGCTGTTCACGGAGGCGACGCGATACCATCATCGATGGTGGTTCCCCGAGCAGTACGGGGGGTTGAGCTCGTCGCAGGTGTTGCGGCGACTGCTCGACGGCAACGCCTGGCGGGACTGGGGACGCTACATGGTAAACCGCCATCTGCCGGAGGGCATACCGGCCCTGGACGCCGTCGCCTACTTCCCCCGTGACGTACGCTATAGCGAGGTCCTCTCCGCGACGTTGCACAAGAAATAGCTGATCATCTTCAGAGACCAGATTCGGACGCGACTCGGTCTCCTCTTGCCATATCGCTCTCCATGTCCTAGTCTGTCGTCACTTACATAACTGGGGGCTGCCGCTAAGGGCTCGGCGCCTCACGGATGGGCTGATGACCGAGCTGCGCCAGCGTTCGCAAGGAGGTCACCATGCCGTTCGAAGAGAAGATCGTCACATGTCAGGGCTGTGGGGCTGAGTTCGTTTTCTCAGCAGAGGAGCAGGAGTTTTTCGCCAGCAGGTCCTACACGGAGCCCAAGCGCTGCCCGTCCTGTCGGACGGCGCGACGAAACGAACGCGCGGCCGGTGGCAGTTCAGTCCGCACACGCGCCATGTACCCGGCGGTTTGCGCCGCCTGCGGCAAGGAGACGCAGGTCCCCTTCGAGCCGAAAGAGGACCGCCCCGTATATTGTCGCGACTGCTACATGACACGCGGCTCAGATAGCTCACGAGCAGAGTCGTAGGAAGTCGAGCCGCAAAGCATACCCCACTGTGCCCCAGTAGCCATTCCGATACCGGCCGTTGGGAATCGCGGCGGGTACCCGCCAAATGAGCTCCGTTCGGGCACACAGGCCCGACCCGCTGGAATCCGGGCTAGCCGATGACGCCCTCGCGGCGGAGCCTGGCGATCTCCCTCGTCGACAACCCCAGCACGTCGCCAAACACATAGTCGTTGTGCTCGCCGAGGCGCGGCGCCCGCCGGACGACAGGGTCGCCGCCCGACATCTTGTAGGGCAGCCCCATCAGGTCATTCGCGCCGCCTTCGGGGTGCTCGACCTCCACGAAGACGCCGCGCTCGCGTAGATGCGGGTCGCGGAAGACGTCCTGGGCGTCGCGAGAAGGGGCGGCAGCGACGCCGGCGGCGCAAAGCCGGTTGGCGGCGTAATCGCGGTCCTGCCGTCGCGTCCAGCCGGTGATGATCTTGTCGAGGGCGGCTTCGTTGCGCTTGCGGGCGGCCGCGCCGCCGAAGCGGGAATCGATGGCCAACTCCGGCATCTCCATCACTTCGCACAGAGCGGCGAACTCGTCATCGGTCTCGACGGCGATGGCGAGCCAGTGGTCGACGCCCCAGCAGGCGTAGACGCTATGCGGCGCCATGAAGTCGTCACCGTTGCCCTTGCGGCCGGGAATTCGCCCTGTCATCTGGTATTCGAGAAGCACTTCGCCGAGAAGTGACGTCACCCCCTCCGACTGCGAGTAGTCGATGAACTGACCCTCGCCGGTCAGGTCGCGATAGCGCAGCGCCGCGACGATGGCGAAGGCGGCAGTCGTCGCGTTCATGAGATCGACGTCGCCTAGCGTATGGCCGGGAGGGCCATCGGGGTAGCCGGTGATGTAGGCGCCGCCGCCGATGGCGTGGTTGATGGCGGCATAGCCCGCATACTGGCTTTCCGGGCCCGTAGCGCCGCGGGCGCTCGACGACAGCATGATGACCGCCGGGTTGACGCGACAGAGGTCGTCGTAGCCAAAGCCCATGCGGGCCATCGCCCCCGGCCGCATGTTTTCCACAACGACGTCGCTGACGGCAACGAGGCGCTTCAGCAGGTCCTTGCCCTCCGGCTTCCCCAAGTTCAGCGTTATTCCCAGCTTGCTCATGTTGGCGGAGAGGAACATCATCGACCCGTCCGTCGAAAGCTCGGTCGGCGCAGCGTCCGCCAGAGGCCAGATGACGTAGCGCCGGAAGAAGTCCAGTCGGTCGCGGCTCTCGACCTTGATGACTTCCGCGCCCATCATCGCCAGCAGCATGCCGGCAAAAGGGCCCGCCCACACCCACGTCATGTCGACCACCCTGACACCCTCCAGCGGCAGCGACCCGGGCACTGGTCTTCGACTCATGACGTCGCCTCTTTCCACACGGCGCCGGAGCGTCGGAGTTTGCGGTAGTCGCTCTCGGAGCAGCCGAGGACCTCGCGGAGGACCTCTTCGCTGTGCTGCCCCAGGAGCGGCGCCGGCCGGCGGACTTGCGGCGGCGATACCGACATCTTGTACGGCCATCCGGCGTGGCGCAGCTTGCCCGCCCGAGGGTGGTCGACTTCGACGAAGTACTCACGCGCCTGCAACTGACGGCTGCTGAGCACTTCTTCAGCGTTGTACACGGAGCCGACGGCGAAGCCCTTCGCCGCGCCCTTGTGGTGGAAGTCCTCCTTCTTCTGTCGCCGCGCCCATTCGTCGATCTTGTGACCGATCTGGAACATGTGGCCATAGCGATAGGGGTAATCGTTCCACTCGTCGCCTGCGGCCCAGTCGGGATTGCCCATGAGTTCGACGAGACCGCGCCAGTGGTGGTCCTCGACAACGTGAGAGACAACGTAGCCGTCGCTGCATTCCATGCGGCCGAAAGCCGGCGGCCGGTCCGGCACGCGACTCCACGTGACCCGCTGGTGGACGGACTGCGCGAGGAAGCCGCGAATCAGGGAGACAACGCTCTCCTGCTCAGAGACGTCGAGCAGGCAACCGCCGCCGGGCCTTCGACCAAAGATAGCGGCGGCAGCGGCGAAGGCGGCGGTGAGACCGGCGTGGTAACCGGTCGGGTAGCCGCCGGCCTTGACGGGAGGGCGGCTGACATCTGAAGAGCGCGGCGGCAGCAGCGTGCCGAGGCCGCCCGCGTGGTAGCCCGTCATATCCGTGCCCCTGCAACCGGCGCGAGGCCCCGTGCGCCCGCAAGGCGTGATGGAGACGAGGCAAAGGGACGGATTGCGCTTGTGCAGCGTCTCCCAGTCGAGGCCGAGCGAATCGAGCACGTCGGGCGAGTGGTTGTCGATGAGGACGTCGGCCCAGTCGATGAATCGGGCGAAGGCTTCGCGGCCGTCGGGCTTCGTGAGGTCGAGAGCGAGGCTGCGCTTGTTGGCATTCAGATAGAGGAAAAGACCGCTTCGTTCAGGATCGGGCGTGTCGTCCGGAAAAGGGCCACGCTGCCGCGCCGGGTCGCCGTGGGGCGGCTCTTCGATCTTGACGACGTCCGCGCCCAGGTCGGCGAGGAGCTTGCCGCAGTACGGACCGGAGACCATGCCCGCGAACTCGACGACTTTGACGCCTTCGAAGGGGGATGTCACATTGCTACGCCTCGGATCGGAATCGAGGGGATCATACAACCGGCCGTCGAAGAGCGCCAACGAAGGCGTAGGGGCGCGATGCGCCCTAATCATCGCGACGCGGTGGCCCACACGGTTCGCGCCTGCTCGGACAGTCGTGTAGCTCCCGGGAACAGAGCTTCCGCTTCGGCAAGGGCGGTTCTGGGGTGGGACGTGGGATCGAGGTCGTCCTCTTCCGGAAGCAGCAGCGACGCGCTGTCAAGCCACAACGCATACGGTCCGCTCGGACAGTGGTGCAGCTCCCCGAAGGGAGAGTAGGGGCGCATGGCGATGCGCCCAAATAACTAGCCGAGGCCTTCCAGCCTCGGCCTCTATGCAACCCGCGCGACGCAGATTCAGCCGTTGGGTGGTGCAACCTCGGTCATGCCGCGTCGAAACGCTTCGAGGTTCATCGCGAGGCGGTCAGATGGCAGGCTCTCTCTCAACTCGGCCTCGAACGGCTCCGCGCCCAACGGCAACAGCCCGCTGCCGACGAGACTGCCCATCATGACGATGTTGGCTAGAATCGGCGGGCCAAGCTCGAGGGCGATGGCCGTTGCGTCGACGACCCAGGAGTGGCTCGAAAGGTCCTTCAACGTCGCGGTGATTTCGTCGGTCGTCGGGTACTTCGCGCCGCCGCTGCTCACGGCCTGCGGGAAGATGGGCCGCGAATTCGTGATGACCGCTACGCCCGGGTTGCCGTACTGGGCGATGACCCGCAGCGTCTCCAACGGCTCCAGGCCGACGATTACGTCCGCCTGCCCTTCGCCGATGAGCGGGCCGTATTGCATGCTCCGCGACACGCGCAGATGGCTCATGACGGCGCCACCGCGCTG
>Ga0315287_10008235_pt1 | contig 10515 bp, 5 predicted proteins | sample YL17G11_0_MG_FD_205037 | JGI IMG/M metagenome (GOLD analysis project Ga0315287, IMG submission 205037) | Sediment microbial communities from Yellowstone Lake, YNP, Wyoming, USA - YL17G11_0 | ecosystem: Environmental > Aquatic > Freshwater > Lake > Sediment | place: USA: Wyoming | collected...
CCCCCCCCCCACGCACACACACACAGCCTACGACCTCTTCATCATCGGCCTGTGCAAGCCCGCGATCGCGATTACCTACTTTGGCACGCCCAAGCTGCCGCACGCGGTGGACCTGTGGATCACGGGCGCCGCCCTGTGCGGCACCCTCCTCGGCCAGGTCTTCTTCGGCTTCATGGGCGACCGCTTCGGCCGCAAGTCGGTCTACCTGTTCACGCTGATGATCATGATCATCTCCACCATCGCCCAGTGCACGTCCGCGTCGGCGGTCCGCGGCGCCTCCTTCGCCGTCTGGCTGGTCATGTGGCGCCTCCTGCTGGGCTTTGGCGTGGGCGGCGAGTACCCGCTGTCCGCCACCATCGCCGCCGAGTTCTCCAACCGCCACAACCGGGGCGCGCTCGTGTCGGCCGTCTTTGCGATGCAGGGGTTTGGCATCCTCGCCGCCTCCCTGGTCGCGGTGGGCGTCTTTGGCGCCCTGAAGGGCGCCATCCTGGCGGACGTGAACAACCTGGACTACGCCTGGCGTATCATGCTGGGCCTGGGCGTCGTCCCCGCCCTGTGCACGCTGTGGCTGCGGGAGCAGATGCCCGAGACGCCGCACTACCGCAAGGAAAAGGCCCGCCAGGCGGCGGCCGCGGCCACAGCCGCGGCGGGCGGGGAGGCCCCCGCCGCCCCCGCCGCCCCCGCCGCCGCGGGCGCAGCGGGCGCCAGCGACTGGAAGGCGGCGGCCAGCGTGGCTGCGAAGGTGGCGGCGGCGCCCGCGCCCGCCGCCACGCTGGGCGAGTACCTGACGGCCCCGTCCATCATGCAGAACCGCAACTTTTGGGTCCTGGTCGGCACGTGCATGTGCTGGTTCCTGCTGGACATCGCGTTCTACTCCCAGAACCTCTTCCTCCCCGACCTCCTCCGCACGACCGGCTTCTCCAAGTTCCCCACCCTGCCCGAGGGCGGCGCGAGTGCGTGCGTGGGCCAGTGCGCGCTGGAGGTGTGGCAGGGCTGCTTCAAGTCGGCGGCCGGCAATGCCGTCGTCGCGATCATCGGGACAGTCCCGGGCTACTGGTTTGCCGTCGCCTTCATCGACCGGTGGGGCCGGGTGCCCATCCAGTTCATGGGCTTCATCATGATGACCGCCCTGCTGGCCATCCTGGCGGGCATCTACCCCCTGCTCGTCCCGGCCGCCGGCCAGGTCGGGGCCATCTCGCCGTGGGTCTTCCTCGTCCTCTACTCGCTGACCTTCTTCTTTGCCAACTTTGGCCCCAACACCACGACCTTTGTCGTCCCGTCCGAGGTCTTCAACACCCGCTTCCGCTCCACCCTGCACGGCATCTCCGCCGCCACCGGCAAGCTGGGCGCCATCGTGGGCGCGTTCGGCTTCGGCGAGCTCCAGCTGTCGCGGGGCACGCGCTCGTCGCTGATCGCGCTCACCATCATCAACTTTTTGGGCATGTGCTTCACCGTCTTCATCCCGGAGACAAAGACCATGACCCTGGAGAACGCCTCCTCCGCGTCGGTCTCCACCTTTGGCCACCGCGTCCAGAAGGAGCCGGTCTGCCCGATTGGGGGCGTGACCAACGCGGGCTCGCACTCGGGCGCCATGCTGCAAAAGGGCAAAAAGTGAGAGGGGGGGGGTGGCGTGACGGCAAGGGAGGGGGTAAGTAATCAGGCGGGGGGGCCGCCAACCCAAGGGGAGTGAGTGTGAGGGGACACATGTCGTGTCACGCATGCGCGGCCGACGCAAGGAAGGAGTGGCACACGGGGTGGGTTGAGAAAATGCTTCTGTCGTCATCAATCCATTATTCAACAAACAGCCAGCCTCCATTTTTTCTAGCGCGCCCGTGTAATACACGGGCACGACGACCGCGCCTCGACCAAAAGCAGGCCACCTACGTCGCACTCACCCTTATCTCGACGCCCAGTGCGTTGGCACCTCAGTCGCACGCCCCCTGACGCACTCAATAAAAAAAAGGCGCACGCCCACCACCCCGCATGCGCCCCTGCATGCGTCCTGCTGCTTTCATCCTCGCGGCCGCCCTGGCCCTGGCCTCCACTGCCGTCGCCGGCCCGGCCGACAAGGGTGAGCTTAGACAGAGGGAGAATTGCTGCAATCCAGCAAGTGACGAATTGCGGGCATCCAAGAGAGGGCTGCCCCAGAGAGAGAGCGACGAGACGCGCCCTGCCCTCGCTCCTATTTTCAACCTCGTCCGTCAGGCGCGCGGCCGCGGGGGGGAGGGTGGTGGTGGTGGGGGCGCCCGCCGACCACGGCGCGCACGTGCCGTGTCTCTCCCGAACTCCTCTCTCGTCCACCCCTCCCACCCCCATCACCTCACTTTTCTTTAGACTGGATCGACTCGCCCCTCACCGGCCAGGGCGCGCCGCCGGTGGCGGGCGTGGATGTCTACATGAGCTTCTACCTCGACCGCCTGATCGACATCGACGAGCAGAAATATTTGTTCGCGCTCAACGCCTGGTTCTACTTGTCGTGGGTGGACGAGCGCGCGCCCGGCGCGGTGGCGGACGCGACCGCAGCCGCCCAGGCGCCGGGCGGGGCGTGCAACCGGCTCTGCAATGGCCAGCGCGCCTTTTCGGCCGTCTCTCGCTGCTGCGACGCGCCGTTGTGGCTGCCCTCCATCGTTTTCCGCAACGTTGACGAGTTCCCACAAGGCCGGGCCCAGCCGTACTACATTGACGTCTCTGAAACGGGGGCCGTCACCTGGCGGGTGGAAGTCCGGTCGAGTTATTTGACCACGCTCGATGTGAGCGCCTTCCCGTTCGACACGCAGTCCCTTGACATGATTGCCACGCTCTCCAACTACCCTGGCCAGGGCGCAGTGCGGGTCATCCCCTCCGCGACAGGCCTGGGCCTGTTCACGTTTGGCACGGGCGATGACTTGAGCGGCTGGCACGCCAAGGACGTCCACATCTTTGTGCGCAACCCCGCCAATTATTCGTCTGTGTTTTCTTCTGCGCAGGTCGCCAGGCGCCAGGTGTCGGTGTCCGCGCCCGGCGACCCGGTGCCCCTCGTGCCCTCCAACTCGCCGGCCGCGCTGGCAGCCCGCGGTGGCGCGCCGGCCCCGCCGCGGTTCGGCGAGGGCATCGGCGTCGTGGAGATCACGGTGTCCATCAGCGTCGAGCGCCTGTGGCTCTACTTTTCGTTGAGCGCCATCCTGCCCATCGTCGTCTGCACCTCCATCGCCTTCCTCGCCTTCTGGGTGCACCCGGCCGACCTGAGCACGCGGCTGTCGCTTGTGGTCGGTTTATTTCTGGCCCTGGTCGCGGTCCAGTTCGTCCTGGACGGCGAACTGCCCAAAGCGTCGTACGTCATTCCGACCCGCCGCCTGGTCATCGCCTCTTACATCGCCCTGGCTGTGATCGCCATTGAAACCCTGGTCGTCGCAAACGTGGTCGACTGGCCGCGCGTCCGCAGCAACTTCCACGGCCAGGCGCGCGCCCTCGCCCGGCGGGCCGAGCTAAAAAGAGCGGCCCTTGACTTGGAGCGGTCCACCCGGGGCGGCAACGCCGGCGCCCGTCGCACGTCCAGCGGGGCCGGAGGCGGCAGCGCGGCCGAGCGTGGGTGGACCGCCGCGGTCGCCCGCCTGACCACGCTCGCCCAGGGCGGGAGCGGCGGGAGCGGGGCGGCCTCCGCCGGGCTCATGCGTTCACCCCGCCCGCCCTTCGCCGCCCCGGCCGGGGCACCGCCGCCGCCCCAGTCTCCTCCTCCTATGAGCGGCCTGGCCGAGGAGGGCGGGCAGGCGGCGGCCTCCAGGGCGGCCTCCAAGGACCTGGCGCCGTCCTCGCCGCCCCCACCACCCTTCTCCCGGTGGCCCCTGGGCCCGAGCGGGGGCCTGGCGGGCGGTGCGGCCCGGCCACCCGCCGGTGGCGGGCGCCGTCCATCGGAGGCCGTCCTCATGGAGGCCGACTTGGAGGCTGGCTACTATGCCTGGCTGGCCTGGGTGATTGACATGGCCTCCTTTGGCGTCATCTGCGCGCTCTACTCCTTGACGGCCGTCCTCATCTTCGTGGTCGCCCGGGCGCAGGAGCCGGACCTCTGTGCGCGGTCGGGCCTGTCCAGCGACTGCCTGGGGCAGACGACTAAGCATCACCGTGGATGAAGGGAGGGGGCGTGGTGGTGGCCGGTGGTAGAGGGGCGTGATGGTGGCCGGTTGTAGACGTGCCGGCGGGGAGGTTGTTTGTGATGAAGAAACCTCATAAACCTCCTCTCTCTCCATTTACCGGTCGGTCCCATAGAGAGAGAGAGAGAGAGAAAGAGAGAGAGAGACAAATAAAAAACTCCATCCCTTTTGTTTCGTTTTTTCACACAGAGGAGATGATGTGTGCGCAAAAAATCTCCCCCCCCTTCTTCACCCCATCCTCACGTCGCCCGCGCCGACTCAAAGGACACGGACTTGGCCCCCTGCCGCAGCGCGTTCCCACGCAGCAGGGATCCCACCGTCTGGACCAACAGCTTCACGTCGTCCAGCGGGTTGCCGGGCACGACCGTCTTGAAGAGGTAGGAATCAAACGTCATCTTCTGGACGTACTCGGACTCGCACATCTCCACGAACGCCTCCCGGGCCGGGTTGGACCGGTAAAATACCTTCTGCAGGATGTCCAGCACCTTGTACGTCGCCCAGTACTTCTTGTCGAACTTGTCGACGTAGGCCTGGAAGGCGGCCTCGCCCGGCATGACGGTGCCGTTGCGGGACGCGGCGACCAGCTCCTCCGCGGCCATGCGCCCCGACTTGGCCGCAAAGTAGATGCCCTCGCCGGAACACTTGGTCACGTAGCCCGCGGCGTCGCCCACCAGGGCCGCCCGCCCTTTAATGCGGCGCGGGCGGGGGTGCTCCGGGATGGGGTGGGCCTCGACACGGATGATGGACCCGCCCGCCGTCTTCACGGCGCTCCGGTCGCGCGTCGCCTGCTGGTACTGCTTGATGGAGGTCTTGTTGACGACCGTGCCCGTGCCGACGGCCACGTGGTCGTACTTGGGGAAGACCCAGCCATAGAAGTCGGGGGAGACGTCGTCGCCCACGTACATCTCGGCCAGGTCCTTGTAGTACTCCATCTGGGCGTCCGGGATCCGGATGCGTTCCTGGAAGGCAATCGCGTAGTCGTACTCGCCCGCCCCGATCTCCTTCGCGACGCGCGAGTTGGCGCCGTCCGCGCCGATGATGAGGTCGACCTCCAGGGAGGTGGGCACGCCCACCTTGCCGCCCGCCGCGTAGTCGTTGTAGTGGATGGTGTACGGGCCGTCGGCCCCGTCCTTCTGTTCCATGCGCATGAGCAGGCCGTTGACAACCGACGCGCCCTTCTCGGCGGCCCGCTTGCGCAAGAAGTCGTCAAAGACCTCGCGCCGGCACATGCCGATGTACTCGGTCTCGGATAGGGTCTTCCCGACGTCGACCTCCCGGTTGGAGGGGGAAATCATCTTCATTTTGGTCACCTGCCACGAGTGGATGCGAAAGAGAGAGAGAGAGAGTGGCGATGAGAAGAGAGGGTCAGGTTGGAGAGAGCGAGAAAAGGGCCGCGCCGCGCGCGGCGGCTCTGCTTTTCTTCTAGCCGCGCCCTAGGTGCGCCACTGTGCGTGGCTTCGCCTCTGTATCACGCGCAGTGAAAGCGCGTATCCAAAGCTAGAGCCTCCGCCAGGGAGAATCGCCGAAGAAAGGCGCCGTGCACACGCTCGCGGGGTGCTGCATGCCGAGACCCTTATCCGCTCGACGGTCGGGGCCGACCCGACCCCCGCCGCCGCGCGTGGCCGCGCACGCGAGGGGATGGGAGGGAACGCGCCTCCATCGCCCACGCCTCTCCTCTCCCTCACCTTGCGGTCGATGATCTCGGGCGGAATGTCAAACTCGTCGACCATGCACAGCGGGATGGCGCCGCCGCAGGGCTGTGTGGGTGAGAAGTGAGAGAGAGATAAAAAGTAAGAGAATGGGCATGCCGAGGGCACACTCAACCCCGCGCCGCCTCCCTCGCGCACGGCCCGGTGGGTGGCCGCCAGCCCTCTATTCACCCGCCATCACCTAGCTATATAATAAAGCTAGGTAATCGGGTGGGTGCGCGGATGGCCAGGGCGGCGTGCCCTCCCTCACAACAAGCGCCCCCCCTCGCCCCCCCCCCCCATCCCCTCCGACGAATGCAAACAAAAAACTCCTCTCCTCCACCCTCACCTTGCAGTTGTCCAGCTTGCGCTCGATCAGGAAGGTCTCCACGCCACCTGCGGCCAGGGTCTCGGCCGCGCAGGCGCCGGAGGGGCCGCCCCCGATGACGGCGACCCGGAGCTTGCGGTCGAGCTTGGCTCCATCGCGGACTGCGGCGGCCGACACGCGGACGGCCCCGGAGTGGGGGGCGGCCGACCGGCCGCCGCCCACGCGGGGCGCCGCGACGACAGGGGTGGAGGCCACGCCCCGGGTGAGCGGGCGAGGTGCGGCCGCCCGGGCGGTCGGGGTGGCGCCCAGGCTGGCGGAGAGGGTCGCGTTCATGGCGAGTTCTGGAAAGGGGAGAAAAAAATGCTAGCCGAAAAAGGGGAGTGAGAGAAACTGAACCTCGAGGCCAGCAGCTTGCTGTTTCTGTTCCCGTCATTGTCGTTTGTTCACCGCCCTGTTTCTGCTTTGATCACACAATTTGTTCGGTCTCTTACGGCTCTCTTTCTCTCCTCAACCCACACACACGCACACGCGCTCTCACTCACTCAATGAGGCGGCGGCGGCGCACGCGCCTGGCCACCACCCACCACCCACCTTCTCAACCTCCACTATTCCATTCCTTTTCTCTCATCTCACCGCACGGCCACCATCGAGGCCGCCCCCTCGCCGCGCAGAGTTCCGCGGCACCGCCCCCGCCGGCAGGGCCGGGCGCCGGTACTCTTCCGCCGCGGTTAGCAACCATTCATCGCCCACGACCGGCACCCCCGGCGGGAGCAGAATGCCAGGCGGCAGGCTCGCGGCCGGGCGGGTGGCGCCCCCGCCCGAGACGACGACCAGGGTCGGGGCGGGGCGGGCGGGCCCGGTGGAGGCGACCAGGGCCGCGCCCAGGGCGGCGGCCACGGTGCGCAGGGCTGACGGGTCCACGCCCGGCGGGGCGGGGGCAGACGCACCCGCGGCCACGGCCGCGGGCACGACCAACACGCGCTCCCCAGCCAGCAGGGGCGGGCTCCCGGCCGCCCGGGAGGTGGCCGCCCGGGCGGCGCCCGCCGAGAAGCGGACGCGGGCAGTCCAGGACGGCGATGCACGGCCGCTGTCTTCCCCGTCCCCCAGCGGCAACCACCGGCCCGCCGCCAGGCTCGCGGCCACCCAGGCGGGCGTCACAAAGGCCGCCCCGGCCGCGACCGCAAGCAACACCTTGAGCGTCCGCCGTTCCGCGCCCAGCACCAGGTGGGTCATCAGGGGCGGGTGGGAGGCAGAGGACCCACTGCGGTCCGCCGCGGCCGCCGCGGTCGCCTCGGACGGGTCCGCCGCCAGGCGGGCGCCCCCCCGCAACGCGGACACGGCCGCGCGCGCGACCGCGGCCGCCTCGTCAGGGACGGACGACAGGGCGATGACGGGGGGGCGAGCAAAGCCGACCGGCGGGGCGGCACGGTCGGCGGACGCGGGTGCGGCAGCAGGCGGCGTGGCGGCGGCGGCAGCAGCCGCGGCGGCAGCCGCTTTCTTCGCACCCAGGGATGGGAAGGGCGCTGCCCCGCCCGCGCCCGCAGGCTGGCGGGCGGGCGCCGCGTTCTCATCGCCACCCCCGCCGCCATCCGCGGGGGGTGGCGGGGTGGGCGTCGACGCCGTTGCAGCCGGTGTGGTCGTTGTCGCCGCTGCCGCCGGGCCAGCAGCCCCGGGCGTCAAACCTGCGTCCGGCCCGTCCCACACCCGCCCCTGGCTCCAGGGCGCGTCGGGTGGTGGGGGGTGGGTGGCGCGTGGGAGGGCGGCGGCGATAGCGCCGGCCCGGGCGGACGCGGCGGCCCGGACGAGCGGGGCGGCCGTGGAGGCGGGGCGAGGAGGAGGCGCGGACGGGACGGCCCCCCCACCCCCCCCACCCCCGCCCCGCGGCCCAAACCGAGACGGCGTCGGGCCGGCCCGCCCCGCCGCCGCCGCCGCCGCCGCCGCACCAGGCGCGCCGCCGCCCGCCACGGGCGGCGTCGCCCAGGGCGAGGCCACCCGCAGGACGGGCGGGATCGGGATCGCCCCGCCCGCCGCCCGTCCCTTGCCGTGCGCGCCCGGCGGGCCCGCGGGCGTCGGCGGCATTGCCTCGGGCGTCGCCGTCACGACCGGCATGCGGGCGTGGACCAGGCGGTGCAGGTTGCGGGTGGAATAGCGCAGGGCGCCGGGCAGGGGGAGGGCGTCCGCGGCGGGCGGGCCAGCGCCGGGCGGGGGTGGAGGGGAGGGCTTGTGACCACTGCCCGCCTTTTTCTTGGGCGGGCGAGGCGCAGGCGCGGCCTTGGGCGCCGCCCGCTTGCGGGGCGCGGGCGCACCCTTCGCGGCGGCAGCACCGCCACGCCGCCGCCCCCGGGCCGCTTCCGGGTCGGGCTGGCTGTCCGGGATCTGAGTGGCGGCGGCGCGGCGGGCGGCGTTGCGGCGGCCACCACGCTCTGCCTCCCCTTCCTCGCACTCGCTCACTTCCTCCTCAGAGGACGCGGTCTCACCGTCAGAGGAGGCGGAGGACGCATCCTCATCCTCGTCCTCATCCTCATCCTCTTCCTCAGAAGAAGAGGACTCAGCCGACAGAGCAGCAGCGGGCGCCCGGCGGCGGCGGGCGGACGGGGCGGCCGCCGCAGCGGGCGCGCGGCGCCTGGGGGCGGCCGCCACCGCCGCCGCCGCCGCCCCACCAGCCAGCAGCTGGGTGGACGAAAAGTGGGGAGCTCCCACGTCCAGGGCGGCCAGGAGGGCGGCGCCAGAGCCGGACGGCCGGCGGCGGCGGGGTGGGGCTGCAGCGCCGCTGCCGCCACCAGCAGCCGCCCTCCCGCCCCGCCGGGGCCGGGCAGCCGCGGCGGCCGCGCCACGGGTCGTCGTGGCCGCCGCCCGGCCATGCCCACTGCCTCCGGCCAAGGAGGCCAGGCCCGGCGGGAGGTGGACGAGGAAAGCGGTTTCCTGGGAAGGAATGAGGGAGAGAGAGACAGGGAGAGAGGGAGGGTGTGAGAGGTGGTGCGCCGGCTGCCGCCGGCCGCCCGCTTTTCAACGGCCCCCGCGGCGCGGGGTAGTCCTCTTTCGGCCGTCGCTCTCCCTCCTCCTCAACCCATTGACTCACCTCCACCCTCTCCCCCGCCCGAGAGCAGGCGTCCAGCCAGGCCGGGGTCACAAATAGGGCGGGCGCGCCAGCCTGGGTGAAGAACGGGAGCGAGGGGGGTGGTGAGATTGAGGCAAGGCGAGAAAAGACGACGCCACGCGCGAGATGCTGCGCTCGGCCGCTCTTTCCCTCTCTCGCTCGCCACTCACCAGGGCCGCCCGGTCGTGCAGCCCGCGCAATTCAACCTCGTCAGCTGCACTCCCCCCGCCGCGCCCCGTGCCGCCTCGGGCGCGGCAGAAGATGACGTGGGACGTGTTGCCGGCCAGCCGGCCGGAAGCTTTCGCGCCGAGCGTGGCCGCACGGGCGCGGAGGGCGCCCGCCGCGTCGGCGGGGCCAGCGATGAGGGCGACCACGCCGGCCAGGGGCTGATTCGAGAGGGGCATGGCACGCAAGGTGGTGTCGGGGGGCAACACGGGGCAAAGCACAGAGGAAAAGAGGCGCGCGACTGGGGGCGGCTGCCACTTTTTTTTCAATTGGCTGTGACGACAGAGAGAAAGCGGCGGGCGCGAGTGGGGGGGGGGGGGGCGAGGCGCGCGCCTAGAGGCCCATTCCCGAAACGTCCTCCGGGGGCCTCCCAATAAATATGGCACCCCCCTCCTCCCGGTGGCGGCGGCGACACCGCCGCCTGGCAGCTCTTGTAGCCTCCCTGCTCTCCCTCCCTGCAGCCCTGACCGCCGCCTCCCGCCCGCCCGCCCCCACGCCGGCAACCTCGTTCGGCCCAAACACGTGGCCGTGCCCGCCGGTTGCCGGCAGCGACCCGCTCGGGGCGGGCCCGCCCGGCGTCGCCGGCTCCCTCCCCCGCCCAGGCTGTGCGGCCCGGTTCGTGTTTGATCCGCAGGCCTGCTTGAAGGCGGGGAAAAGGTGTGTGTGGCGGGGTGAGCGCGTGGCGACGCACCACCCACCGGGGGCTAGGCGCGCCGCCATTTCGCCCAGCGGCGCGTGTGGAAAGAAAAAAAAAAACAGAGACGAGAGGCGTTACGCTCCGCCCCTAGGGGCGCCCCTATCCCTGCCGCGCACACACAGGGCTACAGCGGGGTAGGGCACGAGCACCACATTCCGCGTGCAACAGGTTTTTTGTGTGGAAGAAGACGTCCTCCTGGGCGCGCGCACGCATTTTTGAGGGGGGGGGGGGGGGGGGGGGCCCCGGCCCACCGCCCCAACACCCCCCACCCCCCCGACACCCCCCCCCCCCCGGCCCCCCCCACCCCCCACCCCCCCCCCCCCAACCCCGAAACCCCCCCCACCAAAACCCAA
>Ga0315287_10008236_pt1 | contig 10514 bp, 4 predicted proteins | sample YL17G11_0_MG_FD_205037 | JGI IMG/M metagenome (GOLD analysis project Ga0315287, IMG submission 205037) | Sediment microbial communities from Yellowstone Lake, YNP, Wyoming, USA - YL17G11_0 | ecosystem: Environmental > Aquatic > Freshwater > Lake > Sediment | place: USA: Wyoming | collected...
ACGGGGCCGCCCACCCATGGGCGGTCTCCAAACCGCTCCTTAACCAACCCTGCACCCCGCCCCCACCCCCCGCGGGCCGGGGGGGGGGGGGGGGCGCGTCCGCCGTGCAGCAGGGGCAAGCACTTCAGGGCGAGAGACCAGCGCCGGTCGGAGGGCCGGACCCGCTACCCCCGCCCCGACGCGGCCCCTCAAAAAATAGTAATCCCTCCCCCCCTGTGTCAACATCACATGCACGCGCAACACCCGCCCCCCACCCCGCCCGCCCGCCCACCACCCTCCCCACCCCCACCCCCACCCCCGCCTCCAGGCGCCTCGCCCCCCGACGGTAGACCCCCCGCCCAGGCCGGCTGCCAGGCGTGCATCAGGCGCGGTGGCGCCGCCGCCAACCCCGCCAGCGCGGCCGCGACCGCCGCCGCCCGGGGGCGCGCCTCCGGCGCGTGCGCCCAGCAGGCGGACACGAGGGACCGCGCCAGCTCCGGCCAGGCCGGCGGGATGGGCGGGCGGAAGCCCCGGGCGACGCGGTGGGCGTACAGCTCGGCGACCGCGCCAAGGTCCGCCCCGGCCGGCGTGGCCGCCAGGACGACCGCCGCGACCGTCCTGCCGGCCAGCACCTCCCACAGCAGCACGCCCAGGGAGTGGATGTCGGCGGCCTGGTTGTACGGGGTGCCCAGCGTGATCTCGGGCGCCATGTAGAGGTAGGACCCCGTCTTGGCAGTCAGGGCAAAGACGGCCCGGTTGGATTTGGGGCGGGGGTGGGCCGGCTCAGGCCGGCCCGCCTCCGCCCGCGCCTGCCGCCGGCCGGCCGCCCCCTCGCCCCAGGCGGACAGGGCGGCCTCCAGGGCCCCAGCCGCGGCGGAGACGCGGGCATCGTCCATGGCCTCCCCCGCCGCCAGGCGGGCCAGCTGGGCGGCGACGGCCGACGCGCGCGGGCGGCCGAGGTCGGGCAGGGCCGGCGGGGCGCCAGCGGCGGCCCCGCTGCTGGACGTCGTGGAGGCCGCCCTCCCCCCCCCTCTCCACCAGGCGGAGGTCGGGGCGGCCGCCAGGGCGGACCGCCGGGTGTCCAGGTCGGGCGAGACAAAGGAGGCGGCGAGGCCAAAGTCGGCGAGGAGGGCGACCCGGCGGGTGGGGGGAGCGGGGGCAGCGCCGGGCGGCACGTGCGGCGCCGCGTGGGACGGGGACGGCGCCCCGCTGCCGCCCCCGCCGCCGTCACCCCGCGTCAGCAGCACGTTCTCCAGTTTCAGGTCCCGGTGGACGATGACCGGGTTGGCGCCGTGCAGGAAGGCTAGGCCGGCCGCGACGTCCGCGCCCCAGGCCGCGGCTTCGGCCAGCGAGTACGGCGGCGGGGCGCCCGGGGGCCGGGAGGCGACGCCGCCGACCGCCCGTTTCAGCGTGCCCCCGCTCACGTACGCCTGGACCAGGTAGCAGCAGTCGTCGCGGAGGGGGTCCGGGCCGTGGCAGGGGGAGGAGGAGGCGGAGGGGCCCACCACACCAACAACCCCGGCCCTGGCTGGGGAGGCACCCGCGGAGGCCGCCGCGGGCGCCGCGCCGATGCCTAAGAACCGGACGATGTTGGGATGGCGCAGGGAGGCTAGCACTCTGGCTTCCAAAGCCAGGTCGGCCACGCCCAGGGAGCACCCCGGGCGCAGGCGCTTGACGGCGACGCGGGTGGGCGGCGCGTCCGGGGTGGGCCGGTAATCGCAGAGCTCGACTAGAAAGAGGAGGTGTTTGGGGGGGGAAGGGTCAGCTATTTTTCTTTTTTGTAGTGTTACCAGCAGCATTTATAGCAGCAGCAGAGGTGGTGGGCGGAAAGAGGAGGTGCGGGCGGGGGCGGGGCGACTTTCCTCGCATGGTTTCCTCGCATCAAAAGAGACAGGATGGGGAAGGTTCGCCTCCGTCCTCTCTGCGTCGTCTCGTCTCCTCACCCCTCGCAAAAAAAGCTCACCCGTCGCAAAGCTGCCACTGCCCAGGCGCCGCACAGGCTTGAGACACTCCGGCTTGATCCAGGCGTCCAACCCGACTAGCCTGGCAAACTCGTGGCGACTGGTCGTGGCTGGGGCCAGCCGAGCAGGCGTCTCAGCCGTGGCACTCGTCGGCGCCGCCCCGTTTCTCGCCCACATCTGCTCGTACGCCACCTTGGTCGCGGCATAGGAGGCTGGAAGGGTGGTCGGTGGGGCGTCGCCGCCTGGGGGTTCCGGCACCGGCGGTTCCGGCACCGGCATGTCGAGCTTGGTGGGCGACTCAAAAATCGAGTGAGAAAGTGCACTTTTGCAATTGTTTTTTTTGCGTGTGCAGGAGAGAGGAGAGCCCGCGGCGGGGGTCCTTCCTCCTCACACCCGCGCACTCGCCCCATTCCGATGCGGTCGCCCACCCCGGAATCGGGCGAGCTGGGCGAGCTGCCGGACGCCGTGGCCGCGGCGGGCGTTGACAGCGCCCCCGGCGCCCGCCGGCGGACGCGCTCACGCTCGCCTTTCGGTGCGCGCCAAGCCTCACCCCCACAACAACAACACGCTCGGCGGCGGTCCCGGTCCCGGTCACGGGACCGGGATGGGTGGGGCTGGCGCCGGGGCTCCCGGTCGCCGGACGGACGGGAGTGGCGGGCACGCGCCCCCGAGCGGCGGCGCTCCCCGCCTGGCCGCAGCCGGGGCGGCGGCGGGTCGCCGCCGCCGTCCGGGTCCCGCCGCGACAGGCGAGGGCACGATGACGACGATGGCGCAGGCGCGCGCCGCCCCACGACCACCACCGACCCCGGCGGCCGGGCCCCCTCCCTGTCCCCCCCCGTGGACGGTGGTGAGGCCCTGGCCGCCAGGGTGGAGGCCGCCCTGGAAGCGGCGGGCGGGGGGTCGGGCGCGGAGGACGCGGAGGCGGCGGCAGCGGCGGCCGCCCGGGCGGCGAGGCGGGCTGCCATCCTGGCGAGGCATGGCGGTGGGGGGGGAGGAGGGGAGGCGACGGCCCGACCTCGCCCGCCCCCTCCCCAGGCGCCTCCCCCCCCCCCACTGCCACCCCCTCCCTCCCCGGCCCTGGACGCCACCACGGAGGTCGAGGTGGCCGCCGCCGACCCGGACGCCGACGGCATCGGGGAGCGCCGCCCTCCCCAGCAGCAGCACCGCCCCGCCCCTGTCCCCCTCGCCCTCGACTCGCACGGCGGCGGCGGCGGGGCAGGCGGGACAGGCGGTGGCAAGGGAGGCGGCGGCCAGGCGGGCGCAGCCACGCCCGACATGTTTGCCGACGACGACGCCTTCGACGCCGCCACCGGCGCCCCGGCCACCACCGCGACCGCCGCCGCGGGCGCCGCCCTCGCCGATGCGTTCGACGATGCGGAGGGGTATTACCGGGCCCGGGTGGGCGAGGTCGTGGCGGGGCGCTACGAGGTGGCCGCGACGCTCGGGGCGGGCGTCTTTGCGACCGTCGTCCGGGCCCGGGACTCCGGGGTCCCCACGCACGCCGACCCGTCCCCGCCCGTCCCGAGAGAGGCCGATGGTGCTGCAGGGGATGGCGGCGGCGGTGCCGGCACGGCCGCCCCGGCCGGCGGCGGGGAGGCCGCCCTCAAAATCATCCGGGCAAACGACCTCATGGCCAAAGCCGCGGCCCTGGAGGCGTCCATCCTGCGCAAGCTGGCCGACGCGGACCCGGCCGGCAAGCGGCACTGCGTCCGCCTGCTGTCCACCTTTGAACACCGGGGCCACGCCGTCCTGGCCTTCCCCGCCGCCGCGGAGGGCAACCTGCGGGCGCTGGCCAAGAAGTACGGGCGCGGCGTTGGGCTGGCCCTCCCCGCCGTCCGGGCCTACACCGCCCAGCTCCTCCTCGCCCTCGCCCACTGCCGCAACTGTGGCGTCATCCACGCGGACGTCAAGCCCGACAACATCCTCGTCGAGCGCGGGGCGGGGTCCGTCCTGCTGGCCGACTTTGGGTCTGCGATGTGGACGGGGAGCGGCAACACGCTCACCCCCTACCTGGCCTCCCGCTTTTACCGCCCGCCCGAGGTCATCCTGGGCCTGCCGTACGACCACCCGGTCGACGCCTGGGCGGTGGGGTGCGTGGCGGCCGAGCTGTACACGGGCAAGATCCTGTTCCCGGGCGGGTCCAACAACGAGATGCTCGCCCTCTTCCAGGAGGCCCGGGGGCCGCTGCCGGCGCGCATGGTGCGCAAGGGGGCGTTCGCCTGGAAGCACTATGAGGGGGTGGGCGGGCCGGGCGGGCCCGCCCCGCCCCCCGGCGCGCCCGTCGTCTTCGCGCGGCAGACCGTGGACCGGGTGACGGGGCGGCCCGCCCGGGTGCTGGTCCCCCACCCGACCGCGAGCCGCCCGATCGCGGCCCGCCTGGCGGGTGGCGGGGGCGACCGGCGGAGTGTGGCCGCCTTTGCGGACCTGCTGGACAGGCTGCTCGCCCTGGACCCGGACCGCCGTATCACGCCCCGGGAAGCGTTGAAGCATGCATTTATTACCGGGGTAGAGGCGGAGCGGACTGGTGGTGGTGGGCGGGCAGGTGGGCGTTGAGAAGATGCGGTGGAAAAAAAAAAATGGATGGGTTGGAAATGCAACAACCCTCTACTCTCTCTAATCTCTTTACCCTACTCCCACCGCAGCGCCGCCTGGTCCCGCACGAAGCCGTCCTCATCCGCGTCCGCGGCGGCGGCCGCCCGCTCCCGAGCGGGCGTGGACAGCAAGGCGGCCAGGCGGCGAGGCGCGCCCCGGCGGCCACCTTCCCTGCCCCCCCTCACTCCAGCCGCGCGCCGCGCATCCGCGTCCGCCTGTTCCTCCAGCTCCAGGGCGCGGGCCAGGGCCGCATCAGACCCGCCGCCCGCGGCCAACAGGGCAGCGTTGTACGCCCGGTCGGCGGCCAGGGACGGGGCGCCGCCGCCGCCGCCGCCACTCCGGGTTGTCCGCCCGCGCCCCGCAGCCGCGGCAGGCCGGTCGCCGCCGAGGGGGGCCGCCAGCGCGGCCGCGGCCGCAGCCTCCAACGCCGCGACCACCCGGGGCTGGCGGCGTGCGGGTGGTGGAGGAGGCGGGGGAGGGGCGGCGACAGGGGCAGGAGGCGCCACCCCTTCTGCCTTGACCGGCACCACCGCGGGCGGTGGAGGAGGTGGCGGCAGCGGCCGCCCCACAGCCCCCGCCGCGAGCGCGGCCGCGGCCAGCGCCGCCGCCACCGCGCCCTCCTCGTGCCGGGCGGACCCGCTCCCGCCCACCACCGTCACCCGGCCCTTGTGCCGTTTGGGTGGGGGTGGGGGCGGTAACGGGGATGGCGCGTCAGGGTCGGCGCGGCCGTCGTCGTCCGAACCACCCCCCTCTTTTCCACCCACCCCGTGCGCAGCAGCAGCCCGGGGCGGCGGGCGCGGGTCGGGCGCGGCCCGGCGTGGGGCGGCCAACTGTTCCGCCACCCGCGCCGTCGCCCCCGCCGCCGCCGCCTCCGTGGGCGGTTCATAGTACCGGGCCAGCTGGCCGACCCCCGCCAGCCGTTCCGCGACGTCCCGGGGCAGGGGAGCGGCCGGGTCAAACGCGCCCCAGTGCGTGGAGAGCGCCAGACCCGCGTGCGCGGCCGCGGAGGGCGCGGGCCCCGCCGAATCCCAGTGCGTGAGGTGGGGGCCGGAGGGCAGGACAGGGGCGGCGGCGGCCAGGGCGGCCCGGACGGTGGCGGGCAGGGTGGAGGCGGGCTGCTGGTGGTGGCCCGGGCGGCGCTGGGTGGCGGCCGCCGTGATCGGGGGCAGCGGCCGGGCGGCCGTCGGGTCGTGGACGGGGGCGGCCGGCTGGCGGCGGGTGCCGACCGGTTCCTCCGCCACGGTCCGGGCCGCCGCGATGACGGGCCCCAGCCGGGCCAGCCGCCGGCTGGCCGCCCGCAGGCGGGCTTGCAGGGCCCGGGCCTGCTCGAGCTCGCCCTCGTCGCCGGCCGCGGCTGCGGCCGCCACCCACCGCCCCACCGCTGGTCCGTGCACGCGGCCCAGGGCAGCCGCCAAGTCGGCCAGCGTGTCAGACAGGGCTGGTGGGATGGACAGGGGTGAGCGGGTGGTGGCAGGCGGGGCGGTCGGTGGGGCGCCGTCGTCGTCAGCGGCGGCGTACGAGCGCAGGCCTTCTGTCGGCAAAAAGGCGCCCGGCGAGGGGGGGGTGGGGGGGTGCGAGGATGGTGGTGGGCGCGCGACGGCGTCCTCCCAGGGCGCGCCATCGTCGCCGTCCTCGCCGCTGCCCACCGCATCAGCATCCTCATCATCGTACTCTTCCCCCGCCAGGCCGGCGACTTCCAGGGCCCCGTCCACCAGGCGGAGCACGGCGGCCGCGTCCGCCGCGACGGCGGCCGGGTCGGGGTGGGGCCTACCCGCAGCACCAGGCTGCTGCTGCTGCTGCTGCTGCTGCGCCCGCTGCCGATGCTGCGCCCGCTCACTGGCTGCCCGGTCCAGGAACCGGCGGGCCGCCCGGACTTCGCCGTAGGCGTCTCCAAAGGCGGCGTCCCAGCGGGCCAGGGTGGCGGTCGCGGCGTCCGTCAGACCGGCGGCCGCTCCCAGCCCGCCCGCCAGCTGTACGGATGGTGCGGGGCGAGCCACAGGGAACGCCGCGGGTGCCGCCCCATCTAAAAAATCGGGCAGCCGGTCACATAGGGCCCGTCGAAAGGCTTTGGACCGGCTGAACAGGGCGTCCGCGATGGCCAGGGCGTGCGTGCGGGAGGCGCGCGACGGGGCGGACTGCAGGCGGGCGACGAGCGCGGTCGCCGCGTCGGCCGCGGCGGGCTCGCCGCCGGAGCGCACGATAGCCTTAATAAACGCCAGGTGGGTGGGGTCGGGATCCTCATCGCCCGGCGTTGTCGCGCCCACGACGGCGGCGGTCAGGGAGGGCGCGGGCACGCCCTCACGCCCCATCTTTGCAATTCGACAGTGAAAAAATGCCTGCCCATAACTCCTTTTTTCTCCAGGCGCGAGAGGAGAGAAGAGGGGCAGGGCCGGCGTGACGCCCGCACCACCCTCCATGACCTCCCCACCCCCGGACGAGGGTGGCAATGCCAGCCCTACCACCACCATCACCACCTTGCCCGACCCCTTTGACGACCCGGCCTTTGACGCGGCGGCGTACGTCAACTCCCTCTTCCCAAACGGTGCGAGAGAGAGCGAGCGAGCGAGCGCGAGGGAGAGAGAGAGCGTGTGGGGCGGCGCTGAGAGCGTGTCTCCTCCTGTTTGCCTCGCGCTCCATGCGCCCATGTGAAGCCAGAGAGACGGCACGTCTCCCCGGTGTGCGATGGTATTCAGGCAGGCGTCGCTCCTCCCCCCTACCCACCCACCTTTCTGACATTCATTGCCACTCGCGCTTCTCCCTTTCACAACACACAGAGGCCTCCCTCGCCGGCCTGGACGAGGCGGCCGCCTCCCTGCGGGCTAAGATCGCGCGCGTGGATGGCGAGATCCTGGACGCGGTGCGGGCTCAGGACGCGCCGGCCGACAAAGCCAGGTAAGGAAGGAAGGAGAGAGAGAGAGAGAGAGCGGACGCACAACGCGCGCTCCCTCGACCTTCCTCTTCCTCATTCTTTTCTGTTTTGTTTTTTTTCACAGGCAAGACCTCGCCACCGCCAAGGCCGCCGTCGCCGACCTAGCCGCCCGGGTCGCATCCGTCCAGGCCAAGGCCGCCTCTGCAGCCGCACTGGTCGACGAGACGTGCCGGGACGTGCGGGCCCTGGACGCGGCGCGCACCAACCTGGGGGCCGGCATCACGGCCCTGCGCCGCCTCGGCCTGCTCGCGGCCGCGACCGACCAGCTCGGCGCCGCCGCCGAGCGGGGCGACCTGGCCGCCGCCGCGCCCCTGGTGGACGCGGTCACCGAGCTGGGCGCCCACTTCCAGGCCGCCGCGGCGGGCGGGGTGCCGGCCGTGGAGGCCCTGGCGGGGCGGGCGGGCCGGCTGCGGGCGGGACTGACCGCCGCCGCGACCCGGGCGTTTGAGCTCCTCCCCGCCGCGTCGGCGGGCGAGGGCGGCGGCGGCGGCGGGGGCCTGCCGCCCGAGCTCCTGGCCCGCCTGGGTGAGGCCGCGCGCGTGCTGCGTGCGGTCGGCGGCCGCGCCCCCGACGCGGCGGTGTCGGCCGTCTGCGCCCGGGAGCTCGGGGCCTACCAACAAATCTTCTGGGCAGGCGCGACGGGGGGCGGCGGCGGTGGGGGCGGCGGCTTTGGCGGGGGCGAGGGCGCGCCGCCGCCGCCCGACCTGCCCTCCCTGCCCACCTCCGGCCCCGCCGCCGCCCTGGCCCGCACGGAGCGCCGGTTTGCCTGGCTGCGCGCCCGCCTGCGGTCCCGGGCGGCCCTGTGGGCGGTGCTGCCCCCCGAGTGGCGGTCGGAGGAGGCGCTCTGCCTGGCCTTTGCCCGGGTGACGCGGGGCCAGCTGGCCGAGGTGCTCGAGGCGGCCGGCGGCGGGCGGGGGGCGGCGGCGGCGCCCTCGCCCGCCTCCCCTGCCGCCCACGTAGAGGCCCTGCTGCTGGCCGTCAAGGCGGCCAACGACTGGGAAGCGGAAATGGAGGACCGGTTTGGTGGGGGCGGGGTGCCTGGCAGGTCCGCCCCCACCACCGCCGCCGGCCTCCTCGGCGGCGACGACTGGCCGGACGACGAGGCGCCGGCCTCCCGGGTCCGGGCCCGGGCGGAGGCCGCGGCCCGGGCGCGGGCGGCCGCGGCGGCGGGCGCGGGGTCGGCCGCCGCAGGCGGGGCGGTCGCCGCGGCGGAGGCGGCGGGGAGAGGGGGCAGCGGGGCGCCCGCCTCGTCCTCCTCGTCCCCCGCTCCCTCCTCGCCCTTCCGGGGCGCCATTTCCTCGGTCTTCGAGCCGCACCTGGCGGCGTACGTGGCCGCCGAGGAAGCCGCCCTGGCAGCCACGCTGGCGTCCCTGCTGGCGACCCCCGGCGCGTGGGACGCCCCCCCGCCAGGCGACGCGGGCGTCCTCCCCGCCGGCCCCGCCCTCTTTGCCGCCCTGAAACGCGCCCTGACCCGGTGCGCCCGCCACGTCTCCCGGGGTGGGGGCCTGCTGTCCCTGGCGGCCGCCTTTCAGCGGGTGCTGGGCGGGTACGCGGGCGCCATGCGGGCGCGGGTGCCCGGGCCGGCCGGGCCCAACAACCCGGGCCCGCCGTCCGCGGCCTCCTTTGACTGGTGCGTCCGGGTCGGCGCGGACGCCGACCTGGCCCGGCTGGGCGCCCTTGTCTCCACGGCCGAGTACTGTGCGCGCGTGTGCGGCGAGCTGGCGGGCGCGGTGCGGCGGACGGTGGACCCGGCGGCCTTGGCGGCGTCCAAGGCGGCGGTCGGGGCGGGGCGGGCACGCACGCGCGCGCCGCCGCCGGTGCCCCCTCCTGCTGGAGGAGGTGGGGCCGCGGCCGCCCCGCCTCCTTCCACCTCTGGTCCGCAACCCCTGGTCCTGGACTTGGGCGCCCTGGACGAAGACGGCGGCGGCGCTGCCTTTGAGGGCGTCGCTGCGGCCGCATCTGCCGCGGGCGCGGCCGCCCTGCTCACCCGCCTCGAGCCGTGGTTGGCCTCCGTCGCCCGCACGCACTGGGCGGGCGTGGAAGATGTCGGGGACGCGTCCGCGGCGGCCGCCAACGCGGCCCGCGGGCTGAGCAGCGGGGCGGGCGCGCTGGCGCCCACGCTGCCGGCCCTGCACTGGCGGTTTGTGGCGGACCGCACCCTGGCCGGCGCTGGACCCTTGCTCCTGGGCGCGGTGCGGGGGGCCCGGGCCGTCTCGGAGCCGGGCGCCCAGCAGTTGCTGTTGGAGGTCGGCGTGATCAGGGGCGCCCTGGCGGGGCTGGGCAACGCGGGCGGTGAGGTGGGGGAGGGCGACAGTGCCGCCGCCTCGACCCCCTCCACCGCGGCCGCCGCCGCCAGAGCGGCCGCCCCCACCGAGGCGCTCCTGAAGGTTGTCGGCGCCCGCCCCGCCGCCGTCGCCGCCACGTTTGCGGCCGTCATGCCCGGCGGGTCCCGGTCCGACCTGGTGGGCGCGCTGGAGCTGAAGGCCGGCCTGGGGCGGGCGGAGGCGGGGAGCATCCTGAGCGCTGCCTTTGGCGGCGGCGCGGCCTCAAGCCCGCCCGCCGCCCCAGCCCCCCGGGCCCCTGCTGCTCCCCCGCCGCAGCACCCACCCCGCAGTGGTGGCCTATCCCCACCGCCGCCGCCCGTGCCGCCCGTGCCGCCCGTGCCGCTCGCCGGCGGCCCCGTGGCTTCCTCCCCAGGCCTGCCCTCCGCGGCGGCTGCCGCCCGCCGCCTGGCCCACGCGGCCGTCCCGGGCCCGCGCGCCGCAGCGGCCGTGGAGCGGGCCCGGGAAGCGATGCGGGGGTTAGGGGGGTTGGGCGACCGGTTCAAGAGTGGAGGTGGAGGAGGGAATGGCGGGGCGTGAATGGCGGGGCGTGAAAACACACACACGAGATCAAACATTTTCACAACCCATTTTTTTTTTGCACACAAGCACACTCACACGCACACGACACATGCCCGCACGCCCTCTCTCTCTCCCTCTCATGTAAAGTCAGGCAGCATAGGTGGCCGAGCGGGGAACCAGGCGGGCCCCCCACTTACTTTCTCACGCCCC
>Ga0315287_10008237_pt1 | contig 10514 bp, 11 predicted proteins | sample YL17G11_0_MG_FD_205037 | JGI IMG/M metagenome (GOLD analysis project Ga0315287, IMG submission 205037) | Sediment microbial communities from Yellowstone Lake, YNP, Wyoming, USA - YL17G11_0 | ecosystem: Environmental > Aquatic > Freshwater > Lake > Sediment | place: USA: Wyoming | collected...
AAAAACGGGCACGGACACGATGGATTAAAAGGGAGGTTTTTATGGCAACACCCGTTACAGTACCTATGGTAGGAAAGATCGTGTCAGTTTCTGTAAAGGTTGGGGATCGAGTGGAGGAGAATGACCAAGTGGCAGTATTGGAGGCAATGAAAATGGAGATGCCTGTGGTGGCCCCAGTAAGTGGAGTGGTGAAGGAGGTGTGCGTATCGGCAGGCCAGGAGGTGGAGGCAGAGATGCCCATTGCCATTATTGAATAATGGTGAATTGTTAAATAGAGAAATTTTATATCCTCAACAATTTTTTAATTTAGATTCCAATTTTTAAACCCTTGCTTCATTTTTGGAATTAGATTGACCCTGTGGAGTAAGCTCCAAGGCAACATACCTCGGATTTCGAGCATTTGATTTTTGTTCTTTATAAGAAATGATTTGGATGAGAATACTCCACAGGGTTGACACCCTCCTTCTCTGTGATATCCAATGACATTAAAAACGTGTCCGGCATCCGTGTCACGTCTCCGTTTGAAATAATAACGTAAGCGCTTAACCTGTTCTCCCAAGGCTACTCCAGGCACTATGCTCATAGCGAATCCGGACACGGTCACGTAAGTTAGAGGAGTTATGTATCGGGATAAGACCATTGCTGTCATTGTGCCCGCATATAATGAAGAAAAATTGATCGGGGGGGTCCTTAAAACGATCCCACCATTTATCGACCACATCGTTGTGGTGGATGATGCTAGCCTTGATCAGACAGGGGAGGTCGTCAAAGCTCAACAGCAGGAAGACCCGCGAATCATTTATATTCGGCATACGAGAAACGAGGGCGTAGGTGGGGCAATCGTTACTGGCTACAAATGGGCCCGCGACAATGAGGTCTGCATCAGCGTCGTGATGGCGGGTGATGCGCAGATGGATCCAAAAGACCTCCCTAAATTATTGGATCCTCTCGTCGGTGGAGAAGTGGACTATTCCAAGGGGAATCGCCTCTTTACGGGGAAGGCCTGGAGAGTCATCCCTAAAGCCCGTTATTTGGGGAATGCCGTTCTTTCGTTTCTGACAAAGATTGCATCGGGGTACTGGCATGTTGCTGATTCCCAATCCGGTTATGCAGCGGTGACGCTGGAAGTGCTAAAAACGATTGATTTAGATAGCATCTACAGACGGTATGGAATGCCAAATGACTTTTTGGTGAGATTGAATGTCTATCATTTCAGAGTGAGGGATGCGTCTGTGAACCCCATCTACGGCATTGGAGAACATTCTGGTATCAAAATCTACAAAGTGTTGTTTACCCTTTCCTTTCTACTTCTGAAGCTCTTCTTATGGAGACTCAAAGAAAAATATATTATTCGGGACTTTCATCCCTTGGTGCTCTTTTACCTTCTGGGTTTCGTCCTCACGCCCATTGGGATTGTTTTCGGTTGTTATCTTCTGATTTTTAGGCTCCTGGTTGGACCTGTGGCAGCGACCAGTGCACTCTTTGCTGCCTTCTTCACCATATCCGGGCTTCAATCTCTGTTCTTCGCCATGTGGTTCGATATGGAATATAATAAGGAATTAAAATAATATCTCGTGACTGGTGAATGGTGTTGGTGAATCGATAATCAAATACGAATCACCATCACGAATCACCATCACGAATCACCATCACGAATCTATGAACATTTGCATCATTACTTCTTCCTTCCCATCCCATTCTGATGACATCGTTCAGGCTCCTTTCCTCATCGATTTTATAGAAGCACTGAAAAAAAAGGGACATCGGGTCTTTGTCTTTACTCAGGACCGCGAGGGAGAAAAGGAGGAATTTTTAAAGGGTGTAAGGGTGAACTGGTTCCCATGGTTGAAATCGAAGAAGCCCCTTGTCCAGCTCAATCCTTTTAACCCTTTGGATGGCCTTCGAATTTGGAATCTATTTCATAATGGAAGGAAAGCACTGTTTCTATCCTTAAGAGAGAATAAGATAGATGCTTGCCTTGCTCTCTGGGTTCTTCCCAGCGGTTATTTTGCGAATCATGTTTATCGGCGAACCGGAATTCCATACTCTGTTTGGGCGCTCGGCTCAGATATCTATCGATATGGGAGAAACCCCCTACTCTATCCAATGATGGGGAGGATTATTCGGGAGGCTAAGGGTGTTTTTGCCGATGGGTTTGATCTTTCGAGGAGAGTGGAAGAACGGTTTGAAAGAAAATGTTTTTTTTTAGCCACCACACGAACCATTCCCCTTCCCCCTCCTTTTTTAATCCCCCCCAGCCCCCCTTTACTAAGGGGGGGGGAGGGGGGATTGGCCAATAAACCTTATCAGTTTCTATTTGTGGGAAGGATAGAAAAAGTGAAAGGGATCGATCTCCTTCTTCAATCCGTGGCATTGCTGATCGGAGAAGGATTAAATGTTCATCTCACTATTGTTGGGAGGGGAAGATTGGAGGAGTGGGGAAAGAATTTTGTCAAACAGAATGGGATGGGAGAAAGGGTTGAATGGATGGGCAATGTGTCGGATGAGGTACTGGCTTCATTATATGCATCCTCCGATTGTGTGGTGATTCCTTCGCGGTCTGAATCCATTCCTCTGGTATTTTCGGAGGCATTAAAGTTTGACAAAGAATTGATCGTCACCGATGTAGGCGATATGGGGATGCTGGGTCGCCAATATGGAGTGGCATGGGTTATCCCCCCTGAAGATCTAATCGCTTTGAGAGCGATCATGAAAAAAAGAGTCGAATCTCAAGAAAATGATCAAACACGCGACGATAAAGGGAAGAAGGAAGAATTGAAGCGGTTATTTAATATCGAGACCAGCGCAGAGAGATTTTTGGCCGACTATATGTAAAACAGTGTAATTCGTGAATCGTGTTGGTGACTCGTGATTCATGATTTATAAAAAGGAGGCAAGTCTATGATAAGCCGAGCACAAGACATGGATGTGTTCAAATTATCTCATTCGCTCACCATTGAAGTTTATAAATTAACTGAGAGATTTCCTATCGAAGAAAGATTTGGACTTTCCGCACAAATGCGTCGTTCTGCATATTCAATACCTATGAATATTATTGAAGGAGCTTCTCGGTTAGGTACGAAAGAATATCGGCAATTTGTGGGAATTGCAAGGGGATCAGCAGGTGAAATAAGCTATCAATTGCTCTTATCAAGAGATTTAGGTTATCTTTTGGAAGAAGACTACGCATCTCTAAAAGAAAGATATGATCGTGTAGCAAAGATGTTAACCGGCCTTATTAAGGCCTTGAAACGCTGAGATTGGAGTTGCATATCTCGCTATTTGAAAATCACTATTCACGAATCACCAACACGAATCACTGTTACGGACACGAGGTAAATGAGATGAAAGCAATTATATTGGCTGGGGGTAAGGGGACCAGGCTTGCTCCTTATACCACTGTCTTTCCCAAACCTTTGATGCCTGTTGACGGGATACCCGTCCTTGAAGTGATCGTCAGGCAGTTAGCTCATTTTAGGATAAAAGAGTTGATCTTCACCGTGAGCCAAGAATCGGAGCCTCTCCTCTCCGCCTATTTTGGGAATGGAGACCAATATGGAGTGGATATCTGTTATTCGAAAGAGCGGAAACCTCTTGGAACAGCTGGACCACTTTCCATCATTCCGAATCTTCCGGAGACTTTTATGGTGATGAATGGAGACATTCTGACGACTCTCGATTATCAAAAATTGATCCGCCATCATCGGAAGCAAAAGGGAATTGTTACCATTGCCATGAATCAGAAGAGAGTCCAACTGGAATTGGGAGTAATGGAATTTGACCGCGCGTATCGGCTGATTCGTTATATTGAAAAGCCGACCCTCTCTTATTCTGTGAGCATGGGAATCTATGTCTTTGAAAAGAGGGTGTTGGAACGGATCCCGCCCAAGAAATATTTCGATTTTCCCGATTTGATTCAGAAACTCATCAAGAAAAAGGAAAAGGTGGTTTGTTATCCTTCCGATGATTTTTGGCTGGATATTGGTAGGCATGAGGATTATGAGGAGGCTCAAAAGAAGTTCCAACAAATGAGGAAAAAATTGTTGTATGAATGATCATAAAGACCGTGAATCGTGATTCGTGAATCGCAAGAGATCAGGCAATTCAAAAAAAACGAATCACCAACACGAATCACTATCACGAGGCAGCATATGTCAAAAGTTCTAGTCACCGGGGCAGGAGGGTTTATCGGAAGCCATCTGACAGAGGAATTGGTGAGACAAGGTGAAGATGTCAGGGCCTTTGTGCGATATAATTCGAGGGATGAAAAGGGTCTCTTAGAAGATCTACCGAAAGCGATTCTAAATCAAATTGAAATCATCTCTGGTGACCTGAAGGACCCGGATGGTGTCAAAAAGACAGTGAAGGGGTGTCATAAAGTCTTTCACCTGGGCGCTCTCATCGCTATTCCCTACTCTTATGTTCACCCGCTCGATTTCATTCAAACCAATGTCGTTGGTACTGCCAACCTTCTCAATGCCTGCCTTGAAAATGAGGCCCTGGAAAGGATTGTCCACACCTCTACCAGTGAAGTTTACGGGACAGCCCAGTCTATACCCATCGACGAGAAACATCCCCTTCAAGCCCAATCCCCCTATGCTGCTAGTAAAATCGGGGCGGATAAATTGGCAGAAAGCTACTTTCTTTCCTTCAATCTACCCATCGCCACGATTCGGCCATTTAATACGTTTGGGCCCCGGCAATCCCTCCGGGCCATCATTCCGACCATCATCTCCCAGGCCCTCGAGGATAAAGAAATTCGTTTAGGGAATACGAAACCGCGAAGGGATTTTCTTTTTGTGAGGGACACGGTTCGAGGTTTTATTGAATTGGGAAAGTGCGATGAGGCGGTTGGGAAGGTCATCAACATCGGAACCGGAAAAGACATCTCGATTGAAGAGTTGGTCAACAAGATCTTTGATCAGATCGGAAAGAAGGGAGAGATTGAGGTTGAGGATCGGAGAATTCGACCGGAGAAGAGCGAAGTGATGCAACTTCTTTCTGATACCCGATTGGCTCAGAAGTTGTTTAAATGGGCACCCCGATATAGTCTTGAAAATGGTTTGAAAGAGACGATCGAGTGGTATCAGAGAAATTTATCTCGATTCAAAGTGGGGAGTTATCCGTTATGAACTGGCGATATCCCCTTTCTGATATCGATTTCGGGGAAGAAGAGGAACGAGAGGTTCTCAAGGTTCTACACTCGAGGTGGCTTTCCACCGGCCCTGTGACCGAAAGGTTTGAGAAGACCTTCACTCGATACCTCGACGGAGGATATGCCATTTCCGTCTCGAACGGGACGGCTGCCCTTCATTTAGCTTTGGCCTGTCTTGGGATAAAAGAAGGAGATGAAGTTATCCTCCCCTCGCTCACCTTTGTGGCAACAGCCAACGCAGTTCTTTATGTCGGAGGAAGACCTGTCTTTGCCGATATCGTAGGAACCAATGACCTCAATATCTCACCCCAGGAAATTGAAAAAAAGCTTACTAAAAGAACGAAGGCTATTATTGTGATGCATTATGGAGGATATCCCTGTGACATGGAATCGATCATGGGGATCGCTAAAAGGTATAGGATTCACGTGGTCGAAGACGCAGCCCATGCGCCCGGAGGAAAATATCAGGGGAAAAAGTGTGGAACGATTGGAGACTTAGGCTGTTTTAGCTTTTTTTCCAACAAGAATTTAGTGACCGGAGAAGGTGGGATAGTGGTGACCCGGAATCGGGAATGGGCGGAGAGGATCCGGAGAATGAGGTCCCATGGAATGGAGAAACTTTCATGGGATAAGTATCGTGGTCACCTCTCCTCCTATGATATCCGAGGACTCGGTTATAACTATCGGACCACAGAGATCCAATCTGCTCTTGGTTTGGTTCAGTTGAAGAAATTGGCGAGAAATAACAAAAGGAGGGAAAAGCTGGTTCAGGCTTATCGAAACGAACTTCAGGGAGTTGAAAGAATTTCAATTCCTTTTTCCCAGTTTAAAGGCAGTCCCTCTTATCACCTATTTCCCATTTTAATTTGTTCTGGAAAAGATGTTCGATCTTTCATTTCAAGAGACAGAGTGATGGAGGGGCTAAGGAATTTCAGGATTCAAGCAAGTGTTCACTATCCTCCTGTCCATCTTTTTTCTCTTTATCGAAAGGAATTTGGGTATAAGAAAGGAATGCTTCCTAAAACAGAAGAAATGAGCAAAAGAGAAATGACCCTTCCACTTCATCCACGCATGGATGTGGAAGATGTGAAGTGGATCGCGAAGAAGCTGAAAGAGATTGTTAAGAGATGGAGTTAGGGGTTTTTGAATCACCTGAAAAGGAATGGGATGAATTTGCCTCTCGATATACCGATTTAATATTTTACCAATCGGTCTGGAGCCAAGTGCTCAGAAGGGGGTTGGGAGGACAACCCCTTTATTTTTATTTGAGGGACGGAGGAGAGATGGTTGCGGGATTACCAGGGATACTTCTTAATTTTAAACTTTTCAAAATTCTATATGCCTCCATTCCTTACGGAAACCTCATCGGGAACCCATCATACTTCCCACCGTTTATCGAATTTTTAGATGGGGAGTTTCGAAAAAGAGGGATTGATCAAGTCCGGATTACAGAATCACCTTTTTTACAATCCTATCAACCTGACTCTTTCAAATCCATCACTGCAAAATGTACGTTGTTGGATCTAAGAAGTTTTGACAAAGAAAGGATCTGGGATGGTTATCGTAGCGAGGTTCGAAGAGCCATTCGTAAGGCTCAGAAAAATGGACTATCTGTGAAGGGAATGACTTCACAAAAAGAGGCAAACGTCTTTTACCAATTATATCTCTCTTCGATGGAACGCAATTGGGCGGCTGCGAAATATCCACTCCAATGGTTCTATGCGCTCTATGAAACGCTTATTCAGCAAAAGAAAGCCGACATCCTTTTCGCCATGAAGGGAGATCAATATACAGCCGGGGTGGTGCTCATTTATTCTTCAACCTCGATTCATTACCTCCACAATGGATCCGAAAAGGCCTATCTCGAAAGCCGTCCCAACGATCTCATTGTGGATTATATCATTCAGGAGGGGGTGAAGGAGGGAAAAGCCATTTTGGATTTTATGGGATCAGATGCCAACGACCATTCTTTATTACGGTTTAAAGAAAAGTGGGGAGCTCGGTCAATTGATATTCATACGTATGTAAAAGATTGTCATCCCTTATGGTGTAAGATTTGGGAGTTGGGGCGGAGATGGATAAATTCAAAGGTTGGAAGCCGGTTATTAAGAGTTATTAAGAAGAGTTCGAGGTGACAAAAGGCAGTATTAAGGAATGAGATCCAAGGAGGGAACTTGGTCGAGAAGGTCAACTGGGGGAAACGGGCTCTGAAAGGGTTTTTGGCCTCTGGTATCGATCCTGCGGACCGAAGAGGACTTAAAAATTATTATATTGACCTTCTCCAGAAGATGGCCTTGGAAGAGGTTCTGGAACTCAAAGGAGATGAGGTCGTCCTCGATTTTGGATGTGGAAGCGGGAGGATGACTTATTGGATTGCACCGAGAGTTAAGAAAGTAATAGGTTTGGAAATAACACCGGAAATGATTGAGTTGGCTGAAAAGAATCGGACTGCAAAGAATGTAGAATTTATGGTTTATGATGGTGTCCATTTTCCTGTATTTACATTCCCATTTGATCTCATCCTTTCCGTGGGTGTATTGCAGGTCATGAAAGGGGAATTATTAAAAAGTACTCTTTTCAGTTTGGCCCAATTTTTAAAAAAAGATGGGAGGTTTTACCTCATTGAGCAGGCATCGGACAATCCAAAGTCGGGACGTCCTAAAGTGAAAGAGTATCTCCAGGCCTTTGAAGAATCGAAACTGAAGTGTCTCCAGTATTACCCCATTCGGAAAGGCCGCTGGTGGTTGCTCTATCTCATCCGCTATGGGATGATTCTTAAGAGGTGGTTTCCCCAAGTAGCTTTTTGGGAATTGGAGAGAAAAAGAAAAATCGAAAAAAACATTTCATATTACAAAGACTACTTGTTCTTATTAAAAAAACCATGACCCAAGAGAAAGGTTATCACGGGTACCTTTTTTTTCCATGGGTCCTCGCCGATAAATCAGTATTGATGAAAAGGTGATGAAACGATTCAATTATAAACTAGTATCGAGATGGATTATCGTCGTTGCCATCTTTGCTTTTTTGGGGAAGATGTTATGGGACAATTGGAGCCAGGTGAAAGAGGCACCTTTTATGTTTGAATCTTTCCCTTTGATTTTGTCCACCCTCATCTTCATTCTCAGTTATTTTATTCAAATTTGGGCATGGTATCTGATCACCTCTAAACTGAGCATCGCCCTTCCTCTCCTGGAGACATTGGAGAGTTGGTTCTATTCTCAATTTGGCAAATATCTGCCGGGGAAAGTCTGGCTTCTCCTTGGGCGTTTCTATTTCTATGAGTCGAAGGGAAAATCAAGGAGAGGAATCTCGATTGGCCTTTACCTTGAAACGGTTACGACCATTATGGCAGCCGGGCTTATCTTCGTGGTTGCTCTCATTCTGTTTAAAGAGGGGCTATTTTATTCTGGAAAACAACTCTGGTGGCTGATCCTTCTATTCCTCTTCGCCTTCATTTCCCTTCACCCTCGGGTTCTTCAGAAAATATTGAGCTGGCTTCTCACCCAATTTAAGAGAGAACCGATCTCTCTCCCCATTTCATACCTTGATATTCTTTGGATATTATTTGTTTGTATCATGGCATGGGTGGTCGGAGGTGTCGGTTTTTACCTTTTCGTGGATTCTATATTTCCGGTTTCTCCCCATCAGATTTTATTTTTAACAGGAGCATTGGCCTTCTCGAGCATATTGGGGTTGATCGCAATTTTCGCTCCTAGCGGGTTAGGGGTAAGAGAAGGGACTTTAGTCTATCTCCTTTCGTACATCATGCCGGGTTCAGTGGCGGTTGTCATCTCCATCTTAACTCGTATCTGGATGACCCTCATTGAAATCGGGCTAACGGGGGTGATATATTTATTAGGTCAGTTCCAAAAAAGGGTTCACGAGAAGGAATGAGGATGTCCAAACCGGAAAAGATTCCTAAACCGGAGAAGAAAAAAACAATTCCTTTCGGAAAACAGAAGAGATGGCGATTCTTTCCATTTCGACATCTCATCGCTGCCGGGCTGATTGCCGGAGTTGCATTGGCAGCTTATTCCAATACGTTCTATGTTCCCTTCCAATTTGATGACCAGCCCAATATCACCCAAAATCCAAATATTCAGATCAAGGTTTTTACCTGGGATCGATTGGGACAATTGGTCAAAAATACGTATAAAGAAACAATTCGAGTTTTCTCCTATTTTACTTTGGCACTCAATTACTATTTTGGAGAGTTCAATGTTTTTGGCTATCACCTGGTGAATTTTATCATTCATGTCGCCTCTGGGATCTTCTTGTATTGGTTCCTCATCCTGACATTCCATCTCCCCTTTTTGGAAAAAAAATATGGTTCACTTTCTTATAAAGTTGCACTCTTTACGAGTTTGATCTTTATCTCCCATCCTATTCAGACACAGTCGGTCACCTATATCGTCCAAAGGATGGCCTGTATGGCGGGGATGTTTTACCTCTTCTCCATGGTCCTCTATATTAAAGGAAGATTATCTTTTGGGAAAACTCGTTTTTTTTACTTTGGAGGAATGGTATTGAGTTACTTATTGGGTGTTTTTTCAAAGGAGAATGTGGCCATTCTTCCATTATTTATTGCCCTCTATGAATTCTATTTTTTCCAAAATTTTGATCTGAGCCCAAAGGGGAAGAAAATCCTTTACTGTCTTGTGGCCGCTCTCCTCATCCTCGGGGCCTTTGGGTTTATCATCTGGGGTAGGCGGTATATCAATGTCATTATAGAAGGATATCAATATCGAACTTTCACGATGTCGGAGAGAGTCCTGACCCAGTTTCGAATCGTCCTCTACTATGTGACCCTCCTGATATATCCCCATCCATCGCGGCTCAATCTGGATTACGATTTTCCTATCTCTAAGACGATCCTTGACCCTCCCACCACGTTGATTTCTATTTTAATCTTCGTCGGGCTTATCGGATACAGCATGTGGACGGCAAAGAAGCGGCCGATGATCTCTTTCTGTATTTTATGGTATTTTGGAAATTTGCTTATTGAATCGTCGATCTTCCCCTTGGAAATGGTGTTTGAACACAGGCTTTATCTGCCGATGGTAGGCCCCTCTATTCTTTTCAGTCTATTCATGCTGAGAGGGATAGAGAAATTGAAATCCAAGGTGTTATTTAAGGAGGCCGTGGTGGGATTTCATAAATGAGGGCCGGAAGATGCAAACCCCGTTAGAGATTGCAGCGGGGCACTCGCCGCGCAAGCGCTGGCGCAGCGGGTTAAACCCCGCCAGAATCATTCTAAAATCTAACCCTGCAGCAGAACTGCGGGGCATTATCTCTAACGGGGCAAAGGGATTGGAAGAATGATAGTCCACTGATTGCCATGGTTTGAGTTTCATATGAA
>Ga0315287_10008238_pt1 | contig 10514 bp, 7 predicted proteins | sample YL17G11_0_MG_FD_205037 | JGI IMG/M metagenome (GOLD analysis project Ga0315287, IMG submission 205037) | Sediment microbial communities from Yellowstone Lake, YNP, Wyoming, USA - YL17G11_0 | ecosystem: Environmental > Aquatic > Freshwater > Lake > Sediment | place: USA: Wyoming | collected...
AGGCCATGTGGATCGTCCAGCTGGAGAAGTCGTACTTCCCCATCTTCGTCGTGCCCATGCCGTAGAAGAAGAACTGGAAATACCAGGTCGTCCCGGCCAGGGCCGAGAAGACGTAGTTGGAAAGGAGCGAGGGTTTCGCCAGCGCCGACGCAGTCTTCGCGCCCGCGGCCGGGTCGGCCGCCTTGACCCGAAGATAGTCGCGCCCCGACTTGTTGCGGATGCTCAGGGCCGCGCACCAGATGAAATTCGTGGTGAACCCGCCGAACAGGGCGATGATCAGCACCGGAAAATTCTGGAAGAGCGGCTGGGCCCCGCTCCGGACGGCCGCTTCAGCTATGGGTTTGCCGGCGGCGAAGGCGAAGGCCATGCAGGAGCTCATGATCCCGGCGAAAACGGCAACCCAGGCACCCTTGACGAAGCTGAACTCGGCGATGGAGGCCTTTTTCTCGGCATCGGAGAGCTCCCGTTCCTTCCTCATCCCGGCCCGACCGCACATGGCGATGCCCGTGAGGCAGACGATAATGCCGAGGATGACGATCCGGCCCGAGGTCGTCGCGACGAGCCCGGCGATGCGGCCCTCGAAAACGGGCGGGACGAGCGTACCGAAGACGGCGCAGAACCCAAGCGAAAGGGCCATGCCGAGGGACAGCCCCAGATAGCGCATGCTCAGGCCGAAGGTCAATCCGCCGATGCCCCACATCACGCCGAATAGGTAGGTCCAGAGCAGCGTCCGGGCAGACGCCCACCTGAGGACCCCGATGAGGTCCGGGCAGGTCAGAAGCCCGACGACCCACGGCGCGATGATCCAGCTGAAGAAGCCGCCCGTCAGCCAGTAGGTCTCCCAGGCCCAGCCGCGGACCTTTTTGTAAGGGATGTAAAAGCTCCCGGCGGCGAACCCGCCCAGGGCATGAAGTAAAACTCCGAGAAAAGGATTGGGACTCATCGCTCCTCCATGAGTCCCGGAATATATCTTGGGCGTTGGGCGAAGTCAACCAGAAGGGAGCAAGAGGGGGTCAAACCTACTTTTTGCTGCAAAAGGTAGGTTTGACCCCCTCTTTGTTTTTTAATAGGATAAGTGCGAAAGGCGGCCCCCTTCAGCCGCTTCCCAATCTAGATTCCGGAGGACGCGGAAGATACTCGTCTGATGAAAGATAAGACACCGGAACTTCGACGGCTGGCGAAGGTCATCCTCCCGATCGCGGCCCTCGCCGTCGTTGTCTCTTTTTTCATGCGCAACCGGCTCCCCGACAAGAGCCTGATCCACGAATCGCTCTTCCAGGACCCCATCCAGACCAAAGACGGCGTTCCGGAACCGTTCGAGGTCACGCGCAAGGACGTCACCTACACGGTCACTCCCCTCTTCAGCTATGAGCTCTGGGGGATGATCGTCTCCTATCACGACTCCGCCTCGTTCATCGACGTCTCCCACAAACTGTGGAACGATTACATCAACACCAAGGATATCTGCGTCATCTGGGGAAAAAACGTCGAGACGGGCGTCTACAAACGAATGACATTCCGGAACCGCGATTTCACCTGTTTCTACCGCTATCCCGATCAAGAGACGGGCGAGCTATTCACAGAGAACGCTCTTTCCAACAACCACCTGCTCCCGGCCGACCCGCTCGTCGCCGCGTCCGTGGAGAGAGCGCGCAAGGGCGACCAGGTCCGCTTCAAAGGCTGGCTTGTGTCCTACGGCCAGAAGGGCACGCCCTACGCCCGGGGCTCGAGCACGGTCCGAACAGACCGGGGCAACGGCGCCTGCGAGGTCGTCTACGTCACGGAATTCGAGATACTCCGGGAGGCCAACGCCGCCTGGCGCACGCTCTACAAGCTCTCCTTCGCGCTCGTCGTTCTCTCCCTCGCAGCGCTTTTCTTCTTGTGAAGGCAGTACGCGCGTCTCCCGTGGACAAGCGTCTCCGGTCGGATTCTGCCGGGAGATAAGGAGATCCAGGGCCGGCGATTTGGCGCATGGACGGGGATTCACGAAATCTTCACAGAAGAATCCACAAATCATCAAGGCCCAGAGACGTAAACCTCGCTATGCTTCCGGCTGAACAAGGCCGACGAAGACGAAGCGGAATGCTCCTTGTATTGGCCGGGGCCATATTCTAGAATAAGGACAAGTCATCAGGCTGGGGCAAGTGACCACTTGAGCGTGGGGTGAAAGGCCGATGCATCAACGCCGGAGAATCATCCTGCTTTTCGGGCTCGGGATCGTCTTGCCCAGCCTGCTCCTGGGATACCTGGCCTTCCGAGGAGTTCAGAACGACCGGGCTTTGCTTGAAAAGGAAAGGCTCGAGGAAACCCGGCGGACCGTCGACCTGGTCCTCCGCGCGGTCGATGACGAGATAACGGCCGTCGAGATAGCTCTTTCGAAGATAGTGGCGGATCATTCCGGGACGCCGCCGCCCGGATTAGCGGCAGCCCTGGAAAAATTGGCGGCCGCGAGCCCGCTGGTCGAGCAGTACTTTTACCTCCAGGACTTCAAGGATATTCATTTCCCTATCGCCAGGTCGTTGTATGTACCGGACGGCCGTCGAGAAGCCGCCTCCTCCCCTCCTGCCAATCCCGGCCTTTCAGCTGAAATCCAAGCTGCCCAACGGCTGGAGTTCCAGCAAATAAACTACCCAAAAGCTCTAGCCGCCTACAGGAAGGCTCTGAAAGGCGCGAACGATCCCCGCCTCGTGGGGATGATCCTGAACGCCGTAGCCAGGGTGCAAAAGAAATCCTCGCTCCTAACGGAAGCGATCTCGACCTACGAAAACATCGTTCAAGATTACGGCGGGGTCGTCATTCCGGGAGGGATGCCGCTGGGCCCGTCAGCCGCCCTGGAAATCTGCGTGCTATCCCGAGAGCTCGAGGAATTCGCGAGATCCCTCCAGATGTCCGTCGGACTATACAGATCCCTTCTCCGGCAAGACTGGAATCTAGAGAGGTCCGAATTCGAATTTTTCGTCGAGCGCGCCAGGAGCCATATCGAGACATTCTTTTCGAGTCAGCCGCCCGGCCTCGATCTCCAGCCCTTTAGAAGTGAATTCCAGGATCTTGGAGCGGAAGAGTCGGAGCAAAGAAAAAGAACTGAGAGAATGATCGTCTTCGAGCAGGGCGAGGCCCCGGCCCTGAAGGCAAAGACCGCCGGCGGCCCGGAAGCGTTGAATCCTCACTTCGCCAGGCTGGTCCTGGATATCGGGAACCTCCCCTATCTCGTCTCGATCGAGAGGCCGGCGGCGCGAGCGGGCAAGGCGTCGGATACAGCTTGGGGGATCATCCTCGACACCGAACGGCTCATGGAGACTGTCCTCCGCCCGGCCCTGCTGGATCATTTTCCTTTCGGAGAGACGTCATGGACCGTCAAGGGAAAGGACGGCTCGGTCATACTGGAGTCGGAAAATCCGTCTGCAGGTCCGGTGACATTCAGGACGAATTTTGTCTCGAACACTCCGGACTGGACATTGGAATTCCATCAGGCGCCGCCCCGCTTGCTCAAGGCTTTTCTTCTGTCACGTCGGGGTCTCTATTCCCTCGTATTCCTCCTCATTGCCGGCATCCTCATCTTCGGGCTGGTCCTGACCATCCGCTCCGTCTCTCACGAGCTGGAACTGGCCCGGATGAAATCGGACTTCGTTTCGACGGTCTCCCATGAGTTCAAGAGCCCTCTGACCTCGATCCGACAGCTCGCCGAGATGCTCCAATCGGGCCGGGTGCCCTCCGAGGAGCGCCGCCAGAAGTATTACGATGTCCTGCTCGAGCAGAGTGAGCGGCTGGCGCTGCTCACGGACAACATCCTCAGCCTGGCCAAGATCGAGGAGGGCCGGGCGGAATTCGCGTTCGAGACGACGGATATCTCCGTCCTTCTGACCGAGGTCGTCACGTCCATTCAAGAGCGGGTGCGTCACGAAGGCTTCGACATCGGCCTCGACGTCGAAGGAGCGCTTCCTTTCCTCGCGGTGGACCGAACGGCCCTGTCGCAAGCCGTGACCAACCTGGTCGACAACGCCATCAAGTACTCCGGGGATTCAAGGAGAATATCGGTCCGCGCCTCTGGCGAGGAGCAGGCCGTGGCGATCGCCGTGCAGGACTTCGGCATCGGCATCAATAAAGAAGATATCCCGAGGCTATTCGAGCGTTTCTACCGGGGCGGCGACGAATTGACGCGAACGGTCAAAGGCAGCGGCCTGGGATTGACGCTGGTCAGGGAGATCGTCGCAGCCCACCGGGGAAAAGTCCACGTCGAAAGCGAACCCGGGAGAGGGAGCGTGTTCTCGATCCGGCTGCCGCTTCCGCAAAGACGCAAAGAAAGGGGGCTGAGATGATGAAGATCCTGATCATCGAAGACGAGGAGAGCATCCTCATGCCGCTCGAGGACAATCTCAAGCTTGAAGGATATGAGGTCGCGTGCGCGAGGGACGGCCTCGAAGGACTGTCCATGGCCGCTGAGCATCCCTTCGACCTCATCGTCCTCGACATCATGCTGCCGAAGATGGACGGGTTCGAGGTCTGCAAGCGGCTTCGCCAGGACCGGGTGATGACGCCGATCTTGATGTTGACTGCGAAAAGCCAGGAGATCGACAAGGTGCTCGGCCTGGAGCTCGGGGCCGACGACTATGTCACCAAGCCGTTCAGCTCGCGCGAGTTATTATCGCGAATCAAGGCCATTCTCCGGAGGGTCAAGGAGCCGCATCTAGGGATCGATTTTTTCCGGTTCGACGCGATCGAGCTCGATTTCGTCAAATATGAAGCCAAAAAGCAGGGCCAGCCGGTCCCCCTGACAGCGCTCGAGTTTGCCCTGCTCCATTTTTTAGTCCAGAACAAGGGGCGCGTGGTCCATCGGAATGAGGTTCTGGACAACGTCTGGGGCAAGGACGTCTATGTCGATGCCCGGACCGTCGATAAGCATATCTCCCTTCTTAGAAGAAAATTCGAGGACGACCCCCGGGAGCCGAAATACATCCTGGGCGTCAGGGGGATCGGATACAAGTTCACGGGATGACCGATATTCATGGAATCTTCATGGAAGGGTCGCGAAAGCATCAAGCGCGCGCTACGGCACGGTCCTATATTCCCTCATGGAGATAAACCATGAGGAGGCTTGAATCATGAAAACAAAATTCATCATGTCTGTCATGATCGCCGCGCTTTTGGCTTTGGCCCTTTCAAGTGCCGGCCAACAGAGCGCCGAGCAGCTCTACAAATCGGGCCTTTATGAAGAAGAGGTGGGCGGAGACCTGCAGAAAGCCATCGGGATCTACCAAGATATTCTGAAGAAGTTCACGGACAACCGTGAAATTGCGGCGATGGCCCAGCTCCATATCGGCCTTTGCCACCAGAAACTGGGCACGAAAGAAGCGGAAAAGGCCTTCCAGAAAGTGATCGACAATTACCCGGAGCAGTCGGAAGCGGTCAGGGAGGCCAAAGAAAAGCTTTCCCTTCTTCTCGGATCTCGCTCTCTCTTGAAAACAGGAGGTGCTGAATTCAGCCTCCGCCAGGTATGGTCCGGGTCCGGAGTGGATACTCTCGGAGCCGTCTCGCCCGACGGCCGATATCTCTCTTTTGTGGATTGGGAGACGGGCGACTTAGCGATCAGAGAGCTGGCCACAGGTACGAACCGACGCCTGACGAACAAGGGCTCATGGACGCAGTCCCCGGAATTTGCCCTGTTTTCGAAATGGTCCCCCGACAGCCGGAGAATCGTCTATCAATGGTACAACAAGGATGAAATTTATGAGTTGCGCATCATTGACGTTAAAGACACAACCCCACGTGTTCTCTATCGAACTCTCGAAAAAATGGAGTATGTCCACCCGTTTGACTGGTCTCCCGACGGAAAGTCCGTGTTGGCCGGTTTCTTCAGGGTCGAGAACTCGAAAGCCGAAGAGATAACGCAACTGGGCTTGATTTCCATTGACGAAGGTTCGGTGAGAATTATCAAAACTCAATTCGAAATTCATTCGGCAACTCCCAGGCCCTGGGGATTTGTATTCTCGCCGGACGGAAAATATATCGCCTACGACATTTCGCAGGAAGACCAAGCGTATGAAAAGCGAGACATTTTCTTGCTATCGACCGACGGAAACATAGAAACTCGATTGATCGAGCATCCAGCCGCCGACTCGGTCATCGCTTGGACGCCCGACGGCGAGGGTCTTCTGTTCAACAGCGACCGGACCGGGACACAGGATGTGTGGTTCATCCGCGTTGCCGGGGGGAAACCTCTTGGAAGCCCCCTGTTGGTCAAGGCTGGGGTGGGATCAATATGGCCGATGGGGATCACCTCCCGGGGCACCCTATTTTATGGGTTTTCAGGCGGCGCCACCGATGTCTACGTGATCGGGATTGATCCTCGAACGGGAAAGATCTCGAGTCCGGCAAAAAAGGCGGTTTTGCTTAACGAAGGGCACAACGCCTATCCTGATTATTCTCCAGACGGGAAGCACTTAGCGTATATCTTCACCGCGAGCATGCCGACAATTCAAGCCCGGCAGGTCCTCGGCATTCTCTCTCTGGAAACAGGCCGAGTTCGTGAGCTGCATCCCGATCTGGCGACGTTCAACTATCCTCAGTGGGCGCCCGACGGCCGCGCCGTTTCTGTTGAAGGAACCGGCAAGGATGGTCGTCCGGGCATCTTTCGGGTTGATATTCAAACGAGTGTCGTTGTCCCTATTGTCCAGATCGATAAAGGAACGGAGATATACTCGCATCGGTGGTCCAAAGACGGGAAAGCCATATTTTATTCGACTGGCGATCGGGCCGGAAAAACAGGCTCCATTTTCGTCCATAACTTTGAAAGCGGACAGGAAGAGCGGATTTCCGGTTCCCCTTCTGATGCGAATTGGATCGATATTTCCCCTGACGGGAAATGGTTGGCTCTTCTCAACAGGGAGAAACAAAGGGTCTTAAGCATCATGCCGACGGCAGGCGGAGACCCTCGAGAAATCTATAGCTACGAGCAAGGTGGGAACTTTGTTATAACGCCGGCATGGAGCGCTGATGGACGCTATATCTATATCTTCAAAAAGCAGGACGATCTCGGCAATATGTGGGATCTTTATCGTGTCTCTGTAGATGGTGGAGAAGCACAAAAGATCGACTTGTCGATGGCTCGATTCCGCCATTTCAGCGTCCATCCCGATGGACAGCGCATCGCTTTTTCGTCCATGGGCACGAATCCTGAACAATCCCAGGTCTGGGTCATGGAGAATTTCCTGCCCGCGGACAAGGCAAAAAAGTAGGCGATCGCTTATCGTCGGAACCATGAGCCTCGACGCATTCTCTAAGCGGCGGGATGCTGCGGCAAATAGGAGGGCAAGAAAACCGATCGCTTGATTCACGAGGAGGAAATCAAGAATTACGTATCGTTTTCCGCCAATGACGAGAGAAAGTCAGAAACCCGGACGATCTGAACCCCCCGATATTCTTTCAGGCTCAGGAGATGGTGATCGCCTGAGATGATCCACTCCGCGCGGCCTTCGACAGCACACTCCAGAACCCGGTTATCAGCGTCATCCTCGAGGACTCTCAGCCGCATCCCCGGCTTGACAAGGTCAGCATGCCGGCCGACAACCATCAGGGCCTCGCGGATGTCCTTGTTATCCCACGCGAATTTGCCTTTCAGGATCGAGGCCAGCTCGGCCAGGATAGAAGCGGAAACGATAAGTTGAATGTTGCCCGCCCGGGCCATCTCGAAAAGGGCCTCGGGTTTCCCGCCAAAGGTGAACGCCGAAAGGAAGATATTCGTATCAAAAACAACACGCCGGCCGTTCAATCTCGAATTCCACGAGCTTCATGGACCAACTCTTCGATATCCCGCTCGGAAGACAATCGATACTTCCTCGCCGTCGCCCTGCCCAGGCGGCGGAGCTTTTCCCAGCGCTCTTCGTCGAGATGATCTTCATAGACCAAGACCATATCGCGAAAAAGCTCGCTTTTGGTTTTTCTTTCCAGCCTGGCCAACCTTTCGATCTCCTCATAGATCTGGGGCGGCAGAGAGACGGTCAGCGTCTTAGTTGTCCTAGCCATAATAAGCTCCTGTTGGGTCTTACTATGTCTTACTATAGTCATATTATGATCCCTCTGTCAATGGAAAGATGTCTTCAAAAGAAGAGACGCGCCAAACGCTAAAAAATCTCATCGGCAAAACGGCGTTTTGAAGGAAGGCCGCAGGTTGATTGACAAGGATCTATTTCTTTCCCTTGATCAGGTCCTCCACCTTGACCTCCCAAATGCTCGACGTCGGGCGGGTCTTGATGAAATCATCGGTGTAATAAGAAACCCATTTCCCGTCCGGAGAGAGAAAGAATCCGTCCTTCCAGCCTTTATCATCGGTCGCGAGCTCGGTGATCTTGCCCGTATCGATGGAGGCGATGCAGATCAGCGAAGAATTGCCTTTGTCCTTTTCCGGCTCGGCCATAAAAGCGATCCGCTTGCCGTCCGACAGCCAATTCAGGCCCCAGAATCGTTCCGTGTATCCTCTACCTCCAAGATCGAGGATCTCTCTCGGCTTGCCCCCGTCAAGCGGAATGTTCAATATCTTCTTGTCGGAGACGGCGATCACGGCCTTCCCATCCGGAGACCAGCAATGGCGTTCACTGGGATTCGACAGGGTCATCGCTTCGCCGCCGGAGGCCGAAATGACCTTGAGCCGGGTATCGCCCTCTTTGATCTCCGAATTGAACAGGATCCTGTCCCCCCGGGGAGACCACATGGGCCCGCCCTCTATCTCGGGGGTCACAGTCAACTGGACCGGCTTTTCTTCCTTGGCCGAGGTCAGCCAAAGATCCCCTTTATGGATCAGGGCGATCTTCTGGCCATCGGGGGACCAGGACATCTGAGTGAGGACTTGACGCCTGTCCCAATCCTTGAAGACCAGTACTGGCGGGCCCGTGGTCCTTGGCCCCTCCAGCGAGACGGGAACCGTGTAGAGGTCTTCGAGCTCGTTTTCGCGATCGATGGCGTAGGCCAGGCTTTTCATGTCGGGGGAAAAGGCGAGAGGCTTAGGTTCTCCCTCTGATGCGAGGCCCAACTCGAACGAAATAGGCTCCCCTCCCGAGAGGGGGATCATCACAAGCTGAGAGTCGTTCGCTCTGTGAGTGATGATCTTGTCGCCGCCGGCCGTCCAGAATTGTTGATAGGGCCACAGATCGATGCCCCTGGCGAGCTGGAAAGTCGGCCCCCCAGAAGTTGAGCCCATCCTGAGAAGGGATTTCCATTCGTAAGACGAACGACGGAAAAGCACTTTTTCGCCGTCTTTGGACCAGGAGAAGAATTCCCCAACATCATCAGGGGGAGTTATGCGAAAAGTGCGCTGATCAGCCATCCTGTAGAGATGGAGGACCTGTCGGTCTTTGTAGGCCAGCCACTTCCCGTCGGGGGAAGGAGAATAAATCTCGCCGACTTCCATTTCGACGAGCGTCTGCGGCTTTTCCCCCTTGCCTGGCATTGAACGGATCTCGAATCTTTGCCCTCTCGTCAGGTAAACCAGGGACTTGCCGTCCGGCAGCCAAAAGGCGTTCGTTTCATACCCCGGCTCATCCGTGAGCCGAGTCAACGCGCCGTCTTTAAGGGACAGCATCCAGATGTCCCCTGCCGTCGTGTCGTCCCTCCTCGACAGCACGATGTGTGTCGAATCGATAGACCAGGTGACGGGATATTGAAATGCGTATTTTCCGTCCAACACTTTCTTGGGAGGTCCCGCCGGGCGGCCGTTTTCGGGGGAAACGGGGACCACCCAGATGGCATTCTCCGCGTAAAAGGCGGCCTTCTTCCCGTCAGGCGACCAAGTCCCGCGCCAGCCCTTTTTATCATTGAGCGCAAAGGGTTCCGAGCCATCCAGGGGGATTACGGTCATTTCGGAGAGAATGAATTTTCCGTTCGGAGACAACGACCCGCCCAGCCCGAAGAGCACATCACTCTTGCCGGAAAGTACATGGATTCTCCTGAATGCCGCCCCGGTCTTCGGATCGGCGATCACCGTCTGGTCCAGAGCAGCATTTTTCTTCGCCTCCGCTTTCTGCCCTTCCTTCTCTTGCTCAACCCGGGCAACCATCAGCTGCGCGACAGGTACGATCGGACTTCCCGGGTAGTCCTTGAGGAGCTTTTTGAAGACGGACATCGCCTCGTCGTACTTGCTCATCCGGAGGTAGGTCTGCCCGATCCAGTATCGGGCGTCCTGGGCGATCGGACTTTCCGGCATCAGTTGAATGACCTTTTCATAGGCGGCGATCGCATCAGAGAAATTCTCCTGCTTGAGCAGCGTGACCGCTGAGGCGAATTGTCTCTCGGCAAGCGTATTCACCTCCACGGACTGTGTGGTTGTGGCTTGAGACGTAGGCCTGGCGTTCATCGGGCCAAATTGCCACATAAAGACCAGGCCCATTGCCGCGGCAATAAAGACCAATCCCTTTTTTTTCATAGTCCTCTCCTCCCCTGAAGTCGGATTTATTCGGAATTCGGCCGAATGACCCCCCTACCGGGAATCAGTCACCGAATTCGTTTACGCCTTTTCTTGCATCCGT
>Ga0315287_10008239_pt1 | contig 10514 bp, 23 predicted proteins | sample YL17G11_0_MG_FD_205037 | JGI IMG/M metagenome (GOLD analysis project Ga0315287, IMG submission 205037) | Sediment microbial communities from Yellowstone Lake, YNP, Wyoming, USA - YL17G11_0 | ecosystem: Environmental > Aquatic > Freshwater > Lake > Sediment | place: USA: Wyoming | collected...
TGGATTTTGATTTTTTAGGTATGATGGTTGGTATGGGCGACTTATTATTGGAGAAAGTAGGAATAAAATCTCCAGAACCCAAACCTTACCACTCTAAACAAATAAAACCAAAAACTTACTCCTTTAGACCGCAGAATTTAGAACAATATATAGGACAGGAAAGGGCTAAAGAATTAATCAATATCAATTTACAAAAGATAAGAGAGATAAAACCCGTTCATTTTATTATTAGCGGTAGCAAGGGAACAGGAAAATCTACATTGGCTTATATCATAGGTAATGAATTGAGTTTTGATGTTTCTACTTATGTGGCCGGGTCATTTACACAAGAAAATTTGATACAATTTTTAGCCAAAAACCAAGATACTAATACTCCTCAAATTCTTTTTGTAGATGAAATTCATGGATTGGATAAATCATTAGGCGAATTTATGTATCCATTATTAGAAGATTTTTTACTTCCTATTGGTAATATAAAAGTAAAACCATTTATATTTATAGGGGCAACTACCGATAAAAATATTTTACAAAAAAGATTAGCCCCAATTATCGATAGGTGTCAAAGTATAAACCTCGAACATTATTCTGCCGAAGATATAAAATCAATATTAAAACAATATAATCATAAGTTGTATCAATTAAATATTTCTGAAGAGGATTATGATTTACTTTCAATTAATACACGATATACTCCAAGAATTGCTATTAATTATTTTGATGATTTTGTTATATGTAAAGATATAAAAAAGGTTTTATCTGCTCATCAGGTTATTAAGAATTCTCTAACTACCAATGATTTAATAGTATTAGAGCATTTAGCAGAGATAAATAAGCCGGTAGGGGCAGAAGTCTTGGCAATTATCACACAAACCACAAAACAAGACTATATGACCCTACAAGAACCATTTTTAGTAATGGAAAAGTATGTGAGCAGAACTGCACGAGGGAGAGGGATTACAGATAAGGGTAAATTATTTTTACAGGAGTTGAAATGAAAGACCGCATAAATATAATCATAGAAGATTTAGATAATTTGCCTTCTGTATTAAAGAGTATAGAATTATTATTTTCTAAATTGATAATGTATTATGGTGAAAAAGATTTACACAAATTAACTACATTGGTATTAAGTATTAGTGTTTACTTTGGAAAACTTTTAACATTGTTAGGATATGATGAAGAAGATTTGAAAGGATTATAATGAACAAATATCAGAAACAATATAGGGAAAATAATAAAGAAAAAATAAAAGAATACAGAGATAAATACAGAAAAACACATAAAAAGTATTTTAAAATTTATCGTAAAAAATATAAACTAACCTACCCAAACAGGCACAAAGAATATTATATAAAAAATAAACTTAAAATAAAAGAATATAATTTATTAAAAAAATTTAATTTAACTATTCAAAATTATAATAATTTATTGAAAAATCAAAACAATGGATGTGCTATTTGTGGTAAAATTGAAAAATCAAAGTATCTTAATGTAGACCACAACCACAATACTGGTAAAGTAAGAGGTTTATTATGTATGGATTGTAATACTGGAATTGGAAAATTTAAAGATAATTTAAATATTTTACAAAATGCTATTAACTATTTAAGGAGTTATAATGAACACACAATTAGAAATCTATAAGACATACTTAATCAATATAAAAAAAAGTTTGGTTTATTATAATTATTTATGTCCTCTTTTTGATTATTTACAAGAAAAAAATTTACAATTTGAAACCTTAACCAAAGAAGTTTTAGCCCAGTATTTTACTGATAAAAATTATTCTGAAAATGCGATTAATAATGTAATAAAGAGTTGCCGAGATTATGCTAAATTTTTAAAAATAGAGAAACATTCTGCATTTGAAATAAAATTGTTAGAAGTAATGAGTAAAGAAAGACAATATATTACCTATGATGAGTTATTGCAAGGAGTTAAGTATTATGCGACTTATTCTCAAAGAGGAATGAGTGCCAATAAATGTAGTGCGATACTTAAATTTTGTTTCTTTACTTCAATTAGAAAAAGTGAATTATTTACTCTTACCAGAGAAAAAGTAGATTTAACTAACTGTTCTGCATTAGTATTAGGTATTAAAGATAAAGCAGAAAGATTAGTTTATTTTCCTGATAGTTTTGTAAAAGAATTGATAAATTATTTTAATTCCGAACCAGAAGATACTAATGCTTTTAATATTACTCCACCAGAATTTAATTATTTAACAAGAAAAATTGGTAAATACATTGAGAAAAAAGTTACTCCTCATACATTAAGACATTCAGGGGCAAAGTATATGGTAAAGAAAAATATTAATGTAATAACTATGCAAAGAATAATGGGGCATAATTCATTACAAACTACTTTAATTTATTGTGCGGTTGATGATAAACAGGCAGAAGAAAATTACCACAGCCAAATAAAATAAAATGATACTATATAGAATAATGTATGGATTAATGATTATTTCTTTTGGATATGTAAGTTGGTTTAATCCTGATTGGAGATTAAGAGTTACAGCGTTACTTTTTAATTTATCAAACATAGTTTTATTTTGGAGATAATTATGTATAATTTATGGTCAATGAGTATTGATGATTATTTAGAAATAATGAAAGAAGCCATTATTTTAGGTAAAGAACGAGGAAAAGTTGAAGGAGATAATCTCGAAACTGAATTCTTCGAGATAGCAAAGAAAAAAGGATTAACAGAACAAATAAAGCATTTAGGAACTACTGACAAGGATAAAGACCTTTTATGTGGAGATATGCGTGAGGAAGGGCTAACAGTGCTTAATTTAGATGAAATAGAAAGGAAACAAAAGAATGATATGCCCGGATAACGGAAATAAATCTTTTGATGAGTTTGATTGCCAAGAATGTCAATGGTTTTATCAATGTATGAAGATGTTTAAGTATGGTAATCTTTGGGGAACAAATAACCCAACAGGAGATAATTATCCAGATATAAATAATGGGTTGCCTTCTTTCATTGTGAATGGAATTTGTGAAAAAGATTGTATGACTATATGTAATTTAGGATATGCCTGTGATAGTTGTCCTTATAATAGAAAACCAGAAATAAAAAGAAAAGTAAATAAATCTCCTGTAATAACTACCGAAGAACTTATGAAATTTAAGATAGAATTAGGAGAAATAATTTATTTTAGCGAATGGGAAAAGAGATTAGATGATAAATCTAACTAATTTAGTAATTCAATATAAGAGAAGTAAAGACAAACAAATTATGGATAAAATTTGTGCAGAATTAAAACTGACAATTCAACAGAAAGCAAAATTCATCTATTTTGCTAAATGGTATCCGCTTAATCTTTACCACCCTTGCAAGTATTGTAGAAATTGTAATAAATTAAATAATGTTCCAAAAGCAGAGCATAACACTATTTGTAGAGATTGCGAAGTTTGTAGATGTGTTAAAGGATTTTTTAATCTGAAAAAAGACGGACTATGCGAATATCAAGATGTAGAAAATGATATATGGTTAGAAGTTTTAAGAGTAATAGAAAATTTTGATATTACAAAAGATTTTAATGTTTATGTATTTTCTTGTTTGTGGGAATTTATTCCTACTTTTATAACTAAAAATTTTGTAAAATCTCTTTTAAATAAACCATTAACAAAAATTGATGATGAAGGTAATGAAACTGAATTAGAAATTTCTAATGAACCAAAAGAAAAATCTAAATTAAATATATCTATTGAAGAAATTTTTTCAATTTGTGTAGATGATTTTGAAAAAAAGATACTTAAATTAATTTTAAAGAATAAAAAGGTAAATAGAACTAAAATAGCAAAAGAGTTAGGAGTAAGTCCTCAATATATCTCCTTGAAATTAAAAGACTTACGTAAAAGATTAAAAATATTACTTGTAAAATAGTCAATTCGGGGTATACTTTTAGTAGAGGCTAAAATAATGATAAATAAGGATAAAGTTCATTTAAACAGTAGAAAGATGGTTAATTGAAGTTGATATTTTTTTATTCAAATTTGTTCAAGAAAGATTTTTGGAGGAAAACAATGAATTTTTTAGCGGTTTATCGTAAATCAAAAAAATTAACTCAATTTGAGGTTGCTGTTATGTTAAAAAAAACAGATACCTTAATTAGTAAATGGGAAACAGGCAAGGTAATGCCTACAAATGAAGAATTGGTAAGGTTAAGCGAGATTTATGGAGTTGGTATAAAGAAATTATATCCCGATTTATTTGGGGATTAACATTACAAAATATGTTATACTTGTATTAGAGGGGTGAGAAAGATGTATAAATGTATGGATTGTGGAAAACCAGTAAGTAGGCAATCGTCAAAGAGATGTAGAGATTGTTATGATAAATGGATTGATGAAAGGAAACTAACTTTTAAAGGTGAAAAAATGGATAAAGAAAATAAAATTAAACCCAAAGATGTGGATAAGTTAATAGTTCAAACTTTAAAAGATAAATTAACCAATGTAGAACCTTATAAAGCATCTAAACAAGATAGAGTAGATATTAAGGGAGATACTCTTGTTATTCAATTAACAGATTTACATGCTGGAAAAATAGTAAAAAATCAAGAAGGAGAATTAATATATAATGAGGAGATTTTTAGAACAAGAATAAATAGATTATGCGAACAAACTTTAAAGTTATTAGATAATAATATTAGTAAAGGTGTTCCTATTAAAGATGTTGTTATTATTTCTACTGGAGATTTAGCAAATGGAGAAGGTATTTATTTAACACAGGCATACGAGCAAGAAATTGCCCCACCTTCTCAAGTTATGTTAGTTGTTGATGTTATTACAAAATTGATAACATCTTTATTAAAGAGAAACTTATCGGTCAATTTCTATGGAGTAAGGGGAAATCATGGGCGAACTGGTAAAGATACTGATATTGCTTCTAATTGGGATTTGATGATATACATGATTTTAGATTTTTGGTCTAAAATGGTTTTAAAGAACCCAAAATTACAAATTAAATATACCGAAACAGAACACATGAAATTTGATATTAGAGGACATGGATATTTAATTAGACATATTGCTCCCGAACAGGTAGATTCTCCTGCTGGGCGTGTTAAGATAAACGAATGGGCAAGAAGGCATGAAGTTGAGGGTATAGTTTATGGACATTATCATCATGCAGGTATTTTTGATTGTGATAGTGTAAGAGTTTTTAGAGGTGGTTCTACTGTTGGCGGAGATAGTTTATCGGACAATATGGCTAAACATAGTGAACCAATTCAGTTAATTTGGGGTGTAAATGAAGCAAGAGTATCTACATTTATTTATTTAGTAGATTTAGGAGAGAAGAAATAGATATAAGAGAGGGGCTTTCTCCAACCAATAATGCTAAAGTTTAGCTTGGAAAGTCAGAAAATTAGGAAAGTGCCCTCTCTCCGCTTTTAAAAAGGAGCAAACAATGGCAAGAGAACAAGTTCATAAAAAAAGAAGTCAATCAGCATACGATAAAAAAGTAAAAAGGATAACTAAATGGTATGAAAAATTAGAAGAAGCTCGTTTAGAACCAAAAGGAAATAATTTAATCAATCCCAATACTAAATTAGAACCAAAAAGAAAAGAATTAAAACCTTTAGATTATTACATAGGACTAATTAAACAAATAACTAAATAAGGAGATAAATATGAGTTGGATAGAGATATTAATGTGTATTACAGGAATGACAGTTTTGTATAAAATATTAAAAGACAATTATGATGAAAAATTTGGGAGAAAAAAATGATTAAAGATATTTTAATGATTTTATCGGGTCTTGCAGGTGGCTACATATTTATTTTAATTAGAAATGTTATAGTAAAGAAAATCAAAGCAAAGATTATTCCGGCCACTGAACCATGTGTAGAAACAAAACCAGAAGAATGTTTTAGTTGGCAGAAATTTTTAAAAGGAATGACAACAATTAAAACTAAAGTTGGTTGGGCTAAAGACTTGCATGATATTTTTAATTTAAGAAAACTAATCATAGTAGGTGTTATTTTGGGAGTTATATGGGGTTATGGTTATTATAAAGGACATATAAATCAACCAGTTCAATTACTTATAGATGAAGCGGTTGAATTTACTATTCCTGTTCCCAAAAGTGATTTGGCTCTTTATAAAGCAAAACATTCTACAGAATTAAAATGGATAAATACTGTTACTGGAAAAGTAATAGGAAAAGTTAAAGTATCAGATATTCCAGAATTGGCAAAGAAATTAAAACCATACGGATTTACATTTGAGCCAGTTGGAGTATTAGGATATGGAGTAAGTAATGCAGATAATAGTGCAGAAGTAGGTATAGGTATTAGGTGGATAAAGTATTTTAGATGGGTAGCAGATATTTGTGCAACGAATAAAGGAGTATATCCATTAGGAGTGTCATATAAATTATCAGATTCAAGTGCAGTAGGATTATCAGTAGGAACAGGATATAAATTAAATGAACGTGGATTTTTTGAAAGATTTATGCTAAAATATAGTTTCAAATTTTAAAAGGTGAAATAATGCAATTTAAAAAATGTGTATGTTGTGGATTGGAATTACCTCTTAGTGTTATACAACCAATACAGATTACGCATCAGGGAAAAATAATTGTAGTGCCTATATGTAATGTTTGTAAAACAAACAAGGAAGCCGAAGCAAAAAGGAGAGAGAATGATAAAACAATTAATTAAACTTCATGTAGGATTAACAAGGTATCTTCTTAATGAATTACCAAAAAGAAAAAATTTAAGAGATGTTATTAATTTTTTAAAACCGCTTCTCGGAGTATATTTCAAAGAATTATTAAAACTTTATAAGAGTTTATTTCTGGTATTTGATAAAGAGTATCAGAAACAGAAAAAACAATTTGATAAAATGCAAAGGATAAAAGTAGATTTAAATAGAGCATTAAAAATCTTGCAGTATATCGACAAAAAGATGGTAGATAAGGGCAATAATAGACAAGAGATTAGACAATTTTGGCTAGATTTTACGAAGAATGGTCAGGTAAGACAAGATATATTTGATGAACTTTTGAAAGATATTAATCAGATAAGATAAGGAGAAGAAATGAAAAAATATTTAGTATTATTATTGTGCTTGCTTGTTACAGGTTGTATTGCTTATAGGCCGGATGTTAATGGTGATAGAGAAATTGAAAAAAATAAAAAACAACATAACGAACCAAAAATTCCAGAACCAAGACCAAATAAATAGGAGATAAATATGCCATATATCAAATCAGGAGATGGAAGAAGAGAAGCACTACAACAAGGCGAACCTGCTTTACTGGCCGGGGAACTCAATTATCAAATTTTTTTTCATTTTAAACATTATTACGTAAATCTTCCTATGGAAGAAATTAAAAAATTTGTAGATAATTTTTTAGGTGAAAAACCAAATTACCAGAGATATAACGATATGACTGGAGCATTGATTAGATGTTATATAGAACTGAAAAGAAGATTAAATATAGATGCAGAAGAATTGATTAATCTTTGTGCTGATTATGATGATGAAATTGCAAAATATGAAGATTTAAAATGTAAAGAGAATGGAGATGTGGAGTAGAATGATGACCTTAATTTGTGTAATAGATATTATTATTTTAGGAATAGTATGTATAGGATTATATTTAATAATTAAAAATTGGAATTAAAATGAAATCTGTAAATATTTCTCTGATGATTGATAGTATTTGTAAGGAATTAAATATTCCTTATGAAAGCAAAAATCCTCATTGTCAGACTTTTGTGGATGATGCAATTAAATTGGGTGCAATTTATCAGGATTTAAAAATAATGATGGGAGAAATTCAAGATATAGAAATTAGACATGGATTAAATGGATTGGAAGAGAAATTTGATATTATTATTAAACATCTTGATGAAACCGACCATGATATTATTAGATTGGCTCGCCAACTAAAGGATACCAATGTATAAATTAGGTTGTTATTTCTTTGCGATAATATGGATAATAGTTACAGTAGTATCATTACTACCTAAAAAATATGATTAAAATAATATTAATATTTTTAATTGGTTTTATTGAACAACTTCTTTATACTGCTTATTTACTTAGTGTAAATAAGAAACAGGTAAAGGCATCTACAGTTTTGATGGTAGCTTACATGGCAATTTATTTATTCATTATAAGTTATGCTATTAAAGATGGTAATACCATTCCTTTATTAGTTGCTTATGCATTAGCTTGTGGGGCTGGAAATTATGTAATAATGTTATGGGAGAATAGAAAATGAAAACCATAAGGTCATATAATAAAATAGTAACAGAATTGATTAATTTAAATCTCCCTTATAAGATAGAACTTATAGGATACTTAAATTATGACAAAATCTATCCTATGTTAAGTTTGAAATATATTTCTAAAATGAATAATAAAACAGTTATTATTACTAGTGGGCATCATGGAGAAGAATTTTATGCTGTAAATGTATTACTTAAATGGCTTAAACAACCTATTATGTTTCCAGAGTTTAATTATTATGTATTTCCATGTGTTAATCCATTTGGTTATGAAAAGAATTTTAGAAATAATTCGAATAATCAAGAAACAAATAACGATACCCATTTTATTAAAGATTCGAAAGTACCCGAATTAGCAATATTATTTGAAGAATTTCCTAGAACCGCAGATTTAATATTAGATTTGCATGGAGATATAAGTAAAAAAGGAGTATATTGCTACGAACATAAATCAGAAAACTTAGAATCAATAGTTACTAAAGCATTAAGTGATAATGATAGTATTATTCCTTATTTAAGAACGAAAACGATTTATGGTACCCCTTTAAAAGAAGGAGTTATCATTCCTCCGAAATATGATATTGGAGTTGAAGGATTTTTAGAAAAATTAGGAATACAATATAGTTTAGCTCTTGAATTACCAGGTATTTTTGATGGGCAGAAGAGAGCAGAAGGTGGAGTAAATATTATAAATTCTATTCTAAAAAATTTCAAGGAGATAAAATGATATACTGTGTATTAGAAGATAAGTATGTTGACCAAAATGATAGATGTGTCGGATGTGAATATTATAAAAAAGAAGAAGATACTTGTACAGCAGAGGAATAAGATGAAAAAAGAAACGATTTGCACAGAATGTAATCACATTGCAGAAATTAATTATTACTGCGATACATGTGGTGATAATCTTATCATTAAATATCTGGGTATCCCAATTACTCTTTCTTGTGGTTATGGAAGTCCTTTAGATGGAGAAGAATATCATTTTTGTGATTCAATTTGTTTATCAGACTTTACTGATTTGGAGAAAAAAAAGGAGACTAAATGACCAATTTAAAAAGAGATTTAATAGAGGCTATAGTTCTAGGGTTAGTTATTGGGGCAATTGGCATATTAGGAATTGTTCAGTATCAGCAAACAAAAGCAAATGATACAGTCACTATTGGAGCATTAACTTCTCTTAAAAGTGATATAAATATTCTTCAAGATGAAATAATTTATGCTGAAAACTATAATAATTTTATGTTTACTGTAATGAATTCAACTGATAACATTATATTAGGTACTCAACAAGGATTAATTAAAGCAGTAGAAAATCTTCCTAATAAGATTAAATATGATAAATTTCAATTAGAACAAAAACTGAAACAAGTAAATGTAGAAATTGAAAATGCAACATTAGGAGTATTGGGTAGTGGAGTTTCAATTAAATATAAAGGAGAATATTATATCTTATCAGCAGGACACATGGCAACTGTAGGTGCAAAAGAAATAATATTATTAAAGGAGAATGGTAATACTATTTGTGAACTTGAGATAGTTAAACATTCTTATATTACACCTGAAGAAGATAGCGAAACTGGAGATGCAACAAAAGGAGAAGATTTATTACTTTTAAAACCTAAAGATTGGGATATACAACCTCGCTTTTATATTGAATTAGCAGATGTTGAACCAGTAACAGGAACTGAAGTTTATGTAGTAGGAAATCCATTAGGAATAGAAGATGTAATTAGTAATGGAAGAAACATAGTTTATCATAATAATTTTATGTATTACATAGACCATACATATTATGGTAATTCAGGTGGTGGAGTATATAGTCAAGATGGTAAATTAATAGGAATAGTATCACACATGTTACCTTTACAACCGAATAGATTTGTGCCTCCATACATGATTTATGGTGCAGTAAGATTATCAGTTATTTATGATTTTCTTGCTGAAATACCTTTACAAGTAGGAGAATAAGATGGATGAAAATAAAGTTCCTAACATTCCAGATGAATTAGAGGAAGAATTTTACTATACTACTTATTTAATTGGTAGTATGGAAAAGACTGCCGAAAAAGACGATGGTTCTGAAAAAAGAGCTGGAGTTGAAAAGGAACTTTTGTTACGTGGAATCTATCCTATCAATCCAGTTAAATTAGAAACAACAAAGACAGGAATGACAACTGATGAAGTAAAAGAAAAGATGATAGGTTGGGTTGCTTCTGGTAATTGGGATTTATTTAAGCAAAGGGCAGCCGAAAT
>Ga0315287_10008241_pt1 | contig 10513 bp, 6 predicted proteins | sample YL17G11_0_MG_FD_205037 | JGI IMG/M metagenome (GOLD analysis project Ga0315287, IMG submission 205037) | Sediment microbial communities from Yellowstone Lake, YNP, Wyoming, USA - YL17G11_0 | ecosystem: Environmental > Aquatic > Freshwater > Lake > Sediment | place: USA: Wyoming | collected...
CATTGTCGTAACTCGTACAGCCTCCACCCGTGGCGGGCCGGTACCCGAAGCTGCCGCCGTTCGCATCTGACCTCATAATCATATAGGCGAACTTGGAATTGGCGTCGAGCGTCTCGCGGATCATCAAACCTGCCTTGCGCCAGCCGTTTGTGCCGCCGGTAATGGTGGCTACCCGGACGATGATCTGGCCGTCGCCTCGCAGGGGGGCATAGGCATAGTGGAATTGGTCCGCATTGCCCCAGATGTCCGCGCCGGAGGCGGTGAGGGTCCATGTGCCGCCGCTCTCATCGGCGCTGCCGGCGGTTCCTACGGCGCCAATGTCCTGGTTGGTCCAGCCCGCCGGCACGGCCGCCCGCGCGCTGCCGGCCAGGCCCGGCAACAAAACAACACAAATCAATAGAATCAGTTTTCTACACATACGAGTCCTCCCGAAAGCTAATAAATTATGATTTAGATGCTTAGGCTACGCGCCAAAACACATCACTATTTTCGACAGACGCACAAAACCTGCTTGAAATTTGATACCCGTCCGAGACAGCTTCTCAAAAATGAAATACGCCCGATAATAATTCACCCGTCACAGTCTTTAACTCCTGGTGAGCGCGACTTTTTGGACTCGGCATTACCTCCTTCCGGGAAAGCCAAGGCTAACCGTTGATATTAGCACCAAAAACCCTACTCTCAAAATGTCAAAGCGCCGCAAAGCCCGGCCAGGGCTGCCAAATGACTCTAAATCCTCGGCCGATTCCGGCGAAGCCACAGAAACTTTGCTAGTGTTATTATATACCACGTTACCGGCCTGGGAGCAAGAAAAATATAAAAAAATTTTGGAATGCCGCAAACCCAGGTCATACAACGCGTTTGGGTGTCGGAAATATGGCAAGGAAGGGCTGGGAGGGACGTTGGGCCGCGGCTGTGGCCTAACCACAGGCTATTCTCTACGTTTCAGGCCGAACTCGGCGGTTACTGTGCTATCAATGGCCTGCCAGCCAGCTTCCGAAGAAGGCATTCAGGTCCAGCATATCGACCACATTATCGGCGGCCGGGCTGATATCGCAGTCCTCGTTCCACCGCTGATCTCCGGGCCTGCTGAGCCACGCCGACGTCAGCACCGCAAAATCCGCCATATCGACAACGCAATCGTGGTTGACATCGCCCACGGCCGGCTCGTGGCACATCAATTGGGCTACTTCGCCCGGCCTGAGTGCGTAATTGAAGATGCGGACGTCGTCGATCAGGCCCTTCCAGTAACGGCCCGTTTTCTCGACATTCTCACCGATGAACACGTCGAAGTTGTTGGTCGTTATGCCCCCGCTGTACGCGGTCGGGCCAGCCGGGTCCTCCATACCGTCTATGTAGAGGCGGATATTTGCCTTGTCGTACGTCCCGCAGACGTGATGCCATTCGTGCGTCGGCACGCTAACGCTGCCGTTAACGGCAGCGTAATTGGGCGGACCGGTGACGGAAAAATGGAATTTCCTTTGGCTTCCATGTGTGGAAAGCCTCCAGGCGGAGTCGCCCTTGGCGATGACCGCTTGCCAATCCTTATCGACGACATCGATATTAACCCAGGCCGCCACCGTGATTTCATTGATCATATCGAAATTCGATTCATTTGGGATCCGAACATAGTCGTTGCCGTCGAAGGAGAGCGCCCCGTCGAATATGCCGCCGGATGGCTGCCAATTCGTACTGCCTTGAAGTATCCCGTCGTTTATGCCTGCCGAATCCTCCGCCAGGCTCCCGCTTGTCTCGTCCAGCTTCCAGTGAGCTATCAGTGAGCCGAATGGATACTGGCCGTAGAAATCAACACCCCAGACGTTCCCCGATACACGCAAATTGTCGGCGGATGTGCCCGTTTCGACAGTCCTGCCGGAGAATCCATATTCATTCGCCGCCACGTATATCAAATAAGTGGCAGCCGAATTCAGGTCATCAAAGGCATATATGCCCCTGCTGTCCGATTCGGCGTAAATTACCGGGCCCCGGCCGCCGAGCTGTGCACAGACAGTGGGATTGGCGATTGGCCGGCCTTTCGGATCATAGATCCGGCCGCTGATAACCTCGCCGCTCAGGACGGCTGCCCGGCGAATGTTATATACACATTTATATATCGAACTGTATGCCGGATTGGAATCGATGTTGGGCAGATTGTACCAGGCGTCGTATGTGCCGCTCCATCCCATGTTCAGGTGGTGGTAAAGCGTTGATGAATTGTAGCCGTATCCGTCGCAAACTACGGCGTGGCCGCTCGAACCGCTGATTCCAATGATAACGGGGTCTTTTGCATCGAGGTTCGGATTGATCATTCCAATCAACCCTTCCCCTATGTTGCTGCCGGAGTTGTACCCCTTTACCGCCTTTGCGTACCGAAACGTACTGACCAGCGAGTCTTTGGCCTTGAGCGTGTCGGCTTGAGATGAGATGCTGCCGAAGTCCGTATTGATGGAAATAGCGGCGTCGTAGCAGAGTCCCGCGACGGCGTTGCGCAGCGCCGGAGTCGTAGAGCAGTCCGGGGCGAGCACCATTTGGCCCCAATTATAGGCGCCTCCGCTGCCGTCGCCGCCGCGCGTGTATGCTCCGAACCAATCGCTGCTGTCCTTTCTGATCCAGAAGCCCAGCACGCCGATTGGCTCGGTGGGGTGCTGATGGTAGCGCATCAACTGAGCCATAGCCGTCGGCACGCACCCGGTGCGATAATTGTCGGGCGTGTAGTAGTTGTAGAATGGGGCTTGGCAGACGGCGTACTGAGCCCATTTGCTTTGCAGCAGCGGCGCAACGCGGACATCGCTTATACCGCCGAGGCTCGGTTCGCCGCTTCCCCCGCTGCCTGATTCGCCCAGGTCAACCAGCCGGTTCCACTTGTCTCTCGCCCGACCGACAGGCGCCCCTTGCGCTGCAGTTCGTTCGCGCCGCACGGCCCGAACCGCCGCTATTCGGCCTTTCAGATCGCTGCTCACCAATGCGCCAAGCGGGTTCTCCGGTGATGGGTCATAAACGCCGTCATCGGCAAAACAGATTATCGGCTCAAGCTCATCATCCGCCGAGACGATCACGAATCCCGAAGGCTCCAAATAAGCGACGTAATAGACCGGCTCCCCGGCCTCGTCTGCGAAGGACTGCACCTTCCTCGACTGCCTCCCGAGGATTGTCTGGAGGGGGCGCACATCGGTTCCGAGCCAGCCCGATACCGCCTTCTCGGCCTGGTGGGCGGTTATTGACCGCGCACACACGTCGCCGCAGTGGAAAAGCAGCGATAGAACGCCTGCAAATACTATGCTCCTGCGGTCTATTTCGTCCTCCTTAATGAAGAATGCCGACATTTACGGAGCTGTTGATATGAACAAATCCCGCGGCAGAGCCGAGGGTATTCGAGGCGAAACCGAAGCCGCACAGCCACTCCGGGACCTGCGGCTCTTTTCAACAACCCACTTCACAATAATTATACACATTTCCGCTCCCTTTGTCAAGGGTATCTGCCGCCAAATAAGGAGCTTACACGCTCTATTTCGCGTTTTGTCCTTGCTTTGCCCGCTGTAGCTGCTATATCCTGTTGCTGCTATGACTTACCTGGCTGTACCCATATCAGCGCCGAATCCGGACCAGGCAGCCGACCAGATAAGCGCCGCCGTTGCCGCTGACGCCGAGATGCTCGAATTGCGAGCCGATTATCTCGAAAACCTCAGCGTCGATATGGTCGAAAACCTGGTTGCGCGAGTCAAGAATCAAGCTGTTCACCCGATGCCGATAATCGTGACCTGCCGCGACAAGCGGCAGGGCGGCGCGATTTCTTACCCTATGCAGTTGCGGGTTGAGGTGCTCATCGGTGCGCTAAAAACCGGCGCCGAATTTGTCGATTTTGAGTATGAGAACTTTCTGAATACCCGGAGCCAGGAGCGAATAAGGCGCGCGCTGTCGCTCAGCTCGAAAGGTCGGCTAATCCTCTCCGCCCACAATTTTCAGGGCAAATTCGAGAATATCACCAGGCTGCATCGCCACATCCTGACAGTCTGTCCGTCGGCGATCCCCAAGCTTGTTTGCACCGCGAATCATATCAACGATTGCTTCGATGCATTGGATTCGCTGCAGAGAACCAGCGGCGAGCGAATCGTCTTCTGTATGGGCCAGGCCGGCCTGGTCAGCAGAATACTCGCCAAAAAGCTCGGCAGTTTTGTGACTTTTGCGAGCATCGACGAGCAAACCGCCACCGCCCCCGGCCAGCTCACCATCCGGCAGCTAAAGGACCTCTACCGCTACGATTCCATAGACCCCGATACGCAGCTCTTCGGCGTGATTGCCGACCCCGTGGGCCATTCGCTCAGCCCCGTCATTCACAACGCCTGCTTCGCCAAGATGAATATGAACAGATTGTATCTGCCGCTGCTGGTCCAGGGCGGGCAGGACAAATTTGATTCCTTCATGCGTAGCACCCTGCTGAGAAAATGGCTTCACTTCAGGGGCTTCAGCGTAACCATTCCACACAAGGAAAACGCCCTCCGCTTTGTCAAGCAAAGTGGCGGCTTCATCGAGCCGTTAGCCGAGAAGATCGGAGCGGTCAACACACTGATAATCACCACCGACGGCAGGCTAAAGGCATACAACACCGATTACGCCGGCGCACTCAATGCGATCACCGCCGGCATGGGCATCGCCGGAGCCGACCTGAGCGGCCTGTCCGTTGCAGTCATCGGCGCAGGAGGCGTCGCAAGGGCCATTGTCGCCGGGCTGACCGACGCACACGCTAAAATCAGAATCTATAACCGCACCGTAGAAAAAGGCCGGAGGCTTGCGAGAGATTTTGGCTGCGAGTCTGCCGGCCTGCATGAGCTGCCGAATTTGGATGCCAGGCTCATAATAAACTGCACGAGTATCGGTATGCACCCGAACATCGACGAATCGCCTTTGCCGGACGGCTGCCTGGCAAAAGACATGACCGTCTTCGACACGGTCTATAACCCCGCCGAGACACTGCTCCTGAAGCAGGCCAAACAAGTCGGCTGCCGCACCATCTCCGGCCTCGATATGTTCGTCAACCAGGCCGCCGCCCAATTCAAGCTCTTCACCGGCGCCAACGCAGACCCGAGACTCATGCGAAAGACGGTTGTTGATTGTCTTATGAGGTGATGAAACCAAAACATCTGACCTTGACAATGTGCCGGAAGAATACCTATGTCATTGGAGTTAGTATTGCCATTGCCGCATTTAACACTTGCTCCGGGTAGTGCGCTGCTGATATACTAAGCGGGGCGATCACGTGTTGCCCACAGGTGGATACATGAGCAAAAAGATTGCGATATTCAACGAGAAGACGCAGGAATTTTGTCGGCGGAATCACATCCGCACGCTGGCTTTTTTCGGATCTGTGCTGCGGGACGACTTTCGGCCTGATAGTGATGTGGACTTGCTTGTGGAGTTTGACACTGAATATACGCCTTCCATAGACGACTTGCTTGCAATGCAGGAGGAATTGAGCCGACTACTCTGTAAAAAAGTGGATCTCGTTGAGCGCCGTGCAGTCGAGAGAAGTGAAAACTACATTCGGCGGCGTCATATTCTGCAATCGGCGGAGACGGTATATGTGGCGAGATGATGCCTATATGCTTGATATACTGTTAGCGGCGCGCAAGGTGCAGAACTTCACCCACAATGTTGGCTGGGAGCAATTCCGCGATGATGACCTCCTTGAGAACGCTGTTATGCATCAGATACAGATAATCGGCGAAGCTGCAAGAAAGGTGTCCCCAGAATATAGAGACTTCCACCCCGAAATTCCGTGGCAGGCGATTATTGGCATGCGAAATCGACTTGTTCACGAATACTTCGACATCATACCCGAAAGGGTGTGGGAGGTTGTCGAGAATAGCATACCTGATGTGATTCGGATCATCGAGCCGCTTGTTCCGCCTGATGAAGCGCAAGACTCGAGTCCTTAAGGGATTGGTGGTCGGCGTCCGGCAATGGCGGCGATGAATGAAATAGAGGAATTTGGCCGGCGCATAGGCGAGGAGTTTGGAGCCGAGAAGGTTATCTTGTTCGGGTCATTGAAAGGAGACAATTATGGTTAGGTTTTACTACACGCTAATTATTTGTGCCGTACTCGTGGCGCCGGTTGGCTGCAGCAAGAAGCAGGCCCCTGCCGCGCCGCAGAAAGAAGCAGCCGCGACGAAGCAAGAACCTGCCCTGGGGCTGATGACGGTGGTGCCGGACAACGTCCTGGCGTTTGTCGCCACCGCCGGCTGCGACAATCTCAAGCCCGCCTTTGAAAAGAGCATTCTCGGCCGGATTTGGAACGACCCGGAGGTGCAGAATCTCTATCAGACGGCCACGAAACAGCTTCTGACATTGGCAAAGAAGCAGATACCGGATGCCAACGAAGCTCAGGTCCCCGAGATGGTGCTGGACTTTGCCGAATTGGCGCTGGCCGGTCCGGCCATTCTGGGCGCCGCCTACAAGCAGACCGACGAGGGCCCGCCTGTTTACGGCTTCGCAATCCTCGACGCCGGCGAGCACAAAGCAGAGATCGCCGCGAGGCTCTCCAAGCTCGAAGCGCTGGCGCGCGAAGGCGACATAAAGGAAGTTGAGATTGGCTCATTCAAAATGCACGGCCCGGCGGATAATCGAGGTGTCCCCGGATACTGGGGCTGGGTGGATAATTACCTCGTCTTTGCGATAAACGACGGCGAGGGTCTGGCCATAAAGCACATCCGGCAGCCGCACGCCAAGGCCCCCGACTATCTCAAGATACTCCCGACAGCCAACGACGTACTCGCTACGTATGTCGATTGCCAGAAGGTCGGCGACGTGGTGAAGACCGTGGCGGACCAGCAGAGCGCATCGGACAAGCTTGCCGTCGTCTCAACCGTAATCGAGAAACTCGGCCTGAAAAATGTCGGAACCATTACCTCCGGGACCCGGTTCGACGGCCCCGATATGGTTTTCACTGAATTCATAGAAGCACCGGCGCCGAGAACGGGTCTGCTCGCAGCGCACAAGGCCATAGACCTCAAGATGTTTGATATGGTTGACCCTCGGGCCGTGTCTGCAGGCGCCGTCAATTGTGACGTCGGCGGAATGTACGACACGATAATGACTGCAATCAAAACCGCCGTCCCGGCTGATGTCTCTGCCGAGATCGATCAGAAAATCGCCGATGTTCAATCGCAGGTCCAGGTCGATATTCGCAAGGACCTGTTGGGCGCTTTCGCAGGCCCGCTGGTCTGGTACTCGGTCCCCGGCGGCGTTGTAATAGAAGCGCCAGGCGGCGGAGTCGTCGTCATTGCCGAGTTGAAGGATGGGCCGCTTCTCGAAAAGACCCTCGATTCTCTCGGAAAGTTCGCCGCCGCTGTCGGCCAAGGCGTCGTGCAGGTCAGCTCTCAGGCTCAGCCCGATGGAAGAACTCTGCGTACCTGGGTGATTGTGCCGCTGGCGATGATGCAGGTAATGCCCTGCTGGATGGTCGTGGATAACCGCGTCTTCATAGCCTCGAATCCGGCCATGCACAAGCTCGCCCTGGCGCAGATGGCCTCGCCGAAGGCCGTTGCACAGTCAATCCGCACCACGGAAGGATACAAAAAGGCCACCGCAAAGCTTCCAAAGGACCTGCTGTTCCTCTCTTATACCGACTCAAAGGTCCAATTCAAACAGATGATGCTCGCCCTGCAGGGATTCTGGCCTATGATAACTATGTTCGCAGCGAAGGCCCAAATCACTCTGCCTGCGATGCTTCCCTCGCTCACCGGCATTGTCGAAGATATGGGGCCGTCCTGCCAGTATTCCTGGTTCGATGACAAAGGTCTGCATTCCCGCTACCACGGTTCCGGCATTGAGCTTAGCCTGGGCTCCGTAGCAGGCGTTTCGCTCGGCGCCGGCGTTGCGATGCCCGCTCTGGCCCGTGCCCGAAGCCAGGCCAGGCGCGTTGCATCCGCCTCCAACCTCAAACAGATTGGGCTGGGCTGCCTGATGTACGCTGATGACAACGATCGCAATCTGCCTCCGAGCATTGGGGCGCTTACTGGGGGCAAAAGACCCTATTTGTCTGGCGGAGTCCCTGAAGCTCCCTCAAAGCCCAAAGATTTCGAGGGACCAAGCTACATATACATCGCCGGCCAGACTGCCGCGATGGAACCGGGCAACATTGTTGCCTACGAGAATCCCGCTTTTCTTACGGAAGGTACGAATGTGCTCTTTATGGATGGCCACGTTCAGTGGATGAAGCCGGATGAATTCTTGAAGGAGCTTGAAGCGACATACAAGCGATTAGGCAGAGAAATGCCCCAGATAAAATTCAAGGGTTCCAAGCAGCCTGTGCCTGTTGAAGAGACCAAGCCGGTTCCAGCGCCTCTGCAAAAATGATTTGTGCGTGAGTGTTGACTGCTTTCCCGCAGGTTCGCCTTGCGTTCGCGCAGCAGGATAGTATAATCCGGTTTTTAGGGTCACCGATTTTCTGAGGCAAAGATATGGCTAAGGCTGAGAAGGTAGTATTGGCGTACAGCGGCGGGTTGGATACGAGCGTCATCCTTCCGTGGCTCAAAGAAACCTACGGCTACGAGGTGATTGCCTTCGCCGCGGAGCTCGGCCAGGGCGACGAGCTGGCCGGCATCGAACGCAAGGCCCTTGCAAGCGGGGCGGTCAAGTGCGTCGTCAAGGACCTGCGAAAAGAGTTTGTCGAGGAATACCTCTGGCCTATGCTCAAGGCGGGGGCGGTCTATGAAAAGGCGTATTTGCTCGGCACGAGCATCGCGCGCCCTCTGATTGCAAAGCACCAGGTGGAAGTCGCCCACGCCGAAGGCGCAACCGCCGTCGCCCACGGCGCCACGGGCAAGGGCAACGACCAGGTCCGCTTTGAGCTGACCTATATGGCCTTGGACCCGTCGCTCAAAATCGTTGCTCCCTGGAAGGACCCCAATTTCAAGCTGACCTCACGCGAGGCCGCCGTCGATTACGCCAAAGAACGCAAGATTCCCATCGAGCAGAGCAAGAAGAAGATATATTCCCGCGACCGCAACCTCTGGCACATTTCTCACGAAGGCGCCGACCTCGAGAATCCGGCCAATGAGCCGAAAGATGATTTGTTTGTTATCTCTCAGCCGGTTTCCAAGACCCCGGACGAGCCGGACTATGTAACGATAGGCTTCCACGAGGGCGTGCCGATCAAGCTCAATGAGGGATTGATAACCGGCGTAGAGATGATTGAAGCCTTGAATAAAATCGGCGGCAGGCACGGCGTCGGCCAGGTCGATCTCGTCGAAAACCGGCTCGTCGGCATAAAGTCACGCGGCGTCTATGAGACGCCGGGCGGCACGATACTGATGACCGCGCATAGCTGCCTCGAGAGCATTACGCTCGACCGGGAAACGATGCACTACAAGCAGCAGGTCGCCCTGAAATACGCCGAGCTGGTCTATTATGGCCAGTGGTTCAGCCCCCTGCGACAGGCCCTCGACGCCTTTGTCGAGGCTACGCAGCGCAACGTCACCGGCGACGTGCGAATGAAGCTCTTCAAGGGGCGCTGTACGCCTGCGGGGATAACCAGCCCCTACAGCCTCTACCGCACCGACCTTGCCAGCTTCGTAATGGGCGCCGAATACGACCCAACCGACGCCAAGGGCTTCATCCGCTTGTTCGGCCTGCCCACAAAAGTCGCCGCTATGGTCCAAAAGGAGAGAGAACACAGAATAACAAACAGCGAATAACGAATCATAGAATGAGGATCTGGGTTCAGAGTTCACAGTTTATTGCTCGTTGTTTCCGCCTTCGGCGGATTCATCGATGAACTGCGAACTACAAACGAGAACTAATGAGTTCTGCAAAATTGCAGGTTAGACCTATATTGTTGAAGAAAATCTCTTTTATGATTTTCTTCAATAATTACCTAAGCGATTATGAGACAATACGTTGCCATCGAAAAGAAAAAATCAACAAACGATTTTTTCTTTTCTAAGTAGGCCTAACCTGCAATTTTGCAGAAGCCTTACATCTATAAGGAGGCATTGTGCTGGTGCCGGATTGGATTTGGTTTGTATTTATCTTTACATTCGGCTGCTGTATCGGCAGCTTTCTCAACGTGGTTATTTACCGCCTGCCGCGCGACAAATCCATCGTTACCCCGCCGTCGGCGTGCCCCTCCTGCGATAAGCATATTCGCTTCTATGACAATATCCCGCTGGTTTCGTGGCTGCTCCTGGGCCGCAAGTGCCGATATTGCAAGGCCCCTATCTCGCCGCGGTACTTCATCGTCGAGCTTCTGACCGGCTCGCTCTTTCTCGGCCTTTTTATACTGTACCATCGCACCGATGTGCGCCCGGGACTCGGTTCGCTCACGGATGGCCGATGGCTCGTCTATCTCGTTCAGATAGTCCTTCTGGGCGCCTTTATTGCAGCTTCGGCAATCGACCTTGAATATTGGGTCATTCCGCTTTCTATTTGCTGGTTCGTTACGGCCGCCGGCCTTATCGCCTCGGCACTCGGCGTTTACGTGGTGCCCGTTTCTCTGATTCGTGAGGACCAGCTCCTA
>Ga0315287_10008242_pt1 | contig 10512 bp, 6 predicted proteins | sample YL17G11_0_MG_FD_205037 | JGI IMG/M metagenome (GOLD analysis project Ga0315287, IMG submission 205037) | Sediment microbial communities from Yellowstone Lake, YNP, Wyoming, USA - YL17G11_0 | ecosystem: Environmental > Aquatic > Freshwater > Lake > Sediment | place: USA: Wyoming | collected...
GACCCCGGGAGGAATTTTCACCCGCAAGGTCTCCGTCTTTCCGTCGAGGCGATAGGAAACCTCTTTGACCGTGGGCTCGGAGGTCTCTTCCCGGTCTATCGGAAGGGCAAAGGCGAGATCCAAATCGGAATTTCCGCCCGGGTCGCCCGGTTGGCCCAGGAGTTTTTTCAGGAAGAATCCGAACAGTTTCCTTCCCGCCCAAGAAACAAGCCGGGCTTTAATCCCCGTTCCCCGGGGAATGAAGATTTGTTCCATGAAAGGGATGGAACTCTTTGCTGTCTGAGAAAAAAATCCGGCCCGGGGATCAAATGATTCCAGGCGGATTCCCCCCGGACCCCCGAAAATAACACCCCGGAAAGAAACTCCCCGCCCCCCGAAAAAGAGATGATCGAAGAACTGGGGATCAAATCGAAGCCCCATGCGGGCGAATTCCCGGTTGAGCTCCGCAAAGATATCGCTGGAACCCGGATTTCGGAACATGTCCCCGAAGATGTCTTCCTGGGTATACCGGAATCCGGGGCCGGCGGAACTCCCGGATCCTCTCTCCTGGATGAAATCATAGTTCTGCCGCTTTTCGGGGTCGATCAGGACCCCGTAGGCTTCGCTGACCTCTTTGAAGCGTTCTTCCGCTTTCTTATCCCCCGGATTGCGGTCAGGATGACATTGCAGGGCTAACTTCCGAAAAGCCTTTTTAATCTCCTCTGGAGAGGCCTCCCGGTTGATGTCCAAAATCCGGTAATAATCCTTGGAGTAAAATTCCCGATTCATAGGTTTATCTTACCAAATAATACGCCTGGCGCATAGCGCCGAAGAGGGACGGCTTCTTGGGAATTGCAGTAAATTTGCGCTTTGAAAAGACCCGCTAAATCTCATTGAAAAATGGAAATTTCAAAATGCAAAGTGCAAATTTTCAAAAAAACCATTTATTTTTCATTTTCCGATTTGCAATTTTCAATTTGCAATTCAGTTTAGCCGATTTTTCAAACGGCTAAACTGGCACTGGGAATTCAATCTGGACACTCATATTTGGATAAGATAAGATGAAAATTGAAGAAATGGAGAACATAGGAACCTCTTGCAAAAGTCGATCACTTCGTCATTCCGGCGAATCCCGGATCGGGGTCCGGGGCAGGCGCCGGAATCCAGAATCGCTTGAAAATCCTGGATTCCGGATCGCGCTGCGCTTGCCCGGAATGACGATTTTCTACTGCTTTCAAGAGTTTTGCAAGAGCCTCATAGGCGTCAAATCAAAAAAATGGGGCTCTTTTCTGCTCACGCTGCTGGTACTTCCTTTCCTGATGGGGCAGGCCCCCTATACCCCCCCCTCGAATTCCTGGAAGAAAGTGGACGAGGGTTTCGAGGTACGCTCCATGAACCTCCAGGGCCAACCTTATCAAATACCGTTCAAACTTCGCGCCCTGCGCCTAGAAATCACCCGGTTTCCGGTCCGGGTCATTGACAGCCGGGATTTCGGGGCAAATCGCCTGGACATCAAGACTATGGTCCAGAAATCCCAGGCTTTGGGGGCGGTCAACGGCGGTTTTTTTCTCCCGGATTACAAGCCCCTCGGCCTTCTGATCGTGGACGGCCGGGAGACCAGCCCCCTGCGGAAGGCGGACTGGGGAGTTTTCCTGATTCAGGACAATGTCCCCAAGATCACCCACACGAAAGACTTTCTCCCGGATAAGAATATCTCGCAAGCCCTCCAGGTGGGGCCCCGCCTCGTTGTCGGCGGCCGGGAGTTGACCATGAAAAGACAGATTGCCAGGCGCTCCGCGGTTGGGATTACCTACAAAAACCAGGTTGTCCTGGTCAATACGGAGGATACGGACGCCTACGCCCAGGACTTGGCCAGGATCTTTTGGCTTTCCGAAGATGAAGGCGGCCTGGGATGCCGGGATGCCTTGACTCTCGACGGTGGACCTTCGGCTCAAATGTTTGTAGAATATAAATCTTTGAAAATCGATATTCCCGGCGGCTGGGGTGTTCCCAACGGGTTGGGAATATTCAAGAAGTGATGGTCTCGTAAAAAGTCCATCTGTCCTGCTCGGAGCAGGATTGCGCTTCAACCCCGCCCCGTTAGATAACAATCCCGCTCTTGGGATCCAGGGATAAACCCCCTGATATTTGAAGGGGAAAACCCTTTTGAAAAGTATCTAACGGGGTGAATCGTTGCAGCGTACCTGTAGGGGCGAGTTGCACTCGCCCGATAATGGGCGTCCGGCCGGACGCCCCTACAATCGAAACCATCATTCTGCTGAATTTTAACGAGATCATCAAGAAGTGAAGACCTTTTAAAAAGTCACGGGAACCGTCTTCGAGTGAAATGGCCGAAAATCGCGTAAAGAAAAAGAAGAAAAGGCAGGGGTGGAAGATCGTTGTCCTCCTTTTCGTCCTCCTCATCCTGCTCCTGGCGGGGGCGGCCGCAGCCTTTTATTTTGCCTTTGTCTTCGACCTTCCCCGGTTGACGACCCTAAAAGATTACAATCCCTACCTCGTCTCCGAAGTTTATTCCCAGGACGACGTTCTCATCGGGGAATTCTTCATCGAACGGCGCACCGTCATTCCCCTGGCGAAAATGCCCCGGATGCTGATCAACGCCTTCGTGGCGGCCGAGGACGCCCGGTTCTTCGAGCACCGGGGAATCGACTACTGGCGGATTCTGGGAGCCACTTTCCGCAATATCGAAGCCCTCGAAGTGGTTCAAGGGGGGAGCACGATCACCCAGCAGATCGCCAAATCCTTCTTCCTCACCCCCGAACGGAGCTTCTCCCGAAAAATCAAGGAAGCCATCCTGGCGCAGCGGATCGAGAGCTATCTCACCAAGAACGAGATCCTCTTCCTGTATTTGAACCAGATTTACTTGGGGGAAGGGGCCTATGGAGCGGGCGCTGCGGCCAAGATTTATTTCGGCAAACCGGTGGAAACCCTGACCCTGGCCGAATGCGCCATGATGGCCGGCCTCCCTCCGGCGCCGAACAGTTTGTCCCCCTTCCGGAATCCCAAGAAAGCGAGGGAGCGGCAGATTTACGTGTTGAATCGCATGCTCGAAAAGCAGATGATCACCCCGGTTCAGGCCATCCGGGCCCAGGCGGAGGAAATCAGGCTTCGGCCGAAAGGCCTGAGAGGAAATGACGCCCCTTATTTCCTCGAAATGGTCCGGCAGCATGTGGAGGGAAAATACGGCAAAGATCTGCTTTATAAAGGTGGGCTGAAGATATACACCACGATCAACGCCCAGATGCAGGCGTCCGCCCAGACCGCGGTCCTGAAGGGGCTGGAGGAGTACGAAGGCCGCGGGAAGAAAAACAAGGATCGGGTCCAGGTGCAGGGCGCTTTGGTCGCCATGGACCCCCAGACCGGCTTTATTCTGGCCCTGGTGGGAGGGCGGGACTTTTCCGCAAGCCAGTTCAACCGCGCCACCCAGGCCAAGAGACAAGCGGGATCGGCTTTCAAGCCGATCGTGCATGCCGCGGCTCTGGACAAAGGCTTCACCCCGGCCACGATCATCGTGGATGAACCGATTGCCTATGTGGACGTCCCGGGCAAAGATCCCTGGGAACCCAAAAATTTCGACCGGGAGTTCTGGGGCCCGATCACCATGCGCAAAGCCTTGACTTTCTCCCGCAACATCCCCACGGTGAAGATCGCCCAAGCGATCGGGCTGGACTATCTCATTCAGTATGCGAAGAACCTGGGAATCAAATCGAAGCTGGAGCCCAACCTCTCCTTGGCCCTGGGCTCCGCAAACCTGTCCCTTCTGGAATTAACCAGCGCTTTCGGCGTATTTGCGTCCCAGGGGTACCGGGCCGAGCCGATTTTCCTGACCCAAATCCGGGATAAAGACGGGAATATCCTGGAAGAGGTGGAGCCCACCGCCATCGAGGTCATCAGCCCCCAGACGGCCTATCTCATTACAAGCATGATGCAGAGCGTCATTCAGGAGGGAACCGGCCAGAGAGCAAAGGCTTTGGGAAGACCGGCCGCCGGGAAAACGGGAACGACCAATGATTATCGGGACGCCTGGTTTATCGGATTTACACCCAACAACCTGGTTACGGGGGCTTGGATCGGCTACGATATTGAAAAGCCCCTCGGCAGTTATGAAACCGGGGCCGTGGCGGCTCTGCCGCTCTGGCTGGAATTCATGAAAGCGGCCCTGGCGAACAAACCCGTTGAAAACTTCCCAATCCCCGAAGGAATCGTCTTTGTCAAAATCGATGCGGCCACGGGAGAGCCGATTCCCCCCGGCCGCTCGACCCAATCCGGTCGAGCCATTTTCGAATGCTTCAAAGAAGGAACGGCGCCAATCCCTTAAAAAATGGGGGGGAAACAAGGTTCTTTCCTTCCCCCAACCCCCTCCGCCCTTTCCGTCGTTGCCGCTCAATCCCGCTCCGAGCGGGACAGATGGATTTTTTACGAACCCAGCAAAAGAAATGATCTCCTGAAACCATCATAACGATGGCTTCGTAAAAAGCTCCAGATGCAAGGCGCGCAAAAACTGAGGAGTGAGGCGCACTTCCTGGTGCGCCGCAACGATTCACCCTGTTAGATAGGCTTCAGGGAGGTTTTCCGTTCCGATCTCAGGGGTTTTATTCCTATTTCTCATAAGCGGAGATTCTTATCTAACAGGGCAGGGTTGAAGCGCAATCCTGCTCCGAGCAGGACAGATGGACTTTTTACGAAGCCATCATCCTTTGATCACTCCCCACGGCCGTAGCTTCGCCACTTTGCGGGAGATCCCGGCGCGGTGAACCACATCCACCACCTCGCTCACATCCTTATACGCCTCCGGAGCCTCTTCCGCCAGAATCCCTCGGCTTGAGGCCATGACATAAATTCCCTGATCCTCCAGCTCCCGCTGAAGGGGTCTGCCCCTGCTCGCCCGTTTCGCCTGGGTCCGGCTCTGCAGGCGGCCGGCCCCGTGGCAGGTGCTGCCGAAGGTCTGCTCCATGGCCCCTTCGGTTCCCACCAGGACATAGGAATACCGCCCCATGTCCCCGGGGATCAAAACCGGTTGGCCTGTTTTCCGGAAGATTCCCGGGAGGGCGGGGTGCCCCGGGCCGAAGGCGCGGGTCGCTCCTTTGCGGTGAACGCAAACTTCCCGGCGCTCCCCCCCAATGGTGTGCGTTTCCCGCTTGGCGATATTGTGGCAGACATCATAGAGCAAGCGCATGCCTAAATCTCTCGGGCTCAGCTGCAGGACATTTTCGAAAACTTCCCGGGTCCAGTGCATGAGCATCTGCCGGTTGGCCCAGGCATAGTTGGCGGCCGCCGCCATGGCCGATAGATAGTCCTGCCCGGTTTGGGATTGAACGTAGTCGCAGGCTAACTGCCGGTCCGGAAGCTCCAAATCCAGGTGCCGGACCCGTTCTCCCATTTTTTTCAAAAAATCGTCACAGACCTGGTATCCCAGGCCCCGGGATCCGGAATGGATAAAAACCGTCACCTGGTCTTTGGCCAGGCCGAAGACCCGGGCGACCTCGGGGTCGTAGATCTCTTCCACGTACCCTACCTCCAAAAAATGATTTCCCGAACCGAGCGTGCCCAGCTGGGGCCGGCCGCGGTCCAGGGCCCTTTCGCTGACCAGAGACGGATCCGCTCCCGCCAGGCATCCTCCATCCTCCGTATGCTCCAGGTCTTCGGGGCTTCCATACCCGTTTTCCACGGCCCAGCTTGAGCCTTCTTTCAAGACCCGGCGCAGTTCCTGGGCGGAAAGGCGCAAAGCCCCTTTGGAGCCCACGCCCGCAGGAATATTTTGAAAAAGCGCCTGAACCAATTCGCGGATCTTCGGCCGCAGGTCCTGGGTCATGAGGTTCGTGCGGACCACGCGGGTTCCGCAGTTGATATCATACCCCACTCCTCCGGGCGATATGACCCCCTCCTTCCAATCAAAGGCCGCCACGCCGCCGATGGGAAATCCGTACCCCCAGTGGATGTCCGGCATGGCCAGGGAATGCTCCAGGATCCCCGGCAAATGAGCCACGTTGGCCACCTGCCGGGGGCTTTCATCCTCGTGGATGTTCCGGATCAATTTCGCATCCGCATAAATAATCCCATCCACCCGCATCTTTCCGGAACGGGGAATCCGGTAGCGGCAATCGTCTATTTTCTCAAGATGGATCTTTTCGGGGATGCTCATAAAATCCTCGCTTTCAGATGGTTTCGTAAAAAGTCCATCGGCGGCGTTGCGCTTCAACTTCGTCGTTGCAGCGTACCTGTTCGTACGCTTCACTCCTCAGTTTTTGCGCGTCTTGCATCTGGAGCTTTTTACAAAACCATCATCCTGGTGACTTTTTACGAAACCATCAAATATCGAAAATGACCTTTCCGACCCATATTCCGTCTTTTTGAGCCACTTCCACCTGGTGGTATGTGACCGCTTTAATTTCGGTCTTGAATTCGTGCCGGGAGGGGTCGAACCGTTCCCCCCGGGCTGCGGCCTTTAGAGATGTAGGGGTCAGATGAAAAATGGAAAACTCCCTAAAAAGATAACCTTCCCCCTCGCAGAGATAGAGAAGCTCTCCCAGCCAGCGCACGAAAAGGTCCTCCCGGTCTGACCCGTTGATTTCCACCTCGCGGGTGAGATGTCCCTGGATGGAATCCAAATCCGTCAGCACCTCGAAAAGGGCCTCCGCCGCATGGACGAAAACTTCCTCCACGGTCCGCCCAAAGGCCCGGATGCCGATATCGGCCGTATGATCAAACGTTTCGTAAGTCTTCATGAAAGCGGAAATGGATTTTTCTTTTGGCTCCCCCGCCTAATTATATTATAATCCCTTCCGGATCTTTGCGAAAATTCCTTTTATCCGAGGCTCTTTTAAAACTCTTGAAAGTAAGGAGAAATCGTCATTCCGGGCAAGCGATGCGCGACCCGGAATCCAGGATTTACAAGCAGTTCTGGATTCCGGCGCCTGCCCCGGACCCCGATCCGGGGTTCGCCGGAATGACGGAGTGAGCGCCTTTTGCAAGAGGCTACTCCTTGGGTCTTATTACTCGGGGTATTTTTTCCCGCTGACACTTTCCACGGCCACTGACATTCAGGAGTCTCGATGGTTCCGGCAGGCATTTTCCCGGGTATTTTCCTCACTACGACGGCGACTCTGATTTTGGAGATCTCCCTGATCCGCCTCCTGTCGGTCGCCCAGTGGCATCATTTTGCCTTCCTGGTCGTCTCCATCGCCCTTTTGGGTTACGGGGCCAGCGGGGCTTTCCTTTTTTCCTTTCCCGGTTTTTTCAGCCGCCGAGAATTTCCGAACCTTTCCTGGCCGGCCTGGCTTTTTTCCGGGAGCACTCTGGCCGCCTATATCATCGGAAACCAGATTCCTTTCGACCTGGCGCGGATTGCTTGGGACCGCTGGCAGCTATTTTACCTGTTTCTCTTTTATCTTGTCTATGCTGTCCCTTTCTTTTTTTCCGGGCTGACGGTTTCCCTGGCCCTCACCCGCTGGAGCGCTCTTTCGGGGAAGCTCTATGCCTGCGATTTGATCGGAGCCTCGGCAGGCTGTCTTCTGGTTCTCGGTCTCTTCAGCCTTCTGGGGGGAACCGGAACGGTCCTTTTCTCCGCCTTCCTCAGCGGCTTGGCGGCGGCCATCTTCGGTTGGGGGAAAAAACCCCTTTCCTTTTTCCCCTGGGTCTGGACGGCAATCCCCGCTCTTCTGATCTTCTATCCGCCTTCCTTTTTGCAGCTCGCCATTTCTCCTTACAAACCGCTCTCCGCCGCCCTCCTGCATCCGGGCTCCCGTTTGCTCGAAACCCGCTGGAATTCTTTCTCCCGGGTGGATGTTCTGGATAGCCCGGCGGTCCGCACGGCCCCCGGTTTGAGCCTACAATATCTCGACCCCCTCCCCCCGCAGATAGGCCTTTGCGTGGACGCCGAACGGATGAATGCCCTGACCCGCGTCACCGGTGAGATCCGGAATCGAGACGAATTCCGGTTTCTTTCCGCCCTCCCCGCCTCCTTTCCCTATCAAGTCATCCGGCCCAAACGGGTCCTGATCTTCGATCCCATGGGCGGCGTGGAGGTCTTGGCCTCCCTCTATCATCAGGCCCCCGAAACCGTGGTCCTGGAAACGAATCCGGCGGTCGTAGATCTCATCCGGGGAACCTATGCGCCTTTTTCCGGAAATCTTTACCGCCGGGAAGAGGTGCGGGTTGAGATCGGCGACGGGCGAAGTTTCCTGCGGGGCAAGCCGGCGCCTTTCGACCTGATTGTATTCCCGTTGACGGAAACCCTGGGGGCTTCCGCCTCCGGCCTGTCTACCTTGCGGGAAGACTACCGGCTCACGGTGGAGGCCTTTCAGGACTATCTGGAAGCCCTGACCCCGAATGGCTTCATGGCCGTTCAACTCTACCTCCTTCCTCCGCCCAGAAGCGAATTGCGGCTGGTCTCCCTCCTGCAGGAGGCCTTCAAGCGATCCGGAAAGGCCGCGGCGAACCATCTCCTGGCGATCCGCTCCTGGGGGACCTTTTCCCTTTTCATCAAAAAGGACGAAATCCTCCCGGCGGAGATCGAGGCCTTGAAAAGGTTCTGTGAAAAATGGCGCTTTGATCCGGTTTATTTCCCCGGCATGCTTCCCGAGGAAGCGAATCGATACAACCGCTTCCCCGCGCCGATCTATTTCACGGCCGTTCAAAATCTCCTTCGGCGGGAAAAGGATTTTTCGGCCTCTTATCCCTTCGATCTGAGCCCGGCCACGGATGACCGGCCCTTTTTCCATCATTTATTCCGCTTAAGCCATTGGGAAGAAATCTACCGCCTTGCCGGCGGGAAATGGCAGATCCTCGTCGAGGGGGGGGTTCTCCTTCCCCTTGTTTTCCTGCAAGCCCTTTTTTTGAGCTTCTTCTTTATTCTTCTGCCGGCGGGGTTGCGCAAAAAAGACCTTTCCCTTTTTCAGCCCCGGCATTTTTCCTGGATCCTTTTCTTTTTCACCATCGGTCTTGCTTTTATGTTCGTGGAAATTTCCCTGATTCAAAAATTCATCCTTTTCCTCGGCCACCCGGTCTACGCTGTTTCCATAGTTATTTTATCGCTTCTGGTCTCCGCCGGACTGGGGAGCCGGATTTCCGTCTACCTTCCCGACCTGCCGGGTTTGAGACGGATTCTCCCAATCCTCGCCGGGTTGCTGATCCTTTACGCTTTCCTTTTGCCCCCGGCTCTATCTTTATTCCAGGGATGGCCCCTCGGGTCCCGGTATTTTCTTTCCGGATTGCTGATTGCCCCGCTGGGTCTAATCATGGGCATTCCATTTCCGGCGGGCATCCATCTCCTCGGCGCGCAAAAACCGGGGTTCGTTCCTTGGGCCTGGTGCGCCAACGGCTGCGCCTCTGTTTTGGGGGCCATTCTCCCGGTCCTCATCGCCCTGAGCTGGGGATTTCAGACGGTCTGGCTGCTCTCCTCCCTGCTCTATCTCCTCGGCCTTACTTTGATTTGGAAAGTTTCGCCTTCCGCCTCCGGCGGCCCCGATGAAGCCGGAAAGACAAACAGCTCCCGTTGCCCGAATAGGGGTTGAAAAGTAATTCATTTTGTGTCACTTTCATGGGGAAGGTGATGACTGCCGCCCCAAAATTCCCTTTGGACGGCGAATGGCAAAAAGGTAACCCGGAGCGTCAGAAGCCCCGGTGGTAATTCAAATCAATAGAGAGGAGGGCATGGGGATGAAATCGGCAAGGGGTGCCAAAAAATCCGTCAAGAACCCGCGGAAGCCCACGGCAAAAAAGGCTGTGAAAGCTCCAAAGAAGATTGCCTCCGCCAAAAAGAAGGTGGTCAAGGCGGTTCAAAAGGCCGAAGTGCAGGCCAAGGCCGCTCTGGAAGAGAGGGCGAAAAAAATATCCGCGCAGAAAGATGCCCTGATCAAGAGGCTGATGGAGGAGCTCGCGGCTAAAGAAAAACTTCTGAAAGAAAGCAAAAGGGGGCTCCTCGACAAAGCCAAGGAAAACCTGCTCGAACTCAAGAACCGGGCCGAGACCGAGGCTCAGAAATGGAAAGTGGAACTGGAAACGAAGGGGAAGGCTCTCCTGGAGTTTAAGAATAAGGGCGAGGGGGAAACGAAGAGACTCCGAGAGCAGCTGGAAGAAAAAGTTCAGTCCCTTCGCGGCAAGATGACCGAACTCGACGAATACAAAAAGGCGGCGGAAGGAAAGCTTTTCGAGCTGGAAGCCAAAGTAAAAGAGGATGCGGCCAGGTTCGGGGCCATCGGGAAAGAACGGCCCGGGCTGGTGACGGTTCGAGGGAACCCCCTTACTCTCCTCGGCCCCGAGGTGAAAGTGGGTGACCGGGCGCCCGACTTCCGCGTCCTGGACGGAACCCTGAAAGTCGCGACCCTGGATGCCTTTCGCGGAAAGCTGAAAATCATCAGCTCCGTGCCCTCCTTGGACACCCCGGTTTGTGACGCGGAAACGCATCGTTTTAACGAGGAGGCGGGAAAGCTGCCCGAAAACGTAGCCGTCCTGACCCTCAGCATGGATTTGCCATTTGCGCAAAGCCGGTGGTGCGCGGCGGCCGGGGTGGAG
>Ga0315287_10008244_pt1 | contig 10512 bp, 7 predicted proteins | sample YL17G11_0_MG_FD_205037 | JGI IMG/M metagenome (GOLD analysis project Ga0315287, IMG submission 205037) | Sediment microbial communities from Yellowstone Lake, YNP, Wyoming, USA - YL17G11_0 | ecosystem: Environmental > Aquatic > Freshwater > Lake > Sediment | place: USA: Wyoming | collected...
CTGTCTGAGTGTGTTTGGGTGTTCGATCGTCTCGAAGCCGAAGCTTGTGGACGCATTGTCCTTTACGGGACCGAGCCTGGATTCTCTCCTGGTCGTCATACCAACATATACACCTGCTCCCGTGATGCCTTTGATCGTATCTGTACACTTTTCCCGCTCAAAACTAGCACCGAAAGGGGTGCTTTCTACACAGCCCTCCTGAAGGCTATCCCTGAAGGTGAGGTAGTTGCGTTACGTCACTTCCATGGTGACACAGACGAAGATGACAAACTATCCGAAACTTCATTCGAGCCTAAACTCGAAGTCGCTATGGAGGCCATGCAGGGACGGGGAAACAACCTGCTTGGCAAGGATGGGAAGGCAGGTTTTCCTTCCATATATCTGAATCATGGTTTCAAGATCGGTCTGGTGGGCGGATCAGATCATTTTCGGGAAACAGAAGCCGTTAATCACTACTGTCTGACCGGGTTCTGGGTGCGTGAGCGCTCAGCAGCAGGCGTTTGGGAGGCGCTGCGTAATCGTCGAACACTTGCGGTGTCCAATGCCAAGGTAGCCATATGGGCCACACTCGATGGCAAAGGGATAGGTGAGGAAGTTGTGACAAAAGAGATTCCTCTCCGTTTTCATGTAACAGTGTCTTCAGCCAGGCCTATTCGGCGTGTAACCCTGATCCGCGACGGGGTAGTTCTGCCCTGGACTCCTGTGGATGGCAAGAGTGCTACACTTACCCTCGAAGACAAGACCCCAGCGCCGGGGAATCACTGGTATGTGGTAACTGTCGAAGCCGAGTCGGCGTATCCGCAGCCGGCAATTGCACATGCATCGCCAATTTTTGTACGGATTGGAAAAGAGAATAGACCATGAAGAAATGGAGATGGTTGCTTTGTACAAGGAGTGTTTGCTTGTACTCAGAAAAATGTGTTGGAGGACTGTCATATGGTCCCCTGGATTCTTGCAACAACTGTCTTTTCAAGTGCCTGACCTTGACAATTTATCGTTTTCTCTCCGGGTTTACCATTGCCGGTCAGGCAAATCCCTGTTTTAGTCCCAGTCATAGTTTCCTAAACGTAAAAAATAAGGCAAAAATGGTTATGGGTTATGGCCATCTCAATAAAGCAATTTCTTACAACCAGGTAAATAAACGCAAATTGAGGAAATGAAATGATGCAAAAGCTGAACAAACAAAAGTTTCCGGGATTTTCGATAATGGGGCACAGCGAAATTGCTGCCGGCTTAGTTGTTGCTGTTTTTTTGACGGTGTTTTTCGGTTGTGACTGTTTGGTCAGAGCCGAGAGCGTTACTGAGCCGAAACTGATTCTTTGGGCAGCCGAGCCGGTAGCTGGACCAGCAATCGTCCAAAAAAGCGGAGTGAAGAGGTTGTATTGGTCTGCTTGGCATAAATCCTCGTATCCCATCGGCAATGGCCGCCTGGGCGCCACCATCACAGGGGGAATGGCGGAAGAACGCATCCAGTTTAACGAAGACACTCTCTGGACGGGCAATGAAGACAATACCGGTATGTACCAGAATTTCGGCGATATTTTCATCACGCTGGATGGCCAATCGGAGACGAATGCCGCGGCCTGCAAATATCACCGTCAACTGGATCTGGAAAAGTCGTTGCACACGGTCACCTATGAGCAGGGCGAGGTGCTTTACCAGCGTGATAGTTTTGCCAGTCATCCGGCCAATGTGATGGTGTTCCGTTTCACCGCTGACAAGAAAGGCGCATACACCGGGACGATCACGCTGAAGGATGCGCATCAAGGCAAAATGACGAATACAGTGAAAGCGGTGGGCAACACTGTCAGCTTTGCCGGCAAACTGGGTGGCAGTTTGGGCTTGAATTATGAAGCCCAGGCCATGGTGCTGAACGAAGGGGGCTCTGTCAGTGCGACTGAAGCAGGCATCTCTTTCAAAGGCTGCGATAGTTTGATCATTTTTCTCGATGCCGGTACCGATTACCTCAACCAGCGCGCCAAAGGTTGGCGACAGGAGCATCCGCATCAGTGCATCACGGAGAGACTGGCGCAGGCGGCGAAGAAGTCGTTCGCAGATCTGCTGGCCGAGCATCAGCGGGATTATCAGCAGTTGTTTGGGCGGATGAAGTTGGAGTTTGGCACTACTGCGCCAGCCGTCGCTGGTCTTTCTACCGAAGAGCGTCTGAATATCTATCGCAAGAGCAGGCAAAAATCCGATCCCGACCTTGAGGAAGTGCTTTATCAATACGCCCGTTATCTGATGATCAGCAGTTCACGGCCCGGCGATATGCCCGCGAATCTGCAAGGCGTTTGGAACAATTCCAACAATCCCAACTGGCGTTCCGACTATCACACTGACGTGAATGTGGAGATGAATTACTGGTTCGTGGATCAGGCAAATTTGTCGGAGTGTTTTGTGCCGCTGGCTGAATGGGTGAACTCTATCCGCGAAGTGCGGCGCGAGGCGACCAGGAAGGAATTCAATGTGCGCGGTTGGGCGACCCGCTCTGAGAACGGCATCTTCGGTGGCGCTACCTATCACTGGGTGCCCGGTGATGCTTCTTGGGTCGCGCAGAATCTCTGGGATCATTACGCATTCACGCAAGACAAGGAATATCTGCGCAATCGGGCTTACCCTGTAATGAAAGAGCTCTGTGAATACTGGGAAGACTCGTTGAAGGCCCGGCCTGATGGGAATCTGGTCAGTCCCAAGAGCCAGTCGCCGGAGCACGGCCCGTTTGCTGAGGGCAATTCCTATGAGCAACAGCTTTCTTGGGATCTCTTCACCAACTTCATCGAGACGTCAAAGGCGTTGGGAGTCGATGCCGAGTATCGTGAAAAAGTCGTTGCGATGAAAGAGCGGCTGCTCGGCCCGCAGATTGGCAAGTGGGGTCAGTTGCAGGAATGGGCCGATGATCTGGACGATCCCAAAGAGCAGCACCGCCATCTGTCGCACATGATCGCCATTCATCCGGGGCGGCAGATTTCACCGCTGACCACACCGCAGCTGGCTGAGGCCGCGAAAATCTCCATGAACGCGCGCGGCGACGCATCCACTGGCTGGGGTATGGTTTGGCGGGCATGCATCTGGGCCCGGCTTCACGACGGTGATCGCGCTTACTCGATTCTGGATAGATTCATCGGCACCATATATCCCAATCTTTGGGGGAATTGTAAGCAAACCTTCCAGATCGACTGCAATTTTGGCTATGCCGCCGCTGTGAACGAAATGCTGCTGCAATCGCATACAGGCGTGATTGAATTCCTGCCGGCATTACCAAAGGCGTGGCCCACTGGCCTGGTACAAGGTCTTCGCGCCAGGGGCGGATACGAGGTGGATATCGATTGGAAGGATGGCAAGCTGGTCCGGGCTGTGATCCGCAATGTCTCAAGCCCCACCAGCAAGTGTGTGGTCCGCTACCAGGACCGCGTCACGACATTATCGGTGCCCCGAGGTGAGTCACGTGAGTTCAAGGGGAATAGAAAGTAGACAGGACCCCGCGACCTTATGTGGCGGGAGTCAAAATGCGAATTACTAGCATGATAAAGGGAGAATCGAATATGAGCAGGATAAAAAAGTCAATCATCGCAGGGATACTCGTTGTTGGAATGCAGGCGGCAATGGTTCGGGCGGAGGAAGGTGCCAGCGGCGAGCCCGTAAAACGGGTGTTGTGGTCGGATTCGGCGCTGACCGTGGACAACAGCCCCGCGAACAAGTCGAGTCGCGGGGAATGGGAGCAAACCGTTTATCCACTCGGCAACGGCCGGCTGGGCTGTACGGTCTTCGGGGATACCCGCAAGGAGCGGATCCAGTTCAATGAGGATTCGCTCTGGGTCGGCAACGAAGACTGCACCGGCGGCTACCAGCCGTTTGGCGATGTCTATGTCGAGACGCCGCACGCGAATGTCAGCGACTACCGCCGCGAACTGGATATCAGCCGCGCCGTGCAGACAATTACGTACAAGTCCGGCGGCGTTGTCTATCAGCGCGAATACTTTGCGAGTCACCCGGCGCAAGTCATGGTCTGCCGCTTCTCGGCTGACAAGAAGGGCGCTCTTGGCGGGAGGATTTCCATGGGCAATGAACACGAGATCCCGATTACGGTGGACGGTGAAACCCTCGTCATGAAGGGTGACACCAGCAAGTTCTGGTGGTGGAAGCTCCAGGTCGAGCAACCCCAGCGCCTGCTCGGCGGCCGGGAATATGCCTCGGACAAGAATATCAACCTCGACTTTGAAGCCCGGGTCCGGGTCTTGCACGAGGGTGGAACGATTAAGACGGTGGACAACACGGTGATGTTCGAGAATTGCGACAGCGTGACGCTCCTGCTAGCCGCTGACACCAATTATCTCAACCAGCGCGACAAGGGCTGGCGCGGTCCGCATCCCCACGAGCGCGTCAGTGCCCAGATCGCCGCCGCAGAGAAATGTTCTTATGCTGATCTCCTCAAGGAGCATATCGCGGACTATCAGAGCCTCTATAACCGGGTCTCCATCAACCTGGGTGATGTGCCGGCCGCCGTGTCGGCGCGGCCGACGGCGGAGCGGTTGAAGACGTATGCCAAACAGTTTAAAGAAAAAAGGGGTGTGACTGAGGACCGTGACCTGGAAGCGCTTCTCTACCAGTATGCCCGCTACCTCATGATCAGCTGCTCGCGGCCCGGAGAGGGCGCCCTGCCGGCAAACCTGCAGGGGCTCTGGTTGCTCAACAAACGTCCGCCCTGGCGCTGTGATTACCACACCGATGTCAACGTGCAGATGAACTACTGGTTCGTGGATCAGGCAAACATCTCAGAGTGTTTTCTGCCGCTTGCAGAGTGGGTCGATTCGATCCGCGAAGTCCGCAAGGAGGAGACCCTCAAAGTGCTCAAGGTGAAGCGCGGCTGGCTCATGCGCTCGGAGAACAACATCTTCGGCGGCTCGACCTACTATTTCCAGAAAGGCGATTCGGCGTGGCTCTGCCAGAATCTCTGGGACCATTATGCCTTCACGCAGGACCAAGAATATCTCAAGCGCTACGCCTATCCCGTGATGAAAGAGATCAGCGAGTTCTGGGTGGATCACCTCAAGGCGATGCCTGACGGCACGCTGGTTGTCCCCGACGGACGTTCGCCTGAGCATGGGCCGGAAAAAGCCGATGGCGTGTCGTACGACCAGCAGCTCTGCTGGGACCTGTTCAACAACGTGATTGAGGCGAGCGAGGCGCTGGGCGTCGATGCGGACTACCGCAAGGAATTGATCGCAAAGCGTGACAAACTGCTCGGACCGAAGATCGGCAAGTGGGGGCAGCTCCAGGAGTGGATGGAGGATATCGATGATCCGAAGGACCAGCATCGCCACATCAGTCACATGCTTGCGGTCTACCCCGGCCGGCAAATTCATCCGACGACGACACCGAAATTCGCTGAAGCGGCCAAGGTCAGCATGATTGCGCGGGGTACGGGTGGTACGGGTTGGAGCATGGCCATGCGGACCTGTGTCTTCGCGCGGCTGTTGGAAGGGGAGCGTGCCCACGGGATGCTTTCGACGTTGACGGCGAACATGGTCATGGGCAACTTGTGGACCACCTGTCCGCCGTTCCAGATCGATGCCAACTTCGGCTATGCGGCGGCAGTGAGCGAGATGCTTGCACAGTCGCACATGGGTTGCATCCATTTGCTGCCGGCACCACCGAAGGCGTGGCCGGAGGGACAGGTCAAGGGGCTGCGGCTGCGCGGCGGGCTTGAGCTGGATATGGAATGGAAAGACGGCAAGGTCACGGACTACAGGATCCGCTCGAAGCAACCGCGAGAGGTGACAGTGCGGGTGAACGGCGAGGTGAAGAAGGTGAAAGGTGATGAATAGAAAATAAAACACAACAAGAATGAAACACAGAAATACGATGGAGTATCCTATCATTCGCCATGCCACCGGGTGGCTCTGCGCCGCACTCGTTTGTGCCGCTCCGCTCCACGCTGCGGAGGACAACCCCGCGCCCGCCATCAAGCTGGGCGCACCCTTTACCGACAACGCCATCCTGCAACGGGACATGGAAGTCCCCGTCTGGGGCTGGAGCCAGCCGGGCACGACGGTCACGGTGGATTTCGCCGGCCAGAAGGAAACCGCCAAGGCCGCAGCGGATGGCAAGTGGCTTCTCAAGCTCCAAGCGCTCAAAGCCAGCGCCGAGCCTGCCGAGATGGTGATTCAGGAGTCAGGGGACGGCAGTCAGGGGGAAGGAAAGAAAGTCGCCCTCAAGAACATCCTGGTCGGCGAGGTGTGGATTTGCTCCGGGCAGTCGAACATGCAATACGGCTGGGGAACCCAGTCGCATCCCATGTTCAATTGGGGCGGTGACGCCAAGCTGGCTGCGTTGGTGGCCGATGCGGCAACGAAGCCGATCCGCAGTTTCACCGTCTTGCCGGATGTTTCGTTCGCTCCCAAAGACCACTGCAACGGCAGTTGGTCCACGAGCGTTTCCGGCAGCGCGGTCGCGTTTGGGTTCAGTTACCATCTTTTCCAACAACTGAAGGTGCCGGTGGGCGTGGTGGTGACGTGTTGGGGGAGTTCCAGCATCGAAGGGTGGATGCCGCGTGACCTAACTGAACAGTTGCCCCACTTCAAGGCCATCATGGAATCGTTCGATGCCAACACAAATGTCCAGGCGCAGGTCCGTGCGGATATGGAGCGCGGCATCCACCACGACAACGTTTTCGTCCGGCAGCAGCCGAACCTGCTCTACAATGCGATGCTGCACCCGCTGATCCCGTATGCCTGCCGCGGCATGGTCTGGTATCAAGGCGAGGCCAACGCAAATCAGCCCGGACAGTATGCCGCGAGCCTGCCGATCTGGGTCGAACGATTGCGGAAGGGCTGGGGGCGTGATGACTTCCATCTGCTTGGGGTGATGCTGCCGGGCTATGGCGACAATGGCTGGGCGCGGTTCCGTGAAGCTCAATTGAGCGTGCTCAAACTGCCGCACACCTCCGTGGCCAACACCATTGATCTCGGTGACGTGAAAAACATCCACCCCGCCGACAAGGCTCCGATCTGCGAACGGTTGGCTTTGTTAGCCCGCAGGGATGTGTATGGTGAGAAAATCGAGGCCCAGGGACCGGTCTTTCGGAATGCCTCCGTGAAAGGAAACCGCCTGGTGGTGGAATTCGATCACGCCGACGGCCTGAAGACGGCCGATGGGTCCGCGCCGACCGGGTTCTCGCTCGCGGGCAGCGACAAGGTCTGGCTGCCTGCCAAGGCGTCCATCAAGGGCTCCGCGATTGAGCTTGAGGCTGACGGCCTAACAGCCCCCGCATTTGTCCGCTATGCCTTTTCCGGCAAACCCGCCGTCAATCTCGTCAATAGCGCCAACCTGCCCGCCTACCCGTTCCGGACAGATGACTCGCCGCAGTGAAAATCATGAACAAGAAAAGGACGCCATGAGAACGAAAAGACAGGGTATGAAGTGGATGATGACTGCGGTAGTTGCCGGGCTGATGTCTGCCCAAGCCGGGTTTTCGCAGTCAGCGCCGGCAACGAAACCAGCCGGGACCGCGGGACTTGACAAGCTTTTCAAGAAAGACCTACCCGTTGTCTTGAAGCGCGGCGTTCATCTTGATTTGAAGGGCCTGCCGCCAACGCCGGACCGGTTCGTCGGATTGCTCAAGCTGTTTGCTGCCGCCCGCTACAATATGGTCCTGATAGAGTGGGAAGACTCGTTTCCCTGGACGGTTGACCAACGGTTCCGCAGTCCGACCGCCTACATCCTACACACTCAAGAATTCGGGAAGCTACGATGAAGGCCGCCGGCCGCCAATTGGGGGAAGACCGGCGGGGGCTTCGGGCCTCGTGCGTTATCTCAACCACGCCACGACGATCCGCACCCTATTGCAGCGCAAGGACTTGCGCATGCTGCTGCTGCTTGGCGTCGGGTTGAGGGTCAGGGTTCGCCAACAAGATCGCCGCAACTGGCAGAGCAGCGAACCCGCTGCTCTGCGGCCGATGCCCGGTCGCCCCTTCCGACAATCAGCGGTACCCAAAACAGTACCTAGTGGCAGTACCTTTGTTCAGCTTCGCCTTGTATTCAAGTTTGGAAGAGCCCTGAAAACAAGGGTTTCGGCGCGCATCATACAGCCTTCCGTACACCCGTGTACGCATATACAATCCAGCGTTCGCGGGTAGACATCGCGGGATACTCCGTGGGAAAGGGGTTTGCCCAAAGCACCGATTTTCGCAGGGTTCCAGTCGGCGTCAAGGCCGGAATCGTTCGGACGTGCCGCAGCGAGTGGAATGAGGCTAATGGGGAAAGGGGGGCAATGGGAAAACCAGGATTGCATTGAATCCCCGACCGCCGCTACAATCCCCGCCCACATAGGCTGTCTGCGTTTCTCTGCGTCCATCGGCGGTTTCCTTATGTCCAATCGGCGACGGTGGCTGGTTGCTCTGCTGGCGGCGGCGACGATCTGGGGATTGGTCGACGTGCGTCGGCGGGGCTATGAGTACCCCCAGCCGCCCGCCGAACACCGGTCCGATCTGACGGTGTACACCGAGGCGGGGGCGGCGTTTTTCGATGGCCGTCCGCCCTACGAGGTGGCCAATCCGCGCGGCTGGACGTACCTCTACCCGCCCATGTTCGCCTTGATGCTGGCGCCGCTGCACGTGCTGCCGATGCAAGACCAGGTGACGGTGTGGTTCTTCATCAGCCTGCTGATCTGTTGGGGATGTTACAGCGAATGCCGTCGTCTGCTGAGGATCGTCTGCGTTGACGACGACGACGCGGCCGCTAGTTACGCCCGATGGTTCCCCTGGCTCGCGGTGGCGGCAATCATCGCCGCGCTGCTGCCTACGCTGAACTGCCTGCAACGCGGGCAGGTCGGCATTGTGAAGTTGTATCTGCTGTTGCTGGGGTTCCGGCTGGTGCTGGGCGGCCGCACCTATCGCTCCTGGATCGCCGGCGGCGTGGTGTTGGCGCTGCCGGTGGTGCTGAAAATCATTCCCCTGCTGCCGGTTGCGTTTGTCCTGTTCCTGCAACTGGCGGCCTGGGTACGCGGTGGATTCACGCAAGTCGGCGCTGCTTGTCAACATTTCGAGGGCAGACAAGAATGTCTGCCCCACCGCGGCGGGCAAAGCGTGCCAGGCCGGCGGTTTGCCGCGTCGAGTTTGGGGGTCGCCGTGGGGCTGACGCTCTTCTTCCTGCTGATTCCTGCCGCGTTGATCGGTTGGAAAGCGAACTTGCAGCACCTCGACACCTGGGCCCGATTCATGCTCACCAAGGCCGACGACGGCGGCGTCGATCCGCGGTCGGGCAATTCGCGCGCCGCCCGCAATCAGAGTCTGCACAATGCCGCTTACCGGCTGGGCAATTTCGCCTCCTATGTCTTGGCCGACGATCCCGACGATCGGCTAGTCGAGAACTTCCACGCGCCGAGGATGGCAATGGACTCGCCCTTGGCGGAACGGTCCTTGTTGGCGGCGCGATTGGCGCTGTTGTTGGCGTTGCTGTTCACCGGAATCCGCCTGGGTTCCGGCAACAAGTTGGATGCGGCCGTCGGTTTCGGATTGGCTTGCGTGGCCATGCTGGTCGTATCGCCGGTGGCGCGAGGGCATTACTTCATGCTGCTGGCGCCGGCGGTCCTCTTCTTGCCGCTGTGGCTGGACCGATGCGGGCAGCGCCGGGCGGCCCTGGTCATGGCCGCGGTTCCGGCCGCGCTGTCTATTCTGCACTATGTTCTGCTCTCGCAGGCGGGCCGCATTGGCCTGCTGGGCCTAGGCACCGCCGGCTGGCTGATGGCGGCCATGGTGCTGGTGGCCCGGGCCGGCAGCCGTATCGCGGTATCCGACAACACGGCGGACGGCACTGCCAAATGCCCCTCGCTCCGGCTTACGAAAGCGGCGTAGGGTCTCTTCCCAGGACTCCCATCGCGGGGGATAATGGTGCTATGGGAAGAAGACTGCTGCCCCTCTTGCTGTTGCTTGGGCTCGCGGGATGTTCCGTCGAGACCGAATTGTCCCCCGCATCGTCGCCGAGCCCCTCGAAGACGACACCGCCGACCGCTCAGAAGCCGTTTAGCTGCAAGTCAGAGACGAGTACGAGCACGCCATCCCCTCCCACCGCGGAGAAGCCCGCTGCCAATCCGGAGCCGGCCAGGGCGCCCTCCGGCCCGCGGGTGGATCAGTTCGATCTGCCGCTGGAAATCGACGTCGAGACGCCCGAGGTTCCGCCGGAAATCGAAGGTCCGTCGCCGCCGATCAAAGAAGAGTCGGAGACGGGCTAACTATGGAATGGCTCTTCTGGACGCAACTGCTGGCCGCCAGCGAATGGGTGATCCGCCTGACGATGCTGCCGATCATCGTGCTGCGCAAGGAAAGGCCGTCCACCTGCCTGGCCTGGCTGGCGATCGTGTTCTTCGAGCCCTGGATCGGGCTGGGGCTGTATCTGCTGATGGGCGAGGTCCGGCTGGGGCGCAAGCGGCTCGCCCGGCGACGCAGCCGTCGCGGACAACTCGAGGCCGGCGAGTATCCCCGCGTCGAACCGCATCACGTCGTCGATCCGACCATG
>Ga0315287_10008245_pt1 | contig 10511 bp, 7 predicted proteins | sample YL17G11_0_MG_FD_205037 | JGI IMG/M metagenome (GOLD analysis project Ga0315287, IMG submission 205037) | Sediment microbial communities from Yellowstone Lake, YNP, Wyoming, USA - YL17G11_0 | ecosystem: Environmental > Aquatic > Freshwater > Lake > Sediment | place: USA: Wyoming | collected...
GCCTCAGGCGTGAGCTTCTGCCAGAGCGGCTCGTACGCTTTATAGACTGCCATGGGCGAGTCGATGCTCGTCGGGGCCACCACGTCGGATCCGAACAGGAAGCGGTCCGGGTACTTGTTGATGAGATCCGCCACCTTCTGCACCGCCTCCGGGCTGCTGGTGACGTACTTCGCCGTCTCATCCCATGAAATGTCGAGATACAGGTGCTTGAGTTCCGGGTTCGCCAGTGCACGCTCGAATATGCCGACCTGCCCCTCGAGTGGCCGCACGATGCGGCCCAGGCCAAGGTGCGCCCAGATCACGGTTGCGTCCTGGTGCTTGATGAGCAATTCCTTCATCTGCTCGACGATGTACGGCTCCTGGCCGGGCTTCGGGAAGGGCATGTCGATATCGTTGTGCAACAGGACCACCAGGCCCGATTCGGCAGCCAGGTCCAGGATGCGGTGCAACGCCGGATCACCCAGCGTGGCGGGCCCTCCGGCAATCTTCGACGACACGAATTCCTTGTGGATCGAGAACTCGCCGATGCCCGTGAATACCCCCGGGAACGTGAGCAATGCGCGCCGGATATGGTCGGCGCCATACATGTCGGCCGGGTTGAATCCGGTGATCATCGGGTCGAGGCGGGCCTGCTGTTCGGGCGGCAGCGATCTGTACGCCATGGCGATCATCGCGTCCGTAAACGAGTAGTAGTACAGCGGCGCGTCGGTCTGCAAGTAGTAGTAAGGCGCGAAGTCACCCGTGTTCCCGTACTGCCACATCTGCTGCAGCGGCAGCCCGAATACGGTGGAGCGCTTGACGACACCGTCCATCATCCTCACGTAGTCCTTGATGTCGGTACCTTCGTGGATGTAGTTCGTGAGATGAAAATGCGCGTCGCTGTAGACGTACTTTTCCGCAGCGGGAGCACCCGCGGCCTGCGCGGCGACTGCCGCCGAGAGCCCCAGCACCGCGAGAAGCGCCGCAGGCGCGCCCGCGAAGACGTATTTTCTGCAGAGCATGAGATTGTCCACCCAGGTAGAGACCGGTGTTGAGACCGGCTGTCTATTTAGCTGCTCGCCTGGATTACCCTGTCGACACGTAGATGCCGCAGTGTTCTCGCGTCCTGCGGCCGTTTGGCGACCAGGCGGCAATGTCTGCCGTTCGCCGGTGCAGACAGTCTCGCGTCACACGTGAATCACACGCAAGACCTTCGTCGTTCGTAAGTGATTGATCCGGCGAGCAGGGCGGGGCAGCTCATGTGGGTTCGATTCCCATCACCCGATCGTGTTCCGGAGACTGGCACTTTGAGCGTCTTTTCGCGGGTGCGAAGGACCGCTCCGGGTCTATTCTGTTGAAAAACTCGGTTTCGGCGCTGGAACGAAAAATCTCGGGCGATATGGCGCGACTCGATCGCGAAGTGCCGAGGGCCTACCGCCCAACGGCAATCGCCTTGGGTGAGTCCTCTAGGTTTGCCTACGCGAAAACCTGCCCGCAATTATCGCTCTCGGTGCGCGGTAGACGAAAAAGTGCTCGCAGCGGGAAACCGAGTTTTTCAACAGAATAGGCCGGATTGCGACATCGGCGAATGACTGCTTTCTACTGGAACTTGCGGCAGGAGCTAACACGTTTCGCTGACAGAGCCAAAAGAGCAGCGCCTCCCGGCTTTGCCGGGATTCCGACTCTCCCGCTGCCGCGTCAGTGGGAGAAGGCAGGGGTGGGCTCGTCGCTGCAGGCTCCGTGTGTCTTGCCGCGCTCCGTGTCGGACGCCGCAGTTCGAACGCAGGCGCGAGGCGGCATCGCGCCTTCCGACCAGCCGCTGGCACCATCGCCTCGCGCCCGTTCGAGCAAGGCTCGCCGTGAATCGTGCGGTTCCTCCGCGCGATTCACGATGCGCGGGAGACCCGGAGCGCGGCAAGACACACGGAGTCTGCGGCGGCAGGCCCACCCGTGCTGCGCTTCAATACGTGTAGCGGAACTCGAGGCCCCACATGCGCGGCTCGGAGATCGACGCGAACGGCGTGCCGAAGGTGTTGGTCGTGAGGTTGTTCACCCCGGTCACGTAGCGGTCATCGAACGCGTTGGTGAGGAATGCCGCGACGCCCCAGCGGTCACCGGCGCTCGACCAGGCGAGCCGCAGGTCAGTACGGTTCGTCGGCCCGCCGACCGTGAAGTTCGGGCTCACCTGGCACGTGCCCTGGAATTCCGAATCCGCGTTGCACCGCGATTCGCCGCGGTAGGCGTACACCGCGGACGCGTCGAGCAGGCCGTACTGGCTCAGGTTCCAGACGTAACTGACGCCGAGCGCCATGGACGCATAGGGCTCACCGGTAGGTTGGCCGGACAGGTCGCGGCGATCGTCGCCATCGCCCAGGAACTTGCTCTTGTAGGTCGCGTCGATCAGCGCAAGGTTCGCGGTAAACGTGAGTGCGTCGATGGGCTGCCAGCGGGCGTCCACTTCCAGGCCGACCGCTTCCTCGTCGCTCGAATCGATGACGTACTGCGGGATGCCGGAGCCGTTGACGCCGGTGACGAGCGAAATCGCCTGCTTGTTGTCATAGACGTAGTAGAAGGCCGACGCATTCAGGATCAGCCCGAGGTCGGCGAACAGGCTCTTCACGCCGCCTTCGAGGTTCCAGACGTCCTCGTTGTCGAATTGCGACCCGACCTCGACGCTGTTGTAGCCGCCCGCCTTGTACCCCTTGGCCAGCGAGCCGAACACCATGACGTCCGGCGTCAACTTGTAGTCCACGACGAAGCGCGGGCTGATGTCGTCCCAGGAATCGTCGAGCTTGACCTTCTGGCCCTCGAGCCCCAGCGCGCTCAGGTCGAACACCACGTCGAAGAAATAGGCCTCCGGCGGGATCGGAAAGCTCTCGAAGAAGCCGCCCTGCTCGAGCGCCGCGACGGTGGCATCCAGTTCCGGCGCCTCGCGCGGTCCGTTGAACCAGCTGAATTCCTTCTCGTCGTGCGTGTAGCGCAGGCCGAACGTGACATTGAGGCGGTCGGTTGCGTGCCAGATGACGTCGCCAAACGCTGCCGTGGCCGTGAAGCTGCCTTCGTTGTACATGACTTCGCGCCAGCCGAAGCCACGCATCGTGGCCGGAATCTGGTTGGCCGCCAGCACGTCGCTGGTGAAGCCGAAGAGCGTGCCGTCGGGCGTACCCGCGAGACCCAGGTTCAGCAGCAGCGTGTCGATGCTGTCCGTGTAGGCGTGGGTATCGCTCGCCTGCTTCGCGTCCTCGGAGTAGTAGCTGACACCGGCAACCCAGTCGAAGCTGCCGGTCTGCCCGGAGAACTTGAATTCCTGGTACCAGCTTTCGTTGTCTTCGACGTTCGCCGTATCGAAGTACAACGGGATGCGGTTGGTGCCGTCCTCGTCCTCACGATTCACCGTCTCGAACGTGCGGTACGCCGTCGTCGAGCGGAGGTCGGCCGAGCCGAACGCGTGATCGATGAACAGGGTCACGCCGTCGAGCTTGCGCGATTCCTCGTTGCCGACCACGTCGTTGTAGACGCTGGCCTTGATCGGATCGAGGTAACTGGCCGGATCCGCCGGATACGGCGCACGCTGGTCGTCGGGAGCCAGCGCGATCAGGCCGATTGCGGGCCGCGCGAGCTGGTCGAGTTCGTCGTGGTCCCACGACAGCGTGGCCGACGTCGAGTCGGTGATGTCCCACTTGGCCGCCACCCGCGTCGCCCAGTTGTCCTCGGGCCACAGGTCCTTGCCCGTGGCCGCATCCTCGACCCAGCCATCACTCTGGTTCCAGACGCCATTCACGCGCACCGCCAGGTTGTCGGCGATCGGCACGTTGACCATGCCATCCACGCGTTGCTTGTTGTACTCGCCGACGCGCACGCGCAGGAAGGCGTCGAACTCGTCGACCGGCTTGCGGGTGATGATCGAGATCGCACCGGCGGCGCTGTTGCGGCCGAAGAGCGTGCCCTGCGGTCCCTTGAGCACCTCGATGCGCTCGATGTCGTTGAACGCCAGCAGCGACGAGCCGGTGCGCGCACTGTAGACGCCGTCGACGTAGACACCGACCGCAGAGTCCGTGCCGACGCCGAAGTCGCCGGTCTGGATGCCGCGGATCTGGTATTTCGGTTGCGTGGGGCTGTCGCTCGAGACGACGAGACCCGGCACGAAACCATTGAGGTCGCCCATGTCCTCGGCCGCCAGGTCATCCAGCAGCTCGTTGCCCACGACCTGGATCGTGATCGGCACCTCCTGCAGCACCTGCTCGCGGCGCTGCGCCGTGACGACGACCTCCTCGAGTCCCGAGGCGACGGCAGTCACCTGCTGTGCGCGTGCCGGCTGCGGCATCCACATGACGATGGCGTTCCCGGCCAGGGCGGCGGCAATCGCCTTCGCCAGTTTCAATCTACGCTGCTGCATTCGTCACTCCCCAGGGTTCGGGCCCGTGGATCCCGGCCGCCCTGTCATCCATGTCCACTCAACGCGACTGCAGGTCGCACTGGCCGGGCCACGCCCGGATCCACTGCGACACCAGTTCCACGCCCGCCGCATGCGCGGTGCCGCGGCCGAGTTCCGGCATCATCGCGCCCGGATCCGTGGACTGCATGCGGTACACGAGAATTGAGCGCTCCGGCTGTCCCGGCACGACGTCGAAACTGAAGTCGCCGGTGCCCTGCCCTGCGGCAACCGGCGGCTTGCACAGGCCAAGACGCATCGGGTCACTGGTTTCGGCGTCGAGCCACAGGCCCGACGTGTCGGCCGGGCCGCGCGCGTTGTGGCAGTGACCGCAGTTGATGTCGAGATAGGCGCGGGCGCGGTCGGCGAGCGGCGCGTGCTGGTCGCGCCAGTCCGCGTTGCGCGGCCACTGCGCGGCCGGCGGCACGTCGCCCAGGTAACCGACCCGCTGCAGATGCGCGATCTGGTTCACGGTGCCCGTCGCGTACGGGTACTCGCGATTCAAGTGCCGCGCCTTGGGTCCGATCGGCTGCAGCTTGCGCGTCGTGTTGTCGGGGGCATGACAGCCGGCGCACTGGTTCGCGTTCGGCACCACGTAAGTGAATTCATGGCGCCCGCCGTCGTCATTGACGAGCTCCATGGGAATCGCGTCGCCCGCGCGGGCGAGTTCGGCATCCGTCTGCTCCGGGTTCCAGACGTAGGGCATCGCCACCCAACCGGATGCACGGCGCACGAGCAGCCGGGTCTCGATCAGTCGCACGGCGCCGAGGTCGAGGCCTTCGCCCGCGAAATCCTTCGACTGGTCGTCGGTGCGGCGGACGGCGCTGGCGCCGCTGGTACCTGCAACGCGCGGGTAATAGAACGTCTTCGAGATCACGGTACCCACGGGAAACTCGAACGTGTCTATCGCCGAATACTTCGCGGCCGCGCCCTTCGGCATCCAGACCGTGCGCAGCTTGTGCGCGTAATCGGTGAAGAGCGGCGTATTGAGATCGTACGGCACGACGCCGTCGTTCAACTCGAGGCGGTCCTTGTGCGCGAGCACGACGTTCCACTCGCTGAGCTTCGTGGGGTAGCCCTCGGCGTGGAATGCGACAGGCGTGGCCTGCTGGCCGCATCCGCTCAACGCGGGCAGTGAGCCGATCAGTGCAGCTCCGATGAGCGCGCGGCGCGCCGCCGCACGGTGGCCCCTGGTGACGGATCCCACGATGGTGAAACCCTCAGGCCCCGGGTGGCGGTGCCGGCACCGGCGCGGTGCTGGTCAGAGTGACCGCAGGCAGCCTGGCCAGCTGGCAACGGTACGGCGTGGGATCCGTGCTCGGGTTCCTGTATTTATTCGGGCCGTCGACATTGACGATGCCGATGTCGCCGTTGTCGACGCAGATGCCGAGTCCGGGCGGCAGCTTGCCGTTCACCAGCCGTTCCTTTGCGACGTACCCGTCCCACAGCACTTCGGGCAGCCGGCCGTTGAGGCCGAACATCGCGAGCTTGAGCGCCTTCAGCTCCATGTTGCCCGGCGAATCGCCGCCGCCGCGGAACGTGTTGCCGTAGATGTAGATGCCTTCCGGATACGGATCGAACGTCGCCTGCACGCCTTCGGTCGTGTAGTAGCCGGTCGAGAAGTAGCTGCTGATGATCACGCCCGACGTCGCGTTGTCGACGATCTCGTTGTCGAAAATCTCGACGTTGTCGTTCGAGTTGACGATGACGCCGCTGCCCGACGGCACGCTGGCCACGGCGGCGCCCTTCCTGGCGAAGTTCTCGTGGTTGTTCGCGATCACCTTGTTGCGGAACACGCGCGTGGTGTGCCCAGGCTGCGGCAGGTTAGGCATGTTGAAGACGAGGATGCCGCCCGCATTGTTGGTCGCGACGTTGTCGTAGACGTCGGCGCCGATCGAGTTCTCGATCTCGATGCCGGCGACGTTGTATTCGGCGCGGCTGTTGCGCACGATAATGTTGCGCGACTGTCCGACGTAGATGCCTGCGTCCGAAGCACCGATCGCCACGCAGTCGTCGATCAGCACGTTCTCCGTCTGCACCGGGTAGATGCCGTATGCGCCGTTGTCGACGTTCGGCCCGCCGGTCCATTCCGTGCGGATGCCGCGCAGCGTGATGTTGCGGCCTTCGTTGATCTTGATCGCGTCGCCCCTGGTGTCCTCGATCGCTAGGTTCTCCAGGGTGAAGTCGTTCGCCGTGACGAGCAGGCCCTCGGCGCCGGCGACCTGGTCCTTGAACGAAAGAACCGTCCGGTCGCGCCCGGCGCCGCGGATGGTCACGCCGTCGACGGTGAGGCTCAGGCTGCGATCGAGCGCGTAGCGCCCCTCGGGAATCTCGATCACGTCGCCGGGCCTGGCGTCGAGCAGCTTTTCCTGCAACTGCTTCTGGAAGTCGCCGGCACTGGCAGCCGTATCGGTACTGGGCGCGGGTGGGGTCTTCTGGGCACAACCAGCGAGGACTGCCGCGGCCAGCACGATTCCTGTTCGAGTCATGGTATTCCTGCGGCACCCAAGGCTTGCGCCAGAGTCGCGGATTCTACGCAGACGTTCGCACCCGGCGAAAGGTGAGATTGACGCGCTCACCCACGGGCCGCGCGGTCTTCGGTACCGCGTGCACGTAGTGGTGCTGCGTCGCGCCGGCCATCAGCAACAGGTCGCCATGTGCGAGATCGAGCGTGCCGGCTGCACTGCGGGAGCGGCGGTGGCGCAACTTGAAACGCCGTGTGGCCCCGAGCGAGACCGAAGCGATGGCAGGCTCGCGACCGAGTCCGGGCTCGTCGTCCGCATGCCAGCCCATGCCGTCGCGGCCGTCGCGATACAGGTTCAGCAGGACGCTATTGTAGCTACGCCCGGTGAGCTCCTCGGCACGATGGCGCACTCGCAGCAGCTCGGGCGTCCAGGGCAGCGGTTCGTGCGCCGTGCCGGAGTACGTGTACGCCGTCCCGGGCTCACCGTGCCACGCGACGAGGCGCGGCACGCGCTTGCGCTCACCGAAGATCAGGATGTCTTCCTGTTGCCAGTCGATCTGCGAGCGCAGCGCAGCGAGCAGTGCATCGGCCTCGGCGGGCCGGAATGCAGCACGCCAGAGCCGGACGTCGGCGTCCGGCAGGTCGAGTCGCAGCGGTTCAGTCGACGGCAGCGGCAGGTTGGCTGGAGGCATCCGTTGCGAGCGTAGCCTTCATGCGGTCCAGATGCACTCGCACCCTGCCCTTCGGTTGCGACTGGCAGGCCAGCACGTAGCGCTGGTCCAGCTGCTCGCGCGAAAGCACGTAGGACGTGTCGGTCAGCGCGCGGACGTCGCCCTCGAGCAGGCGGCAGCGGCAGGTCGTGCAGCTGCCGACCCGGCAACGCGAAGGCCACGGCAGACCTTGTGCCAGCGCGGCCTGCAGGATGGTCTGCCCCGGCGCGACGTCAAACTCCCAGCCGAACGGCTCGACCGCCACCTTCGCGGCTTCCGGTTCGCGACGTTTGAAGAGGTTGCCCAGCACGCTCAGTGCCCCTGCGCGGCCAGTTGCAGCGCGGGCACGCCACTCGACCGGTTGGCCTCGTCGGCCAGGCGGCGCTCGCTGGTGGTTGCAAAGTGGCGGTCCCATTCGAGCAGCAAGGGCGTCATGCGGTTGCGATACCAGCCCGGCAGCAGGAACACGAGCAACATGCAGGTGAGATAACCGTACGGGAGGGTCGGCGCATCGCGGTAGGCGCGCAGCTGCCAGAACTGCGCGTCGCCTTCGGCATGGTGATGCGAGTGGCGCGCGAGGTTGAACAGCATGACGTTGCTGAGCCGCTTGTTGGAATTCCAGGAGTGGCGCGGCTCGACCGGCTGGCCGGGGTCGCGCACCAGGCCGTAGTGTTCGAAGTAATTGACGGCCTCGAGCACCGAGCGGCCCGCCAGCGCCGACAGCACGAAGATGACGACGCCGGTCGCGCCGGCTGCCATGCCGAAGGCGGCCATGATGACGGCCGACATCAGCCAGCCGCGCAAGTAGCGGTTGTGCAGGCTCCAGGTGCCGTGACCCAGGGTGCGCAGGCGGTTGCGCTCCAGGTCGAAGGCACTGCGGGTCTGGCCGATCACCGAACGCAGGAGGTAGGAATAGAAGTGTTCGCCGCGGCGCGCCGACGCGGGATCCGCCAGCGTAGCGAGGCGCCGATGATGCCCGTAGACGTGCTCGATCGAAAACTCGGCGTCGAAAGTGATGGCGAGCAGCCAGCGCCCGGCGACCATTGCGCCGCGGTCAGTGGTGCGGTGCGTGAGTTCGTGCCCGATGTTGGTGCCGAGCGCGGCGAACGTAATGCCCGACGAGAGGATCGCGCCGAGCCAGTGCCAGGGCGCGGTTGCTGCGCGGCGCGCGAACAGGTCGAGGCCAAGATTTGCCTGCGCCCAGGCGCCGAGGCCGAACAGGTCGCCCGATCCCGCCATCCAGGCCATCGCGACGCAGAGCACGAACAGGGCCGGCAGCGCGAAATAGAGCAGCGAGTTCAGCAGCCGCGGATGACGGTAGGCGGGTTCCTCGTAGTAGTCGCCGAGGGACTCGTCGCCGAGAATCATGATGCCGTAGATCACGACGAAGCCGAGCCACATCCAGGCGCCGCCGAGCAGGATGCCGGCCAGCGTGGCGAGGGAGAACAGGTAAACGGCCATGAACCGCGCGTACTTGACCATGGTGTCCCTCCAGGGACCGGCTGAATGTTTAGAACAAATGTTCTAAACATAGATTGCCTCAGGTGGCGGCCCGTGTCAAATGGCAATCCCGGCCGGGTATACTTTGCACCGCAAAACCACTCTCCGGCCCGCCCCGACACGATGCGAATGCCCCGCAAGAAGCGCGCAACCGCCGAGACTCCCGACACCCGCGACCGCATCCTCGACGCGGCGCTGGCCCTGTTCAACGCGGACGGCTCGCACGCGGTCTCGACACGTCACATCGCCACCCGCCTGGGGATCAGCCCTGGCAACCTCTATTACCACTTCGCGAACAAGGAAGAGATCGTGCTCTGCCTGTACCAGCGTATCGAAACGCAGCTCGAGGCCATCCTCGCGCCGCGCGACGGCACGGCGCAGAGCTTCGACACGGTGCTCCGCTACCTCGACGACGTGTTCGGGCACCTCTGGGAATTCCGCTTCTTCTACCGCGACGTGAACTCGCTGCTGCGGGACGTACCGGGCCTCAAGGAACGCTATCGCGACCTCGCGGAGCGCGTGCGTGTCCGCTCGCGCGCGATCTTCGACTCGATGGTGGCTGCAGGCTGGATGGAAGCGACACCCGAGCAGCTGGACCTGCTGACCACCAACGCCTGGATCGTGCTGACGCAGTGGTTCACGCACCGGCAACTGGTCGACCGGCGGCGCACCATCCAGTCTGCCGACATCCGCGAAGGCATCCGGCACTTCGTTGCGCTGTTCAGCCCGCTGCTGCGCAGCACGCAGCGCCGGCAGGTCGAGCGGCTGGTGTCACAACACGCCGTATGAGCGCCGTTGCGTATCGCGGATGCAGAACTCCGCGCCGTGCCGGACCGTCGAACTCAACTCAGGGTAAGCATTGACATGCCAAGTTTCCGCGCGCGAATGATCAACGCCCTGCTGCGCCTGACCGTGAAGCCGCGGTGGCGGCCCGGCCTCGCGATCGACGAACTTCGCCGGCACACGGCGAAGACCGACGCCCGGCTGGCGCGGCGCGCGGTCGACTGCGCCACCGAGTCGATCGTGATCGGCGACGTACCCGTGACGTGGTTCGGCGCGCCGGAACTCGCCGAGCGCAACGGCACGCTGCTCTACCTGCACGGCGGCGCCTGGTGCGTGCATCTCCCAGCGCTGTACGGCGCGTTTGCCGCAACCCTTTCTGCCGCCACCGGAATGCGCGTGTTGCTCGTCGACTACCGGCTCGCACCGGAACATCCTTTCCCCGCGGCGATCGACGATTGCCTGGCGGTTTATCGCGCGCTGGCCGAAGGACCGACCGGCCGGCCCCGTGTCGTCGCTGGGGATTCCGCGGGCGGCAACCTGGCACTGGTCACGTTGATGCGGGCCCGCGATGCGCGGCTGCCGCCGCCGGACTGCGCCGTGCTGCTTTCGCCCGCCACCGACATCGCGCTGGGCAGCCCCTCGA
>Ga0315287_10008246_pt1 | contig 10511 bp, 3 predicted proteins | sample YL17G11_0_MG_FD_205037 | JGI IMG/M metagenome (GOLD analysis project Ga0315287, IMG submission 205037) | Sediment microbial communities from Yellowstone Lake, YNP, Wyoming, USA - YL17G11_0 | ecosystem: Environmental > Aquatic > Freshwater > Lake > Sediment | place: USA: Wyoming | collected...
CCTGGAGCGGACGAGTTTTCCGGCCGAAACGCTTTACGGAGGGCATAAGCCGGATGAAATAATTAAAAACCGCAAAGACATCCTGGGGGAAGAAGTTCTGGCCCTGTCCGGCGACCCGACATTCGAGCGAGTGGCGCCGCTCCTGCCGCCGCTCCGCGTGCCGACGTTCGTCGGGACCCGGTATTCGATCGACAAACCGACGTTCGATTACGGCGCGTTCAGCGACGAGATCTACGTGGACGTCGGCAAGGTCTTCCCCGAGATCGCGGCGGCCCGCAAAAAGCTGGAAGTTTACGAGGGGATCGTCGGCGGCTGGCTCCCCGTCCCGCGCTTTCTTTTCCCGGCCGGGGAGAAACGGGCCTGGGACGTTGTGATCTTCGCCGAAGAGAATCCGGCCAAGTTCTGGACGCAACCCCTTTGGTTCCGGATCCTGCTCATCGAGGACGGGCAGGTAAAGGAAGCCCACCACTTCTATCACCATTTGCCGTATCCTCCGCGCGGCGAGCCGCAAGCCCAGGACTTTTATAAGGCCCTGCTGAAGGTCAACACGGAGTGGCAGAAGGCCCTCGATCCGCCGATGAAGATCGAGGTGCCGGAGCAGACGATCAACGATTTTTGCCGGCATGCCCTGGCCATGGAGATGATCACCAGGGTTGGGAACCATCCAAAATACGGCTATCCGCCTCTGGGCGGGATCAATGTTTTCGGCGGCTACGGCTACAGCAACGTCGATACCTTCCAGGATGTCTTCAACAGCAGCGTCATCACCTTCTCGGAATGGGGACTGTTCAATATCGCCAAGGGATATATCGACGACTATTTCAGCGAGTCGGTCCGGGATGACGGCTCGATCGACACCCGCGGGCCCGAGACCGGCCAATACGGCCTGATGCTTGCGGCGGTGGCCAAATACTACAATTATGCCAAAGACGACCAGCTGATCTTAAGGCATCTGACCAAGATCCAGGGAATCGTCAATATGTTCTATGCCCTCAGAGCCGAGAGCAAGAGGGTGCCCGCGGACGACCCATCCTACGGCATCATCCGCGGCTGGTCCGAGCACGACAGCTGCCTGAAGGAGAAGCCTTACGATCTGATTCAGCCCTTCTTCTCGAACAGCGCCGACGCGAGCCGCGGATTCATGGACATGGGCCTGGTCTTCGTCGAGGTCGGGCGCAAGGCTGCCAACAGGGCGCTTGTGGATGAGGGAAACAAGATGATCCTCGAAGCGGGCGAGATCAAGAAGGACCTGTATGCGGGGATCAAGAGGACGATGCGGACCAACGTCGATCCGCCGTTTTTGCCGGGCACGGCGGGGAACAAGACCAACGTCTTTCAAGGCCGGGTGCACGCCGAGATGATGCAGTCCGGGCTTATGACCCGCGACATGGCCGCGGCCATCGCCCGGTTCCACAGCGAGGGCGGCCGCAAGCTGGTCGGTCGGGGCGGGTTCCTGTACTACGGCTTCGGATACGGCGTCCTGCAGCACGACTGGGTCAAAGAGTTCATCCTTTCTTATTATTCCATCCTCGCCCACGGCTACTCGCCCGGGAACTGGACGTCGGTGGAAAGCGCGGCCGTGGACATGTCCCGCTATGCTCCTTATTGCACCCCCTCCGAGCTGACGATCCCGGTTCTGACGAAATGGATGCTGGTGTTCGAGGACCCCAACGAGCCCGTATTGTGGCTGGCTAAAGCGACACCCCAGGGCTGGCTGGAGAACGGCCGGAAGATCTCGGTCACCGGGGCGCCGACCCGGTTCGGTACGGTGGGGTACGAGCTCCGCTCCGAGATCGCCAAGGGCAAGATCTTCGGTACGGTCACCCTGCCGGCCGGTGCAATTCAACCGATCATCAAGGTCCGTGTCCGCGTGCCTGAAAACAAGAAGATCAAAAGCGTGTTGGTGAACGGTCAGCCCTGGAAGGATTTCGACTCCGCCCAGGACGTCGTAGTCCTCGGGTCTTCGCTCAAAGGCCAGGTCAAGCTGGAAGTGTCCTTGACCTCCCCCCGATAACCAGACCGGAATTCATTCCAGATCTTCTTTGACTTCGAATGGGTTTAATTTTTTCTGGAATCGCCGAAATATGGAAACTTCAACGTAAAATGGGGTCTCTTATGATGCCAAGCCAAGCCGCTTGCTGTCGGAGGAATTCGGCTTGGGCCTGACGGAGCTGGGATAAAGGGGACATCAGGCTTCTTGAATGACATATAAATAATGCTATGACAGGCCATCCAGATCGCTTGTCAACCGCTTTTGTCACCCCCGAACAAAACTGTTCAACGGTCAGGTCGGCCGGTTCCGGCTTGGCCTGACATCCAAGATTATCTTTTTTCCTATTGGGAAGATTGGAGCTTGCCCCGGACCGCCTCTTTGAATTCAGCCGTCGGCTGTAATATATTACAAGCTCAGTCCGGAAACGGAAAACCCGAGTACAAGCGTATTCCCAGGAGGACCTTCCATGACAACGACGATGCGCGCCCTGACCTTTGCCGCGCTGGCGGCCGCCCTCATTCCCGGCGCCGGCCGCGCTTCGCGCCCGGCTTCGGATTATCCGATCAAGGATGTTCCTCTCACGGCCGTAAAGTTCACGAAAGGATTCTGGGCGGAACGCCAGAAGACCGACGTGGCCGTGACGATCGCTCACGAAATGAAGGAGAGCGAACGGACGAACCGGATCAAAAACTTCGAATCGGCCGCGGCCGCTCTGCGGGGAGCCAGGGACGGTAAGTTTTCCACATCGTATGCCTTTGACGATTCCGACGTCTATAAGGTCATCGAAGCGGCGGCCTACGTCCTGATGCTCCAACCCAATCCCGAGTTGGTCCGGGCGCTGGATTTGTGGATCGCCAAAATCGCCGCCGCCCAGGAACCGGACGGGTATCTTTATACGGCCCGGACGATCAATCCGGAGAAACCGCCCCGCATGTCCGGCAAAGAACGCTGGGTCAATCTTCAGGACAGTCACGAGCTATACAACCTCGGCCACATGTACGAGGCCGCCGCGGCCCATTTCCAGGCTACCGGCAAGCGCAATTTCCTGGCCGTCGCTGAAAAGAGCGCGGACTTCATCGGCCGCACCTTCGGTCCGGGCGACAAACAGCTCAAGCTCGTCCCCGGCCACGAGGAAATCGAGATCGGTCTGGTCAAGCTCTACCGGACGACGGGAAATGTCCGGTACCTCGACCTGGCCAAATTCTTCATCGACGAGCGGGGCAACGCCGCCGGCCATAAGCTTTACGGCACCTACAATCAGGATCACAAGCCGATTCTCGAGCAGGACGAAGCCGTCGGCCACGCCGTCCGCGCCGCCTATCTCTACTCGGGAGTCACGGATGTGGCCGCGCTCACCGGCGATCCCGGATATATGACCGCCATGAATAAGATCTGGGAGGACATCGTTTCGAAGAAGCTTTACCTCACGGGCGGGATCGGTTCGGCGGGCGGCATCGAAGGTTTCGGCCCGGCCTACGAACTGGGCAACGCCACGGGGTATGCCGAGACTTGCGCCACGATCGCCTACGCTTTATGGAACTACCGGATGTTCCGCTATTACGGCGAGGCCAAGTATATGGATATGTTTGAACGGGCCTCCCTCAATGCATTCCTGTCGGGTTCCGGAATGAGCGGCGACCTCTTCTTCTATCCCAACCCGCTGGCTTCCCGCGGCTCGAGCGAGCGGACCCCCTGGTTCAACTGCGCCTGCTGTCCGCCGAACGTGGCCCGATTCATCGCCGAGATGAGCGGTTTCGCTTACGGCGTCGCCGGGGACAAGGTTTATATCAATCTTTATGCCCAGGGAAGGGCCGACATCGAAGCCTCCGGCGGCCGGGTCGTTCTTTCCCAAATCACGGATTACCCCTGGAACGGCGATGTCAAGATTGAAGTTGCGCCGGAAAAACCAACCGCCATGACCCTGATGGTCAGGATTCCAGGCTGGGCTCAGGGACGGCCTCTTCCGAGCGATCTCTATACCTATGAAGGGGAAGCCGGAGAACGGCCGGTTATCAAGGTCAACGGCGCGATCACGGCTTTCACTCTGGATAAAGGCTACGCGCCGATCGCCCGGACCTGGCGGAAGGGTGACACGGTCGAAATCTTTTTGCCCATGCCCGTGCGCCTGGTTCGGGCCAATCCCAAGGTCAAGGACGATATCGGCCGGACGGCTGTCGAGCGCGGTCCGCTCGTTTACGCCGCCGAAGGAGTGGACAACGGCGGCTCCGTATCCAATCTGGTGCTTGACACCGCGGTCCCGCTGACGGCTGAGTCACGGCCCGATCTCTTGAACGGCATCACCGTCGTCAAAGGCGGGGGTATCTCTTACCGGATGAAAGACGGGCGGGAAGTCGTGGAGAAGAAACCGCTGGTCCTCGTTCCTTACTATGCCTGGGCCCATCGCGGCAAGGGCGAGATGGAAGTCTGGATCGCGGCCCGGAAGAACAAAGCCCGCGTCCTGCCCGAGCCGACCCTGGCTTCCAAGGCCAGGATCAGCGCTTCGGACGGAGCGAAAACACTCGAAGGCGCGCACAATCAATTCGAACCCGAGAATTCGATCGATCAGGCCGGCGGATACGTGCATTGGTGGCCCAAACGGGGCACGACCGAATGGATCCAATTCGATTTCGAAAAACCCGCCTTGATTTCCGAAACCTCCGTATACTGGTTCGACGACACCGAGGCGGGGGAATGCCGCCTCCCGGTTTCGTGGAAAGCTTTCTATAAATCGGGGGATCAATGGATCCCGGTCGACGCGGCCGATCCATACGGCGTCGAGAAAGACAAGTATAATGTCGTCCCGTTCGCCGCCGTGACGACGACCGCCCTGCGGCTGGAGATCCGGCTTCCGGAGAAGTTTTCGGCGGGCATCCAGGAGTGGAAAGTGAAATGAGCGCCGGAGGCGGGATGGAAAAAATCGGCAAAAAAAAGGAAGGGAGAGGGAAAATGCGTGTCCTGAAAATCATCTGTTCGGGTTTGGTGATGTCGATGATTCTCGCTTTGAACGGTACCGCCGGAGGGCAGAAGCCCGCTGCCGCGGGTGCGAATGTTCTGGCCAACGCCTCGTTCGAGGACATTGAAAACGGGATGCCGAAAGGCTGGCGGACGGTCAACTGGCAGGCCCGGGCCGAATTCACCGTCGATGAGACCGCGGCTCAGGCGGGCTCGAAGAGCGTCAGGATCTCGTCCGCCGTCGGCGCCGATGCGTCGTTCCAGGCGATCGTGCCCGTCAAGCCGTTCGCCAAATACCGGCTCAGCGGCTGGATCAAGACCCAGGATCTTCAACCCGGCACGAGCAAGGGCGCCCTGATCACTCTCCATGGCCTCGACATAATGACTCCGGCCGTCAGTGGGACGCGGGACTGGACGCGGGTCGAAGTCGTTTTTGACACCGGGGCCAACGACGCCGTCTCTGTCAACTGCCTGTTCGGCGGCTGGGGCCTGGCCACGGGAACGGCCTGGTGGGACGGTCTCGCTCTTGAACTCCTGTCGGTTCGGACGCTCCAGCCCAAGGCGGCCGTCGATGCCGCGACGCTCCGGACTCCGATTTCCAAGTATATCTACGGCCAGTTCATCGAACACCTCGGCCGGTGTATTTATCAAGGCATTTGGGCCGAGATGCTGGAGGACCGCAAGTTTTATTATCCCGTCGGCGATAAGGAGTCTCCCTGGAAGGCGGTCGGGGATCCGCGGAATATCCGGATGAACCCCGTTCTTCCCTATACCGGTGTCCAGGCGCCGGAAATCCGCATGAAAGGCGACGGCACTCCGGGCGGAATTGCCCAGGACGACTTGGCGGTCATCGCCGGCAAATCGTATGTCGGACGCATCGTGCTGGCCGGAGATCCCGAGGCCGTCCCGGTCGAAGTCAGTCTTGTTTGGGGACCGGGGATGACCGACCGGCAGGTGCTCGAATTCCGGGATGTGCGGGCCGATTACAAGACCTTCCCTCTGGCCTTCGCCGCTGGGGCCTCGAGCGAGAAAGCCCGCCTCCAGATTTCCAGCCGGGGCCGGGAAGCCTTCCGGGTGGGCGCGGTTTCGCTCATGCCGGCCGATAACGTCGATGGCTTCCGTCCCGAAGTCCTCAAAGTTCTTAAGGAACTTAACGCGCCCGTTTACCGTTGGCCGGGCGGCAATTTCGTCTCCGGCTACGACTGGAAGGACGGTTTGGGAGATCCCGATAAGCGTCCCCCCCGGAAGAATCCGGCCTGGCTGGGAGTGGAGCACAACGATGTCGGGCTCCACGAATTTCTGCGTTTTTGCGAAATTCTGGGCACGGATCCCTATATCGCCGTCAACAGCGGCCAGGGCAACGAATCCATGGCCGCCGACAAGGTCGAGTACGTCAATGGACCGGCCGACTCGATCATGGGCCGGCGGCGGGCGGCCAACGGACGGACGTCCCCCTGGAAGGTCAAATTCTGGTCGATCGGCAACGAGATGTACGGCGACTGGCAGCTCGGACATATGCCGCTTTCCGACTACACCCGGAGGCACAACCGGTTCGCCAACGTCATGTGGATCAAGGATCCGACGATCAGGATCATCGGCGTCGGGGCGTCGGGCGAATGGAGCCAAGGGATGCTGACCGAGTGTTTCCGGTCCATGGATTATCTGAGCGAGCATTTCTACGTCGGATCCCAGCCCGGCCTGCTCGGCCATGCGGCCCAGGCGCCGCGCGAGGTCAAGCGCATCGCCGACGCCCATCGCCGCTACCAAGCGACGATCCCCGGCCTCAAGACCAAACCGATTCCGGTCGCCCTGGACGAATGGAATTACTGGTACGGCCCCCATGTTTACGGGGAGCTGGGCACCCAGTATTTTCTCAAGGACGCCCTGGGCATCGCCGCCGGACTGCACGAGTTCTTCCGCAACAGCGATATCTTTTTCATGGCCAACTACGCCCAGACCGTAAACGTCATCGGGGCGGTCAAAACCTCCAAGACCGAGGCCGTTCTCGATACGACCGGGGAGGTCTTGAAGCTTTACCGCAATCGGTATGGGACGATCCCGGTCAAAGTGACCGGAACGCCCGAACCGCTCGACGTGGCCGCGGCCTGGAAAGATGCGAAAAAAAGAGTCCTGACGGTGGCCGTCGTCAACCCCACGAAAACGATCCAGACGCTCCAACTGACGTTCAAGGGTGTCACTCTGCCGAAGACGGCCAAGCTTTATCTTCTGACCGGCAAGGATGAGTTGTCCAAGAACGTCCCCGGCCAGGCGCCGGAGGTGACTATTCTGGAAAAAGCGGCGGCGCCGTTCGGGACCAAGCTTGCCTTGCCTCCGATGAGCGTTTCGCTTTACGAGGTGGCGGTCCGGTAGGGGGGAGGAGCTGGCCTTCGGAATCCGGTCTCGCCTCAAGCCGGCGGGATGGGGTAGAATACCCGCCGTCGGGACCCGATCTATGCGGGAGGATTCCGCGTGAACAAAAGAGTTTTTTCCATCGTTAAAATCATCATTCTGTTTATCGCCTGCCTCGTCGCCGCCTACCTGGCTTTCGGCGCGGCCTGCGCGCGGCCGTCCCCGGCGCCGGCCGTCTCCGATTATCCCATCCGCCCCGTTCCTTTCACCCGGGTCCATGTCGCCGACGAATTCTGGGCTCCCAAGATGGAAACGAACCGCGCCGTCACCGTTCCGTTCGCCTTGGGGAAAAACGAGGAGACCGGCCGGGTGGACAATTTCCGCAAAGCCGCGGGATTGATGAAGGGCCCGTTCCAGGGCAAGCGCTATAACGACTCGGACGTCTATAAGGTCATGGAAGGCGCGGCTTACACGCTGATGCTCCATCCCGACCCGAAACTGGATCAATCGCTCGACGAACTCATCGCCGTGATCGCCAAGGCCCAGGAGCCCGACGGATATTTATACACGACCCGGACGATCGATCCCGGAAAGCCCGCTCCCGGCGCCGGGCCGGAGCGCTGGTCCAACCTCCGCGTCAGCCATGAGCTCTATAATGTCGGCCATATGTACGAAGCGGCCGCCGCCCACTTTCTGTCCACAGGCAAACGCTCGTTTCTCGATATCGCCGTGAAGAACGCCGACCTTCTCGTCCGCACCTTCGGCCCGGGCAAGCGGCGCGCCTTCCCCGGCCACCAGGAAATCGAGAGCGGCCTGTCCAAGATCTTCCGGGTGACCGGGAACCGCGCCTATCTCGACCTGGCCAAATTTTTCCTCGACGAGCGCGGGTATTATTTCCAGGGCCCGAAACACGCCGCCGACGATCCCTTCAACGTGTACGACTCGGACGAATACATGCAGAATCACAAGCCCGTCCTGGAGCAGGCTGAGGCCGTCGGCCACGCCGTCCGGGCCATGTACATGTACGCCGGGATGGCCGATGTGGCCGCCTTGGGCGGATATCTTGATTACGTCGCGGCCATCGACCGCCTGTGGGCCGACGTCGTGGGCAGGAAAATGTACCTGACTGGGGGGGTGGGGGCGCGTTCGACCTCGGAAGCCTTCGGTGACGCGTATGAATTGCCCAACCGGACCGCCTACACCGAAACGTGCGCCGCCATCGGCAACGCCCTCTGGCAGCAGCGGCTTTTTCTCCTCCATGGCGAGGCGAAATACGCCGATGTCCTGGAGCGGGTCATGTACAACGGGCTGATTTCGGGTGTCGCGCTCGACGGGATGTCATTTTTCTACCAGAACCCGCTCGAAGCGGACGGAAAAACCAAACTTTATCAGGACCAGGTCGGCCGCGCGCCCTGGTTCGAGGTGTCCTGTTGTCCGCCCAACATGACCCGTTTTCTCCCCTCCGTGCCCGGATATATCTATGCCGTTAAGGACGATGTTCTTTACGTCAACCTGTTCATGGCCAACACGGCGACGATCGATCTCAGCGGAAGAAAAATCGCTCTTCGTCAGGAGACACGCTACCCTTGGGACGGAACGATCAAGATCAGCGTCGATCCGGAGGGGGAAGGCGAGTTCACCCTCAATATCCGTATTCCCGGCTGGGCTCGCAACGAACCCGTCCCTTCCGACCTCTATCGGTTTTTAGATGAAAATGCGGAAGCGCCTTCGTTGAAAATCAACGGGTCGGCGGCCGCGATCATCCTGGACAAGGGCTATGCCGGGATCCTCCGTGCCTGGAAAAGGGGGGATGTCGTTGAGCTTTCGCTCCCCATGCCGGTGCGCCGGATTGTCGCTAAAGCCGAAGTCCAGGCGGATCTGGGCCGGATCGCCGTCCAACGGGGACCGCTCGTCTATTGCGCCGAGGGCGTCGACAACGGGGGACACGTTCTCGATTTAGCCATCCCGGATACGGCTCCATTGACGGCCGAATTTCGGCCCGATTTATTGAGAGGTGTCGCCGTCTTGAAAGGGATGGGCGTGACGGCGGCAGGATTGAAGGATCGAGAGATCGTCCTCGTTCCCTATTACGCCTGGGCCAACCGCGGCGCCGGGGAAATGGCCGTCTGGTTCCCGCGGCGTTAGTCTGGAATCCCTGTTCGCGATTCCCGTGGCGGTTAAGACGGGTCATAGAGGGAGAGGACTATGTTTTTTTCCCTTTCACCGGATCGTCAGGGGAATCGAAGCGTGGGACAAAGCCCGGGTCGTCGTTTCTTCGGCGTAGAAATGGATCCGATATTTTCCGGCCGCGAGTTCGGCGACGGGGATGGCCAGGACCTGGGTGATCGTGTTTCCGAGCGCGGTCCGGCCGGCCGGGATGAATTCCGTTTCGCGCCACGCGCCCGAGGATTCGTCCACCAGAGACGCCCGCAAAGCGATCCGCGGGTCGTCGATCCCGGCCGTCAAACAAGGCAGAAAGACGATGACTTTTGGTGTTCCCTTGGCCAATGGGCCGAAGACCGGCCTGAACTGTCCCCGGTCGAAGGGATAAAGCAAGGTCCAGGAGATGTCCGCGGCGGTTTTAGCCCTTCCCTCGACATAAATTTCCTCGCTCCCGGGAGCGAGGAGGAGCGGTGTATGCAGGGAAATCCCCGCCGCCGGCGCGCGCGGGATAAAGGCACGGCCGGAGGCGACGGCCGCTTCCCCCGTGTCCAAGTCGCGGACAATGACCCGGAGTTTGTAGGCGCCCGGCGCCAGCGCCGCCCGGGAAGATAGGATGACGGATTTATCCTTGAAACGAGTCAGGGCTTCCTCGGACCGGCGCATTTCGGCTAATTCGTCGTTTTCCTTGAATATCAGGGTGATGATTTCGGCCCTGGTTCCGGTCAGACGGTTAAAGGTCGAAGGAGGAAGCTCGGTCAACACCGTGAGCTCGCCCGTCTTAGCCGTCCCACCGCCGGGCCCGGCTAAGGCCGTCAGCGGGGCCCGGACCGGCGTTTGGGTGAGGGGTGTCTCCGACATGGCCAGGTCGAGGAACTGGAGATTTTTTTCCATATCCGAGTATTCCCGGAACGGCTTGGGGTTGAAGTAGCCGCTCTGGGCCCGGACCTCCATCCCTTTGCGCCGGACATCGACTTTGAGGGTGTGGAACCGTCCGTCCCAGGCCTGGTTGATGCTGTAGCCGAGGACATAGTAGGTTCCGGTAATGTTCTGGAGA
>Ga0315287_10008247_pt1 | contig 10510 bp, 10 predicted proteins | sample YL17G11_0_MG_FD_205037 | JGI IMG/M metagenome (GOLD analysis project Ga0315287, IMG submission 205037) | Sediment microbial communities from Yellowstone Lake, YNP, Wyoming, USA - YL17G11_0 | ecosystem: Environmental > Aquatic > Freshwater > Lake > Sediment | place: USA: Wyoming | collected...
GCCGGCCAGTTGACGTGGCGCCGGCCACCCGACGTGGCGCCGGCTACCGGTGCGGCTACCCGGTGTAGTGCGGGCCGATGGACGCCAACGCCTCGTCGAGGATGCCCAGGCCCTCCTTGGCCTCGGACTCGGTGATCGTGCAGGGCGGCACAACGTGCAGCCGGTTGAAGTTGGCGAACGGCATCAACCCACGGCTCTTGCACGCGGCGACAAGTTCGTTCATCGCGGGACTGGTCGCGCCGTACGGGGCGAGCGGCTCGCGCGTCTCGCGGTTGGCCACCAGGTCGAGGGCCCAGAAGACACCCAGGCCGCGAACCTCGCCGATCACCGGGTGACGCTCGGCAAGTCCACGAAGACCGGGGCCGAGCACCTCGGAGCCGATCCGTGCCGCATTCTCGACAATGCCTTCGTCGCTCATGGCGTCGATCGACGCGACGATGGATGCGCACGCCAACGGATGGCCGGAATAGGTGAGCCCGCCGGGAAAGACGCGCTCGTCGAACGTCGCGGCGATCGTGTCGTCGATGATCACGCCCCCTACGGGGACGTACCCCGAGTTGGAGCCCTTCGCGAATGTGACCAGATCCGGCTTGACCTGCCAATGATCGAAGGCGAACCACTCACCGGTGCGACCGAACCCGGACATCACTTCGTCAAGGATCAACATGATCCCGTGTCGCGACGCCAGCGCGCGCACTCCTTCGAGATAGCCAGGAGGGGGAATCAGCACACCCGCAGTGCCAACCACCGTCTCGATCAGAATCGCGGCAATCGTCTGCGGGCCCTCCATCGCGACAACCTGCTCGAGGTGTTCGAGTGCGCGCTGCGCTTCCTCCTCCTCGCTCGTCGACCAGAACGCCGATCGATAGGCGTACGGGCCGAAGAAGTGCACGATGCCGGCGATGCCGTTCTCGTTCGGCCAGCGTCGTGGATCGCCGGTCGCCGTGATCGCCGTCGCGGTGTTGCCGTGATAGGAGCGGTAGAACGACAGCACCTTGTGTCGACCGGTGTGCAGCCGCGCCATTCGCACGGCATTCTCGTTGGCGTCCGCACCTCCGTTGGTGAAGAAGATCTTGTTCATCCCCGCGGGGGCGAGGGCGGCGATTCGTTGGGCGGCCTCGCCGCGCACGTCATTGGCGTGCTGCGGGGCGATCGTGCTCAGCCGAGCGGCCTGCTCCTGAATCGCGGCCACGACCTTGGGGTGCTGGTGCCCGATGTTCACGTTGACGAGCTGGCTCGAGAAGTCGAGGTAGCGGTTGCCCTCGTAGTCCCAGAAGTAGCAACCTTGCGCACCGGCGATGGGTAGCGGCGAGATCGCGGCTTGAGCACTCCAGGAATGGAAGACGTGAGCGCGGTCGAGTTCGTAGACACGTCGACCTTCGGCGGGATCCGGTGTTGTCGTCATGAGCGCAGGCTAGACGCCGGGGCCGGTCGAGGACAGCCGCGATGTGTCAGGTGGTGGCGCCGTACGCGGACAGTCTGTCTCGCAGTCCCTGCCGTACAACCGGCCATTCCTCCGCGGTGATCGAGAAGAGGACCGTGTCTCTGACCGTTCCGTCGCTGCGTCGCTGATAGCGGCGCAGGACGCCCTCGTAGGTCGCCCCCAACCGGGCGATGGCTTGCTGCGAGCGGTGGTTGCGGATGTCGGTCCTGAATTGGACGCGGCCCATCCCGAGGTCGCCGAAGGCGTACTCGAGCAACAACAGCTTGCACTCGGGGTTGACCTGGCTCCCCCAGACTCTCGGGGCGTAGGTCGTGGACCCGATCTCGGACCGGGCATCCACGGGGACGGTCTCGAGGTACGACGACGTGCCGACCACGGTTCCGGCGGGCGTGCCCCTGGCGTCACGAACGAGACGAACGGTCCAGGGGAACCAAGCCGGGTCGTCGCGCTTGCTCTCGATGAGCGCGGCCATGCCCTCGACGGTCGAGGGGCGACCGCGCACGTGCGCCCAGGCCGCGTCGTGGTCGAGTGCGGCGAACAACTCGTCGGCATCGGCGGGCACGGAGGGTCGAATCTCCACCCACGAACCGCACAGCACTGTGTCGTCCGCGGGGGGCCACTGCGCCGTTTGCCAGGGCTGGTCGTCGGGTCTCGTGTCGGCGCGAGGTTCGAACCTCTCGGCGTCCCTAGCCAAGGAGGTCGTGGGTGACGATGGTCGCCGCCCGGCTCGGACCGACGCCGATGGCAGAGATACGCGCGGTGGACTGCTCCTCGATGAAGTCGAGGTAGGCACGCGCGTTCTTCGGCAGATCGGCGAGATCCCGGCAGCCGCTGATGTCTTCGACCCAACCCGGCAAGTACTCGTAGATCGGCATCGCGTGATGGAACTCCGTCTGGGTCATCGGCAATTCCTCGGTGCGCTCGCCATCGACCTCGTAGGCCACACACACCGGGATCTCCTCCCAACCGGTGAGCACGTCGAGCTTGGTCAGGACGAAGTCGGTGACCCCGTTGATGCGAGCGGCGTAGCGAGCAATGGGCGCGTCGAACCAGCCGCATCGCCGCGGGCGTCCCGTCGTCGTACCGAACTCGTGCCCCACCTGACGCAATCGCTCACCGTCGGCATCATGAAGTTCCGTCGGGAACGGGCCCTCACCGACCCGAGTGATGTACGCCTTGGCGATCGCGATCACCCGATCCACCGCGTTCGGTGGAATCCCTGACCCGGTGCAGGCACCGCCCGCGGTGGCATTCGAGGAGGTGACGAACGGATAGGTCCCGTGGTCGACGTCGAGCAACGTCGCCTGGCCACCTTCGAGCAGCACCGTCTTGCCGGCCGCCACCGCGCGCGGCAGTTCCAGCGTGGTGTCGACGACCATCGGCCGCAGTCGCTCAGCGTGAGCGAGCAACTCCTCGACCACGGAGTCGACGGTGATGGCGCGACGGTTGTAGACCTTGACGAGCAAGTGGTTCTTCTGGTCGAGAGCCCCTTCGACCTTCTGGCGCAGGATCTTCTCGTCGAAGACATCCTGAACTCGGATGCCGACTCTGCTCATCTTGTCCGCGTAGGTGGGCCCGATCCCCCGACCGGTCGTCCCGATCCGACGACTCCCGAGGAAACGCTCGTTGACCTTGTCGAGCGTGCGGTTGTACGACGCGATGAGATGGGCGTTCGCGCTGATGAGCAACCTGGAGGTGTCGATGCCCCGGGCCTCGAGACCATCGATCTCCTCGAAGAGCACCGCTGGGTCGATGACCACGCCGTTTCCGATGACCGGGATGACCCCGGGCGTCAGAATGCCGGAGGGCAGCAGATGCAGCGCATACTTCTCGTCGCCGATCACGACGGTGTGGCCGGCGTTGTTGCCGCCGTTGAACTTCACGACATAGTCGACTCGATCACCGAGCAGGTCGGTGGCCTTGCCCTTGCCCTCGTCACCCCACTGCGCGCCGATCAGCACGATCGCGGGCATGGCAACTCCTCACAGGGCGAGATGGAACGGCCAATCGACAAGTGGCCGCGCGAAGGCTACCGAACTTCTCAGCCAGACAGTTCTTCTGCCGCGGCCGGTGAGCTTTCCCTCAGGAAGCCGGCGCAACGCTGCGCCTCGTCGGTCTCCCCGATCGCGCCCGCCGCCCGTCCAAGGGCGTTCAACGCGCGAAGGAACCCCCGGTTGGGCTCGTGCTCCCAGGGAACCGGCCCATGGCCCTTCCAACCGTTGCGGCGCAACGCATCCAGCCCACGGTGATAGCCCGTTCGGGCGAAGGCGTACGACTCGATGATCTGCCCCTGAGCCCAGGCTCGGTCGGCGAGCGCGGCCCACGGTGCCGAGGAGGCCGGGTGATTGGCGGCCACGATCGCCGGATCTACGCCCGCTTCCAACGCCTGTCGGGGGGCGGGCTCATCGGGAAGGTGGGTCGGCGGCGGACCGCCGAGGAGATCTTCATGAATGCTCACCCGGTCATCCTGCCGCACGAGCGTCGTCCCGGCGATCGGCGGTGCCGCGCAATGCCGACCAGGCCCACCAACCCAGCAGCACCATCCCGACGAGGAGGTAGGCGTCGGTGGCCAGCCACTGGGCGTACTCGAGAGGTGCACCCAGGTCGTCGAGGCCCGAGTGGTGGCCCCCGCCCCACCTCATGACCCAACTGATCGCGACGGTGGCGACCAGGACCGCCAGGAGTGCTGCGCTGCGCTGGATTCGGGCTCGGGCGCTCAGCGCGATCAGCACCGGGGCGAACCACACCCAGTGATGGGTCCAGGAGATGGGTGAAGCCATCAGCATCCCGAGCGCGACGACCGACAATGCCTCGAGGTCGCGTCCCACCGCCCACAGTCGCCTCCCCACCACGAGGCCCGCCGCCACCAGCAGTCCGCTGAACAGCCACGACCACGTCGGGGCGTTCCCGATGTCGAGGATGCGCACAATGGCTCCCGTCACCGACTGGTTTCCGCTGCTGTCCTGGTAGCCGATTCGCTCGGAACTGACCAGCCCGCGGGTCCAGTAATCCCAGGCACCGACACCGGGCACGGCGAAACCGACAAGAAGGGCGGCGCCGACCACCAGGATCGACCGGAGTGCGTCTCGGCGCCGGCCGATCACGACCGCGAAGACGATGAACACGACCGGCGTCAGCTTGACCGCTGTCGCCAACCCGGTCAGGATCCCTCGCCGCTTCGGCGGCACGTCGCCGAGGTAGTCCTCGAGAACGAGCCACATGAGGATGAGGTTGATCTGCCCCCACGCCAGTGTCACCTGCGCCGGCTCCAAGGCGAGTGCGAGGACGGTCGCTCCGGTCACCAACACGATCACTCTCGGCCCACGGCTGCCGCTGGGAACCAGCCAACCGGCCGATCGCAGGCACAGGAACATCGCCCGGGCGAGCGACGCCAGTGAGAGTACCGACCACGCGAGGGCGGCGGAGCCGGTGGCGAGCGATCCCAGGGGAACGAACAGGAGCGCAGCAAAGGGCGGGTAGGTGAACACAAGCCCGAGGTCGGGAGTCCGCGCGTCGTACAGCGGATTCCCATGCAGGACAGCGTCTCCGGCCTGTGAGTACACCTCCAGGTCGACGAGCCGAAGCGACGGGAAGAGGATGCCGACAAGCGCGGCCAATGCGGCGAGTGCAGCGACCGCACCCAACGCGCGTAGCCACGAAGGCGCCCGACCATCGGACGATGCGGGTGTGACGCGCGACGTCTCCACCTGGCCCATGGCCCGCCATCCTGCCGGTTGGGACGTCCGGGTCTCCAGTCGCCCGGAATCTCGAACGCAGCCGGGCGCGGCGGTCTGGACTCGAACTCCAGGGTGATCATGCCTCGGCAGCAGCACCGGTGCGAAGCGCTTCGAGATCGACCGCCTCAGGGGGATTGGTCGAAGGGGTGGCGACGGATCCAGGCGTGCATGGCGATCGCCGCGGCGGCACCGGCGTTGATGCTGCGCGTCGATCCGTACTGGGCGATCGACAGCGTCGCCGTACAACTCCCGCGCGCCTCGTCGGACAGGCCCGGCCCCTCCTGGCCGAACAGCAGCACGCACGCTCGTGGCAGATCGTAGGTCTCCAGCGGAACCGCGCCGGGCAGATTGTCGATGCCGATCACCGGCAGGCCCTCGGCCCGAGCCCACCCGGCCAGCGAGGCAACGGAGTCGTGATGCCGTACGTGCTGGTAGCGATCGGTGACCATCGCGCCCCGTCGGTTCCAGCGCCGTCGCCCCACGATGTGCACCTCGCGAGCATTGAACGCGTTAGCCGTACGCACGACCGAACCGATGTTGAAGTCGTGGGCGAAGTTCTCGACCGCGACGTGGAACTCGTGCCGGTACTCGTCCAGCTCGGCAATGATCGCCTCGGTCGTCCAGTACCGGAACCGATCGACCACGTTGCGGCGATCTCCGCCGGCCAGCAGCTCCGGGTCGAGCCGCCCGTCAGAGGGCCACGGCAGCGGATGAGGTCCGACCCCGATCTCCTCGATGTGCCGCTCACCGTCCACCAGGTCAGGCTAGGCAGTCATCTCGGGATAGCCTCACCCGGTGCTCACCACCACGATCTCCACCGCGGCTGACCTCGGGTCGCAGGTCATCAACGCGCTTGGGCCGAGCTGGCTCAATCCGGACTCCCTGCTGAAGCAGGCCGGCGGGTGGGCATTCGCGATCGTCGTGGCGATCATCTTCGCCGAGTGCGGGCTGCTCATCGGGTTCTTCCTCCCCGGCGACTCGCTGCTCTTCATCACAGGCCTGTTCATCGCCAGCGGCGCCATCGCCGTCCCCCTTCCGCTGGCCTGCTTGATCCTGACCGTTGCGGCGGTCGCAGGGAATCTCGTGGGCTACTGGATCGGCTACCGGGCCGGGCCGACGCTGTTCAACAAGCCTGAGTCGCGCTTCTTCAAAGCGGAGTACGTGGAGCACACCCACAACTTCTTCGAGAAGTACGGCCGCCGGGCCATCGTGCTCGCGCGCTTCGTACCCATCGTGCGTACCTTCATCACCGCGACAGCGGGCATCGGCCGGATGGACTTCCGGGTCTACGCGACGTACTCCGCGATCGGTGGTGTCCTCTGGGCGACCGTGCTGACCATCCTGGGTTACGCCTTCGGTGGCGTGCCGTTCATCAAGAACAACATCGAGATCATCACGATCCTGATCGTCGCCCTGAGCGTGGTCCCCATCGCCATCGAACTGCATCGCAACCGAAGGAATCCTTCGCCCGCGGTGGATCCGACCGCCTCGGTCGAGCCGGTGTCCGATCCACCTGCGTCGGACTGATCCGCGCCGACCTACCGAGCCGCCTCGTTCTGCTCGAGCACTGCGCGAGCATCGGCTTCGTAGGTATGGACGCCCCGTCGCAGGAACAGTGCACCGACGGTGAACGGAACCACCATCGCCACGTATCCCCACCGCAGGTTGCCGCCGGCCAGCGTCGACACACCACCGACGATGAGCGGACCGGCGGCGCTCCCGAAGGTGATCAGGAACGCCAGCACCGAGAAGCCAGCGCCGCGAATACGAGCCGGTACGACATCGGCTGTGGCCGCACCCAGGTTCACGATCGCAATGAGACTCGCGCAGTTGAGCACCGCGAAGGTCAGGACCTGAATGCCGAGGCTCAATGCCACCGCGAGGATGAGCAGCATCACCGCGGCAATCACCAGGCTCCATGAGGAGAGCCGGATCCGCCAACTCGCGTGGCCTTGACGCCTGTCGCCGAGGGATCCCGCGAGGAAGCCGCCGACCAGGATTCCTACCAGGCCGACACCTCCGGCGATGGCCCCCGCCTGCGCGACGGTGAGGCCCTGGGCGCGCTCGAAGAAGGCGGCCGAGAAGGAGAACAGTCCACTGAAGGCGCAGAAGACCAGCGCTTGGGCGATCACCAGCACGCGCACGGTCGGGATGGCCCACACCTCGGACAGGAGGCGCTTGAAGACACCGAGGCGGAATACCTCCGCTTCGCTGACCTCCTCGACCGTCGACGTGGACGCGGACGCGGACGCGGCGAGGTCAGCCGTCGGCTCCACCTGCTGCAATCCCAGCCGGTCCGCCACACCCCGAACCGGCTCGCGCAGCACGAAGAAGACGATGGCAGCCACGATGAGGCCGGGGATGGCTGCGACGAAGAACGCGCTCCGCCACCCGTAGGAGCCTCCGATCGCGGCGCCGAGCGCGATGCCCGCCGGGAAGCCGAGGTACTCGACGGCGCGAATGGTCGCGAATGCGCGGCTACGTCCGTTCGGCGGGTAGTAGTCGCCCACCAGGCTTCCGACGATGGGGATGTTGAGCGGCGCTGCGAAGCCCAGGAGAGTCCGCATCAGGAAGAACACGGCGAGCGTTGGGGCAACACCAGAACCCAGCGTCAGGATCGACCAGGTCAAGATCACTGCGGTCAGCAGGCGGGTACGGTGACCGCGGTCGGCCAGTACGCCGGCCGGTATCAGCAACAGGGCCGCGGCGACGGCCGGCACGGAGAACAACAGTCCCGCAAACGCGTCACTGAAACCGAACTCCGCCTGGATCTTCGTGAGCGTGCCACCGACCATGGCCGAGTCGAGGCGATCGACGAGTCCGACGAAGGCCAGGATGATGGCAGGCCACCAACCGAACGGTGCCGCGACACCGACCTTCACCGGGACCGGAGGACGGCCCTCGAATGCGTCCACCGTCACCGTTTGCACCGGTGAGTCGACCTTCGGGGAACTGCTGGCCTGAGTGCCATCTGTGGTCACAACTACACCTCGAGTTCGAGATCGGCCAGGCGGTACGCGGCGACGTAGGGGAGCCCAGCCTCGGCTATCGCCGGCGCAGCGCCACGTTCGACGATGACCGCCACACCAACCACCTGAGCACCGGCTTCACGAAGCGCGCGCACCGCCGTCAGCACGGATCCGCCGGTGGTCGACGTGTCTTCGACCGCCAGCACCCGACGTCCAGCGACGTCCGGTCCCTCGATCCGCCGCTGGAGTCCGTGAGCCTTCTCCTCCTTGCGCACCACGAAGGCATCCAGCGAGCGGCCACGAACGGCCGCGGCGTGCAGCATCGCGGTGGCGACCGGGTCCGCACCGAGCGTGAGACCGCCGACCGCCTCGTAGTCCAGATCCGCCGTCGCGTCGAGCATCACCCGGCCGACGAGCGGGGCCGCGACCGCGTCCAGGGTCACCCGGCGTAGGTCCACGTAGTAGTCCGCCTCGCGCCCCGAGGAGAGAACCACTCGACCGTGCACCACAGCCTTATTGATGATCTCGAGGCGCAACGCCTCACGATCGGCGGAAATGTCGGTCACGGGGCAACCTCACCGGGGGTCATGGGTAGCGACCCTAACCCGGTGCACCCAAGTGAGAAGGTCGAAATCCGCGCCACCGGTCGAACGGCGCAGGGTCCGCGTCACCTACCTTGAGCCAAACAACGCCATTGCCGTCGGGGAGGTCCGCGTGTTGCCGCACACGGTGGTGTTCTGCCCCAGCGAGCCCGGGAGTCCGGCGCCGCCATGGCGCGAACCCGCGCGACTGTGCGCCCAGGCCGGCGTCCGGGTCGTGGAGCCGGTCCTGCCCGAGGACGAGGGGCCCGCCGCCGACACTCCAGCGGCCCGCAAGGCGCACTGGGTCGCCACCTGCGCGATCGCCATCGCCACATCCGGAGGACACGCACCGATACTCCTCGTCGCGCACGGTCCGACCGGCGTGATGCTGCCCGCGCTGGGCTTCGCCCAGCGGGCCGCGCGACGCGGGCTCCACGGATACGTCTTCGTCGACGCCCTGATACCGGACCCCGAAACGGGCGGCGGTGACTGGCCGGATGCTCCAGTGACCTACATCGCGTCCCCGGATGCCCCACCTGATGCGGTCCTCCAGGCAGAGCTACGAGGGTGGCGAATAGTCCGAATCGACCGCGCCGACCTGGCACAGGCGTTTGAGGATCTGCTGAGCACGGACTGACGTCGGACGGGCTCGGCGGGTGCCCACCAAGGCAACCGACTCGCCGTACGGTGCTCCCATGGATCCGCTCGTGCCGCGAATGCGACCCCATCGCACCAGCGTGTTCGGAGCGATGTCGAGGCGGGCCGCCGAGCTGGGTGCGGTGAATCTCGGTCAGGGCTTCCCTGACATCGACGGCCCGGTGTCCGTCCGGGATGCGGCCATCGCGGCGATCCAGGAAGGTCGAGGCAACCAGTACCCACCGGTACACGGCGTTCCCGAGTTGCGGCAGGCGATCGCTCTACACCAGAAGCACTTCTACGCGTTGGACGTCGACCCGCTCGACGGTGTGGTCGTGGGCACCGGTGCCAGCGAGACGCTGGTGGCCGCAATCCTCGCCCTCGTCGATGAGGGCGACGAAGTCATTGTCGTGGAGCCCTACTTCGACTTGTACGCCGCGGCAATCGACCTGGCCCGAGGGGTCCGGGTCGCCGTTCCGATGATCATGACCGGCGGTCGAGCCAGCGTGGACATCGACATGTTGGCGACGCGAGTCACCTCGCGCACGCGGCTGGTGATCATCAACTCGCCCCACAATCCGTCCGGCTCGATGCTGACCGACGAGGAACTTGTCGGCATCGCGGCCATCGCTCGGGACCGTGACCTGCTCGTGCTGGCCGACGAGGCCTATGAACACCTCGTCTTCGACGGTGTGCGGCACCGGCCGATCGCCACGCTGGCTGGAATGTGGGAGCGCACGATCACCGTGGGCTCCGCGGGCAAGTCGTTCTCGTTCACCGGCTGGAAGGTCGGCTGGGCCACCGGCCCTGCCCAACTCATCGCCGCCGTGCGCACGGTCAGACAACACATGTCCTACGTGTCGAGTGGCCCGTTCCAGTACGCCATCGCCGAGGCCCTCGCCCTGCCCGATGCCTACTTCACCGAAGCCGCACGCGACCTGCAGCGTCGCCGCGATCTGCTCGCCTCCGGTCTGCGCGAGTGTGGCCTCGTTCCAGGCGACACGCATGGAAGCTACTTCGTCATGACCGACGTGCGCCCGCTCGGATTCGCCACAGGAGCTGCCTTCTGCGAGGACGCCTTGACCCGTGCGGGTGTTGCTGCGATACCTGTCCAGGCGTTCTGTGACACCAATGTCGGAGATC
>Ga0315287_10008249_pt1 | contig 10508 bp, 3 predicted proteins | sample YL17G11_0_MG_FD_205037 | JGI IMG/M metagenome (GOLD analysis project Ga0315287, IMG submission 205037) | Sediment microbial communities from Yellowstone Lake, YNP, Wyoming, USA - YL17G11_0 | ecosystem: Environmental > Aquatic > Freshwater > Lake > Sediment | place: USA: Wyoming | collected...
TAGAGACTAAATCGCTTATGTCTCTTTGCAACCGATCTGCATCGCCTACGCCGACGAGTTCAAAACTTTGATTCTCATCCAACCCGAGTAGTATTATGCCACCACCTGAATGGTTGGAGAATGCAGAGAGTGGTTCAAAAAGCCGCTTAGGCGTTCCTCCCCTCGCTGACTTCACCTCTATATCGTCAAGCTCACTTTGATGTCGCTGGACTTCAGCGATGAGTTCAAGAAGCTCCTCGCGAGTCAATTGTCCCCCTTTTCGTGATTATCCATCCTATCCGAAGCCCGATGTCAAAACCTAAATATAACCATCGCATTTTGTCCGTACGTTATTCATCCTCCTCTCCCTTATTTATTAATCCCATCTCAAAGAGAAACCTGGAAGGCTCCTTTGGCCAACCTCTATATCTTTGTGCATAACTAAGAGTTAATTTCTCGATAGTCCGGGTAATTGCAACAAAACAGTTACGTCTTTCCTCTTCCATCTCTGGACTTTTGTCCCCTTTTTGCTTGCTTTGAAAAGAGGGCAACTCATCCTCAACAAGCCCTATTAAGTATACGTGTTCAAATTCCTTACCTTTGGCTCCATGGATTGTCATTAGAACAACCGTGTTCGGCTTAGGCATCGGCTCTTTTGAATGCATTTGCAGTTCTTGCAGAAATGCCTCTAACGTTATATCATCCCCCAAAGATAGCAATATCTCTCTAAACAGATTGTCCCAGACAGAACGCTCCTCTTCATAACGAGCAAAAACTTCGGTTGTAGGATCTTTATCGATTTCTCCTCCCTTTTTCATCAGTTCATCAAACCAATTGAGGGCAAATTTGCTAAATGATTGAAAATCTCTACCTTCCCCCAAGTTGCGTGATATTTGACGGGCTATTATAGCAAACGAAGTGCTCGAGGTCTTTTGACTAACAAGCTTGATCCAGTGTTGTAAATAGTCGAGGTTTGTTACTTGGGCTTGTATTACAACATCGTCAGGATCAATTTCAACTCCAGTTAGCTGGGCGAAGGTGCCACACACAGCTTCCAAGTTTCTGTAGTTTTGCCTATCATTAGCAAGACGTAAGATGGAATGTAACCATGTGAAAGGAGTACTTTCGAATTCATCCTTTCGCTGAGAGATTACCGCAGGCAATCCACGATCTTGCAGTGCTCGTTCAACAACATTCAGCAGCTTTCGAGCTCTCGCCAATACCACAACGGAACCAAGACGGCTTGAATGATGTTTCTCGATATCCTCTGCTATACTAAGGGCTTCAATTTCGAAACTGGAAAAATGCTGCAGAAGGCGAACAATACCCTCTCCTTGCCTCGGCCTAAAAGCTTTAAGTGGCTTTTTGCCTGCGGTTCTCAAGAAATTATGCCTAATAAGATTGTTGGCCAGTCTCACAACTTCAGGCGGGCATCTATAATTAATGGGTAATTGGAAAACCTCCGGTGAATAATCACTAACAAACTCCTCAAGGCGTTTATGGCTCGCTCCATTCCACTGATAGATGATTTGATCATCATCAGCAACTATAAATAGGTTGTTGTCCTGATTTGCGGTGAGGGCTCGGATAAGATTGTATTGAGCATGATTCGTATCTTGAAACTCATCTATGCAAATATATGGATAGACTGTACGATAGCGTTTAGCAAAGGCAGGGAACTTGTTAAAGAATTCATACGCTTTAAAAATTAGAGAATTGAAATCGAGCGCATTTCGTTTCGAAAGCTCTTTCTCGTAAGCCGGGTAAACAATCTCCATCCGTCTTCCTAGATCCTTATTTTGAAATAAGTCACAGCAATTTTCAGGTAATACAAGAAGTGATTTGAGCCGTTGAATAACCGGCAGTGTTTTCTTATCAAGGTTTGTTACCAAGTCAGACAACTTCTTTGCTTGTTCGACTGCATCATTTAATACTTCTTGTAAGTCATTCTCCTGGGAATATATATTAAAGTTAGGGTTGATGTTCAAATGCGTTCCATGTTGGCGTAAAACATCAGCACAGAAGGAATGAAAAGTACCCAGAAAAAGTCGCCCCTCCTGCCCTGGCACAATGTTGGTTACACGAGTCCTCATCTCGTCGGCCGCTTTGTTCGTAAATGTCAATCCAAGAATCCGGAAATTCTTATCGCGGCTAGAATCAAGAATCCGAGCTATCCGACAAGTAAGGACTCTTGTCTTACCTGTACCTGGTCCTGCCAATACTAACAAGGGACCCTCAACCCATTCCGCGGCTTCTTTCTGAATAGGTTTTAACTCTTCCCAAGCCTTTATAAATTCGGTCGTGCTCATTTTAAACCGCCTTAGCAATAATGTCTGTGATCAGTTTAGCCAGAAACTCTGGAACTCTTGATACACCTGCTATTCCTGCCCGAAGTTTCTCTATCAATGCAATGGCATAGCTTGTCTTATCTTTTCTTATCGCCGATGCAATTTCGTTATGATACCCTTCGTCAGTCTCATCCTTGGAGAGATTCATGCTTCGCTCCAGAAGAATCTCTTTATACTCCTGAGCAAACCCGTTCCTTATCAGAAACATTTCAAAGTCAACTCCCTCTCCGGGAAATAACCGAACCAATTCTTTAATTTCTGTAGGTGTGATTCCACGGTTCGTAATTTGGTTTACATATTCTTTTCCAGCATTATCATCGTCACATAACATGATCCACGGAATGTTGAATGCCCTTGCCAGACTCACAAAAGCGCCTGGAGATCCATTATTTTGAAAATCGATAACTGCAACCCCTACCTGATCTAGCGATTTCCCCAACAATTCTGCAAAATATCGAAGCAGCATATACTCGCACTGCCCTTCACATAAAAGCCATGCACGGGCAAAGAGCACTTCTCCACGAATACGCTTCGCATAAGTATCGAGGTCAGCAAGCTCATTGTCAGCGAGATAGAACTGGGATTCTGTTCGAAGCTGTTTAATTTCAGTATGAACCTCATTTTGCCCTGGGTAAATAGAAAGCAATTTCCGGAATTCCTTTTCTTCCATCTTCCCATTCAAGGTGAGGGTAGAACTGACCTCGTGAAACTCATATTTTGGAGTGTTATTTTTGCAGAAATCTATTATGCTAGGTGTGCTTGGAGTCTTAGCTTTGAAGGACCGCTTTACACAGAGGACCTCGGATGATGGGCCATTTCGACGAAACATTCGAATCTTTGTGAATGGGATCTCCTGAATAAAATAAGGTGAATGGCTTGAAATAATCTTTTGACTTTTTACCTCACCTAAATTTGCAGCAAGTGCCCTGGTCGCTTGGGGATGGAGGTGTGCCTCTGGCTCCTCTAAGGTCAAAATAGCCTTTGTTTCTGGTTGAAATGATGGAACAAGAAGCATATCAATATAGGCTTCGAAAAGGAAGAGAACTGCCAAACTCTGCATACCCTGTCCATGCCTGGATAGGGGGAAATCTATCTCATTTCCGTGGGTTTTGATAACTACCTCCGATTTGGATAACAAGTCCCAAGGTTTGAGTGGCAATGCCTGTATGGAAGTGTTTTGACCGCTGCCAACAGACATAATTTTCTGAACCTTGTCTAAAGATGTTCTCACCTGCTCAAGTCTCGTGTCCGCTTTCAGCAGGGTATCATTGAGCTTTGCCAGTTCCTCGCTGAGCATTTTCATTTGTTCTTCGCTAATTTTGAGGTCATGAAGGATACGGCCCCAGTACTGCGACCGAGGAGAAAACTCAGTATCGAAATCACGGAGAGCAGACAAGTAAAACAAGCGCATGTATGATAGAAATTTTGTTAGGTTGGCAGGGTTTGCGCCCCTTCCTCCTAATGGTTGCCCATCCAATGTCAGAAATTCCCATTTAGTAACAATCTCTTTAGCAATTGTGTCATATTTGCTCGACAACCGTAGTCCAATAGAATCCAGATCCTTTACGGGATCCGTTTGGATAACATCTGTGAGAGATTGAATTAAAGTGTCAGGCCATTCATCTGGCGAATCTTCACGAAACCAAAGTTCTATAACAATACCTTCACACGTGTGGGGTGAATCACCAACTTTACACATATAATAATCGTATTCATCAAAAGGGTTTCCACGACCTGCTAAACTACGGGGTAGCGCAATCCTCAATGCGTCGAGAAGGGCTGTTTTGCCCGAGTTATTTTCACCGACCAAAACTGTAGTATCTCCAATAGGTACGCTCACGTTTACCAGATTACGGAAATTCTTTACAATAATTTCTCTAAGTTTCATTTACCATTCCTCTTCGCGGTCGTTCCCGCCCATGCGGTACTTGATATCGTAATTAATAATGAAGTCCAATTCCTCGTCTGTAAAACCATAGTGTTGCGCGAGAGCGCGGTCGATTTCATCAATGATAGGTTTACTCAATTTTGGAACAAATTCATCATACTCAACATTTCCTGTTGCCTCGTAGAAAGCTTTTCTTCTGTTCGCATGAGCCTTGAGGCCAACCATGAGTTGTGAACATAGATTTTTCAATCTTTCAATTACCTCGTGGTTAGGACTGCTGAATGGAAAAGAACCTATAACGTGCTTGGTAAAGTTGTGACCATCGCTGAAGTTAATGTAAAACCAATAAAAAAGCGAGGAGTTCATAGTGGCTACGACAATGTCTCTGTCTAAATCCTTGCAGCAATAGATATATTTATCACCTGTAGAAGAAGTGACCTTTTCACCCTTAAAATAAGATTTAAAGTTCAATATCTTGCCCCAATATCCGAAGCCATATCCATAATATACAAAATTTCTATTTTTAATTTCCTCAAGATAATGTGCCAGTGTATATTTCGCGCTCCATAACTTTCGAACTATTTCATTCTCTACTGGAGTTGATATTTTTAGAATGCTACTGCCGTGTCTAGGTTGAGTATTTATATACATATAAATTGTCTCAAAAAGCGTGGGACGCACCTCTGTCGGAAACTTGATATAACGGGTTGTCGCTATAACTGGTGCACCAAAACCTACATACCCAAGTAGGATTGCAGCACGAATATGTTCAAGGCCTTCAAACAACTTACCTGGCCGGTCATCGAAGAATGCCAATTGAGCAAGATTAATTTTTTCAAACAGAGTATCTTGGAACGATTTCATTCGGGGTGTACAAAATGCTGAGAGCTGTATTATCATTCCAATCCTTGACCCAGTATGCTGTAGGTACAGAGATCGTTCAATGATGTAAGCATATAGATTTCCCGAATCCATACAATTTACATCCTTAACCGTATAATCTTTGCGAATCTTGCTGTACTCAACGTATGGTGGGTTGCCGATGATCACATCAAATCCACCCTTTTTAAGGATGCCGTAGAACTCAATAAACCAGTGAAAGGGTTTATGGGAAGCGAGCCATTTCTCATAATCGGCTTTTTTATCTGGGTCAATGCCATACTCTCCCGCAAGGTAACGGTTAAGTTCGTCTTCCAACGCCTTTAGGCGTTTGCGAAGTTCTTGTTTGTCTGCTGGTGTGACCTCACCTCCGATTTCGGTTTGTTGTTTTCGGAAAAGTTTAAAAAGGCGGTCAACATCCTGGGCTTTTTCATCAATCCGTTGCATATCCTTTCCGAGATCGAACTTCCCCTGAGTATCACCTAAGACGGCTCTTTTAACCTCATCATAGGTGGCATAGCCCACCAGTGTGTTGCCTGCACGGATATTGAAGTCGATATCAGGCAACGGCTCGATATTTTCTACACGATCTATCTGGGCTACCAACTTCAGGAAGAGACGTAATTTGCAGATTTCGATTGCCTCCTCCATGATGTCAACACCGTAAAGATTGTTTACGATAATAGATTTAAAGATGAAGTACCGACGGTTAGGGTGTTTTTCAATGCGTTCCAACACCTTACGAAAGTCACCGAACTTCTCTGGACGATGCTTCTCACCAGAGCGCTCCAATTCGTCCAGAAAAACTTCCATTCGTTCAAGGCATGCCTCGTAAAGTGGTTCAAGAATGTTTAAGGCCGCGAAAAGAAAAGCTCCGGACCCGCACGTGAGATCAAGTATTGAAACTTGCTCAATGGTATGCCAGAAGGCACGAAGAAGTTCGGGGGCTTCGCAGTTTTCGATCACATCTTGAGCAAACTGGCGAATATTAAGGTTATAAGTGATAAGGTCGTTAATGTTCTGGATTTCGCCATCTGCCAGTTTAGCGTGAACCTCTTCATATCTCTTCCTTCTCGCTACCACCTCACGCCAGATTTCGGTTGGCAAGGCATATTCTTCAGGTGCAGGTTTATTCCATTCGTTGCGCTTGGAAACATCATTGAGGCCAACGGCAATTTCGAGTGGCAATGGTAGGGGCGATTCATGAATCGCCCCTACAACACCCTTTTTCACAGCATCATAGATATAACGGTCGGGGTCGGCTTGGAGCAGGCGCCACACAGTAGTATCGGGCGAACTGCCGTTCGCTCCTACAAAAGCAATCTTGCATTTCTTTCTTGCCTCATCAAATAGATACGGGATAACAGTATTTTTGCTTATGTATTCGGTGATGTCTTCTTTTGTGTAATAGGCCCCCATCTGCTTCTGATTGATGTACTTCTCAAAAATGTAGCCAAGTACATCAGGGTTAATCTCATTATCCGCACGGAGCGGTCTTTCGTCTAAATGCCATTGGTATTGATCGAAAAAGTTGAATAATTTCTCAAAAGATACATCACCAATCTGAATGCTCTTACCGTAAAGCTCCTCAAGCTGGTGAGGTTGAAAAATTCCACCATTAAGGAAAGGGACTTTCCCAAGAAGTTTGTTTATGGTCGGAGTACGCTCATTTTCCTTTTTTGCAAACCCTTCAAAAAAGAGCGGACAAAGGAAATCTTTATAGAAACGGTCTTTGGCACGCTGTTTACTATCGTTGAGTTTGTCACGTAAATAGTCCGTGTTATTGTCCAAGAAGCTTTTCTTCTGAATGAAATAGATAAACATCAGGCGATTGAGCATCACTGATGCATACCAGCGTTGCATCTCTTCATCTGGGATGCCTTTAAGAAACTTCAGAAATGTATCATGTTCAGACTTGAAACGGTCATAGAATCTTTTCGTGACCCGATCAACGTCGAAGCCTGCACGAACGCGGGTGGCTACATCCACGATGGTGAGCCCTTCTTCTTCCTCGAGGCTGAAAGCAATAGCGTTCACTTTTTGAAGAAGGGAGTCCCCAGGCTGGTTGCAGTAATACCTATGTTCGCGACATTGACTTGGTTTGCCTGCTTCGCGCTTAACCCATTGCCAGATTTGAAATTTATTACCTTTGTCTGTGTAAATGATTAGATGCTCGTGGACAGATTTCGCAACTTGCTTCTCGATTTTCCGCCTTGTGGGGTAGTCAGGAATAGGTCCGTCATCCACTGGGGGGCAGACAAATACCACCATCCCACGTTTCTGAGCTACCGCATTTAAAGTGTAGGCAAACCCATCAACGTAGACCTCCAGAGAAGAAACGTGATGGTCCCAACCCATTTCTTCAATAAAAAGTGTACGAAGGTCGAACTCCTTAAGACATTGTCGGGCTTTTGTTTCCAGATTAACCATCAAATTGCACCCTACTTTATGTAGGAGAGGCCCATTGAACAAATAATTCTTGGTTCTTGAACTTGTTCCTCTTCTTGGCTGATGCAGAGACGGTCTTCGTCACGGAGAGCAATAACAAGGTCTGCAAGGGCTTTGTCAGAGATGCCGCTTCGTAATTGACGATTAAGTGTATCGACAGCTACCGGACGCAGGGGGCAACGATAGATATCATCAATGGCCTTGAGCAGCTCCTTTGACTCAAAAAGCGTGCCTTTTACTTCTTCCGCATAATGTTTTAATCTTTCATAAGTACGAAATCTGGCGCCCGATGGTCGCCCTAATTGTCCGCCAACAGATTTTTCTTCTTCGAGAATAAGTTCAACACCTTTCTTAACCAATTCATGATGTTTTTCATGGCGTGGTAACGCAGGCTTGTCTGGCAAACATTCCGCTGCTCTTAAGATTTCAAACTGAGATTCCGTGACACTGTTGCCGTTCTTGTCAATCCGGGCTAAGGCGTCGTTACCTTCTGCCGTTTTTAGATAGACGAGGACACCTTCTGGATCTCTTTCCTTAGGTTGGTGTGCCTTTGTCGAATAGACTACCGGCGGTAATTCAGGAATAATCTTTTGAAGATCCGGCTTTTGAGTAATGGCGTTTTTCCATATCTGGTAGGCATAAGAGGCAAGATCCACCTCTGTGTCAACCTCACCATCCAAAATATTTGCTTTCTCGTTATAAAGGTCAAGCACGACCTGGTCGTCACGATCGTCCTCAAAGAATGCTTCATCAGTGCCTACGACCTCTGCATTTTCCTTTAAACGCGTACGCACCCTCGCACGAAGGCGAATAATCCTTTCCACACCTTCTGCAGGCAGAAAAGAGTAGCAAAGGATGTTTTCTGCTTGCTGGCCGATACGGTCCACACGGCCCGCACGCTGGATAAGACGGATAATTGCCCATGGAAGATCATAATTAACAACGATGGAGCAGTCTTGGAGGTTCTGACCTTCGCTTAGGACATCGGTTGCAATCAAGATTCTTAATTCATCTTCTGGTTTGACAATACCCCGCTTTTCGTTACTAACAGGGCTAAACTTCCAAGCAAAGGTTGTCGGATCAGGCGAATCCCCTGTCACACCGGCAAGTTTTAGAACCCCACGTAATCGAAGCTGTGATTCAAGGTAATACACCGTGTCGGCAAACTGGCTAAAGACGATGACTTTTTCGGTCGGGTGCTTTTTCATCAACAGTTTATAGAGCGCCTCAAGTTTAGCATCCTTACTGGCATTCCATTCTCCACATTTCTTTAATATTTTTAAAAGGGCATTGACATCGTCTCGTAAGTCTTTTTCAAGTGCTTTAATAAATAAAGTCGGACGCAATAATTTAAATCTTCGTTTGAACTTAGTGACATACTCAGCATAAACTTCAGCAGCCCGACGCTTGAAGTCATTTTCATTTCTAAGGACGGTTATTCCCAGGGCTGTACTCTCCTCATCAGTATCTTCATTACCAAATAGTTCCTCCATAAGGCCAAGATCCTCATCTCCATCATTTATACGAGCGTCCAGAAGTTCCGAGCCTTGTGTACCAATAGGCAATGGTTCATCATTTTCGATGGCGTGGAGGAAGATGTAATTTCGCAAAATATGTCGCTCAACAGATTGCATGAAGGAATGCCCGCTGCTCTCTAGCCTTTTGAAGAGATTAGTGCGGCAGAAACCCATCAGCCGTTTCCCTGCCCGAGAGAGGTCCTGTAATTGTTTTGCTTCGGGCTGAGTTGGTGGTTCATGGGGGGTAGGAGCAACATAATTCCCCAATCCATACCTGGGCAAGTTGAGACTATTAATTGTGTTCACCACATCCGCTGCATAGAGCTGGGCATATTGGTCTTCGGGATCAGCATCGTCGATCTTAAACCTCACTGTTCTTGGTTTACGGGCAGGAAAATAAGACCGTCTGCCGTCCTCATAGGTGAGATACTTACGCCCGTTGCTTGGGTCAGTTTCCGCATAATTGTCCATAATAAAGCTTCTTGTTCGGCGGACAAGATAAAGGCGCATCAGTTCACGCCAGTCATCAGCGTATTCGCTATTCTCAAAAGCAGCGAGTGAACGAACAGGACACTGATGGCGGCGAAGAAACTCAGTCTCACCTAACACCCGGAGCAACTGTTCGGGCCGGATGCCTAAATCTTTGTCTTCGGGAACAAAAAGACGCAGTTGGCCGGAGAGATCAAGGTATGTTTTATTATATGGAGTTGCAGAGAGTAGAATCACCTTGCTCTCGTTTTTCTCAATGTAGTCTTGAATGACACGGTAACGCTTCCCTTCTCGGTTACGAAGGTTCTGGCTTTCATCAATAATCATTAAACGATATCGTCTTAGAGTGGGTAGTTCATTAATGACCTGGCTGATTGAAAGCACCTTCGCACGCATGCGGTACTGAGCATGATAGTCTTCCCACATTTTCACTAGATTTTTCGGACACAAGATAAGAGTTTCCAGCCCCTGATCATCTTCAAAAATCCTGGCCAAAGCGGTCGCCATGAGGGTTTTACCCAACCCAACTACATCACCAATAAGCACACCACTACGTTTATTGAGATGGTGCGCTGCAATTTTTACTGCTGCAGTCTGAAATTCCCAAAGCTTATTTCCAAAGTCTTTAGGAATGCGAAATTCAGAGAGACCTGCTCGGGCCTCCTGGGAAAGGTGGTATGCCATCTTCACATAAATATAATAAGGAGGGATCAGATCTTCTCGGGCCCAACTATCTTGAATAATGGCTACCAGTTCGTCTGATATATCAACACACCATTTATCATTCCAACGTTCTTCGAACCACTTAGCCAACTTTTGGCAGGCATCATGATCAAGGACGTCTACGTTCAGCTCGCCCTGCTGTTTAAGGCCTGCCAGTGTAAGGTTACTACTACCGAGATAGCCTACGGTTGGGTTGATGGGATCCGGACGGAAGAGTAAATAAAGTTTTGCGTGCAA
>Ga0315287_10008250_pt1 | contig 10508 bp, 11 predicted proteins | sample YL17G11_0_MG_FD_205037 | JGI IMG/M metagenome (GOLD analysis project Ga0315287, IMG submission 205037) | Sediment microbial communities from Yellowstone Lake, YNP, Wyoming, USA - YL17G11_0 | ecosystem: Environmental > Aquatic > Freshwater > Lake > Sediment | place: USA: Wyoming | collected...
CCCCTACGCCCTCTCCCGCCGAAACGGATTCGAAACCGGCCACTGCCCGGGCACTAACGGTCTGGCAGGAGGAAATCCCCGGCAAAATCTGGATAAAAAAGGTTTGCATCGGACAAGTGACAATGACCTCGACATATTTCGCCATGCCGCTATAAGGCCCTGAGGTCGGTGGGTTATGAACAATCGTTGTGGCGTCTGAGAGCCCATTGTATCCCACGAAGGTGGCCGCCGCTGCCGTCGATTTTCCATACATCAGGTCATAGGCGGCGGCCAAGGCCCCGGCATCGGCGGCGTTCTGTGCTTGACGTTGGGTGGCCATCATCAATCCGCCATCGATCACCAACCCCACCATGCCCAGCAGGACCGTGAGAATCAGGGCGAACCAAATCAAGATTGCTCCTTTTCGCGAATGGCGAAGGCAATTGCAAGCCCGACGCCGGTCGGTTCCCCGCGGCCACATCCATTGCAGTTTTTGCATGGCATTCTCCTTAATGAGCAATGTACATCGTCGAGCTACCCGTAAGCGTCAACGGGTAGTCGCCAAAAATGAAGATCATTATGGGTTGATAGGGAACACTCACCGTCACGCGCACGCGGTTATCTGCCTGAGGATCATTACCGCCGTCCGGCCACTCGGCCGTGACCGTTACTTGCGAAAGGTCGAGCCCCTCCAGCAGTGGCTGAATTCCGGTTACCAAGGCATGCCCATCTTCACCTGTCACGGAGAACGACTCGGGCCCCCACACGCCGAGTTTATCGGCCAATTTTCCATGCACGATTGCCCGCCGAGCGCCCTGCCGGGCTGCTTCGGCGACGATATGGTAGCGGAATACGGCAATCCCCAGATCGAGCATGCCGAGAACCAGCGTGAGGAAAAGCATCAATACCAAGGCCAACTCGATGGCCGTCGCCCCGCGGCGCAATCGGCGGCGGCACGGACGGCAAGCAGTTTCCCTTTGCAAAACGCGACAAGCCATAAAACAACTCCGATTAGCACCAAGAGATATTCTTGCGATTCTAATGGTGAAGCAGCCGCATCTCGACGGTTCGCGTTATTACCATGTTATCTATGGGTAGGAAAGGCGTCTGAATCAGCATCTCGAAAGGATAACTTACGGTCAGTCTCACCCGTTTTTGGCCGCCAGAATCCGTCGTCACAACAGGGGTCGCGATGGTGACTTTGCTCGCATCGAACAGCGGTGGGTTGCCGGCGGACGATCCGCACAACTCATCTCTCGTCGCTTGTTGAATAGCCGCCACCCAATTCGCGTTGGTCGTAGGCGTGAAGGAATGGACGCTTCCGAAACCCGCCCCCACCCGTGCCGCATTCGTCACGGCAATGTAGGTGTAGGCGAACCGTCCGAAATCCACGCATCCTAAAACAATCGTGATCAAAAGCGGCAAGATGATCGCAAACTCCAAAGCCGCGACGCCTCGCCGTTGGCATCGCATTCGCCTTCGTTTGCGGAGGGTCCTGAGGTTCATATACTTTTGGGGGGATTAGGGGGGCAGTAATTGCCTATTCTAATCTAATCTCGTCTTCCCGACAACCAGACCAACAGCACCGCCAAGATCATAACGATAGTTCCGCCGAGCAGTATCGGCTGATTGATACCCCACCGGTCGATGACGGCTCCAATATCCTTGACGGTTTGGCCCAGGGCGAACAGTCCGTTCCATCGTATTCTCTCCATCCTGCACAACAGGATCAGCCCTGTAATGCCGATTACCGACATCCCCAAATAGATGGCCGAAAGCCGCAACCTTTTCCGGTTGTGACGTCTATTTACGCCCCCGTCCAATTGGGCCTGGACGAGTTCGGCGCGATGCAAAAGTTGATGTATGACGTCGGGATCCGCCCAACCCAGCGAATCGAGCGTTACCCACGGAGTAATGATCGTCGTCATCTCACCCACCTCGGCGCGACTTGATTTCTGCCGGCAAAGGTTGAGCAATTCCTGGTGCAAGGCATGATAGTCGTCGCGATCGATGTCGTAACAGGTTCCTTTGCGCAGGGCAAAGAGCCGGACGATCTCGGTCCAACACCGCCATCGCTCACGTAAAACAGGCTCGATCCCATCTTTCCGTCGATCCGTCATGGCTCATCGCCCATACGCTCCCTTAATGGACTACGCGACGCAACACGCCGAGGATTATCACATGATAAATATTGATGGCGGCGGGTCCGAGTATCACCACGAAAATTGCGGGGAAAATACAAAATATCGTCGGAAAAAGTATTTTGACGCCGGCCTTATGGGCCATCTCTTCGGCGCGCTGTTGACGCTTGAGCCGCATGACGCCGGCATAAACCTCCAGCGCGCCGACCACGCTGGAGCCGATCCGCTCGGCCTGAACAATCACCGCAGCCATGCTGCGGAGTTCTTCAAGATCAAAACGATTGGCGAATTCGCGGATGGCCTCGCCCGCCGAGCGGCCGAGTTGCATTTGCCGCTCCACGATTTTCAGTTCCACGGCAAGCAAGGCGTGCGCCGCGACCAGTTCATGGGCGACGCGGGAAAGGGTGCCCGGCAGACTCAAACCCCCTTCCAGGCAGACGACCATGACGTCGAGCGCATCGGGTAATGCGCGGCGGATTTTGCTCTGCCGCGATCTTTTCACATGATCCAACCAGAAACTTGGGGCCAGAGTGCCCGCGATTCCCGCAATGGCGCCAAAGAGAATCCCCGGGATCATCGGCAGATAGCCCTGCCTTCCCGCGAGAAATCCCAGCACGGCCGGGCCGACCAGCAAAACGATGCGGAAAGCAATAAACACCCCCGCCGCCACGGGCGTATAAAATCCCGCCTGCGTCAACCGTTGCCGGAGATCGATCGCTCTTTCTTGTTTGTGGAGTCGGCGGCTCGTCCATTGATTGAGCGACTTGTCGGCAGTGGTCACCGAGGGCAGTGAATTCCGCGCCCGCATCCGCTCGGGAAGATCCGTTGGCGTCCCGCGCACGCCAACGGAGGTCAGATCCTCCAACCGTTCGCGGGCGGGATCTTTCCGCATCCCCCACAGCAGGTAGAGCAGAACGATGAAACCGCTGCCCGCCAAAAACCACGTGATCGTTATGGTGTTCACGGTAACCATCGAGCGATCGATCCTTTCTTCAGAAGTCAAAACTGATGATTTTGTGGATCCACAAAGCACCGATTGTCATCGAGACGAACATACCCACCAACAGCAGCGGATACTGAAATAATACAATGGCATAGGGGCGATTGATAATGAGCATGATCACCAACATTATCGGCGGCAAGGCCAGCAGGATGGCCGCCTGCATGCGTCCCTCGGCAGTCAAGGCGCTGATCACCCCCCGAATCCGGTATCGGTCGCGAATGACGTGGGCTATTTTGTCCAGCAAATCGGCGAGGTTGCCGCCGGTTTGACGGTGAACCATGACGGCCAGCACGAATATCTTCAACTCCAACAGGCCGGTGCGCCGGGCGAGGTCGCGCATCGCCGCCTCCGGCGTAAGGCCCAGGTTTTGTTGGTCGTAACAGTAGCCGAATTCATCGGAAACGGGCGGGCTGAATTCATCGGCCACCGATTGCAATGCCTGGGAGATGGTTTGCCCCGCCCGCATCGTGCGGCTCATCAGTTCGAAGACTTCCGGCAACTGCGAGAGCATCTTATGCATGCGCTTCCTGCGCCGCATGGCGACATACAACACGGGTAGAACCGCTCCCGCCAGCGCGGCAATCGCGCCATAGATCCATCGGCCGGTGGGCACCCAGGTTAGCAGCCCCAACGATAAGGCCATGCCTGCGGAAAGGCAGAGCAGTCGTATCGGCGTGATCAACATTCCCGACTCATCGACCAGTTTTACGAACCGCTCGCGCAACGTCGGCCTCACGCGCAGATCGACCAGGCCCTCCGCGGCCATCTCGTACATTTCCTTGTAAGCCATCGACTTCCGCGCCCGTTCCTTCTGCCGCAGCCGCAAATCTTCCTCCAGTCGTTTGCGGGCCTTCAGGCGTTGCGACTCGAGCACGTCGACAATCGCGAGATTGGCGCCGAAAATAAGCAGAAAACCCGCCGTGAAGGCCGCCGCAATACTAAAATAGCCCATGCCGGTGGTCCCTCCTAGGAAAAATTCATGATCCCGCGTTCGAACATTTCGACCGGCAACGGCACTCCGCTGGCTTCCAGTCTATTCAGGCAGTCCGGCCGAATGCCGGTGGACGAGAAATACCCTTCGGCAATGCGATTTTCGTCGATGCCCGTTTGCTTGAATTCAAAGAGGTCGTGCATCAATAGGGTGTCGCCTTCCATGCCGGTGATCTCCGATATCTTGATGACTTTCCGTACGCCGCCCAACAGCCGCGCCACCTGGATCACCAGGTTGATCGCCGAAGCAACTTGGCGGCGGATGACCCATACCGGCAGATCGAAACCCGTCATCCCGATCATCATCTCCAAGCGGCTTAATGCGTCGCGCGGGCTGTTCGCGTGAATCGTCGTAAGGCTCCCTTCGTGGCCCGTATTCATGGCCTGCAGCATATCCAGGGCCTCGGCGCCCCGGCACTCGCCGACGATGATCCGGTCGGGGCGCATTCGCAGGGCATTGCGCACGAGGTCGCGGGTGCTCACTTCACCCTCGCCTTCCACGTTGGTCGGCCGCGTTTCCATCCGTACCACGTGCGGCTGCTGCAATTGGAGTTCCGCGGCGTCCTCGATCGTGGCCACCCGCTCATCGCCGGGTATGTAAACTGAAAGGGCGTTCATCAACGTCGTTTTGCCGCTGCCCGTGCCGCCTGAAATCAGAATGCTGATTCGCCCTTGAACGCACGCCGCGAGGAATTTCACCATGACCGGCGTCAGCGATTTGTTTCTCACCAAATCGTCGACCAACAGCGGCCTGGCCCCGAAGCGGCGGATGGAAACCAGCGGCCCTTCCAAGGCCAAGGGGTGAATAATGGCGTTCAACCGGCTCCCATCGGGGAGCCGTGCATCGACCATGGGGCAGGTTTCATCCACCCGGCGGCCCGTCTTTGCCACGATCCGCTGGATCACCCGCAAAACATGGTTCTGATCGTGAAAGGCGGCCGAAGTCTTCGAGAGCCGGCCGCGGCGCTCGATATATATCGTTTTCGGACCGTTGATCAGAATATCGGAGACCTCGGGATCGCGCATCAACGGCTCCAGCGGCCCCAGTCCGAAGGTCTCGTCCAGCACTTCGTTCACCAGACGTTCCCGTTCGCTGAGGCTCAACAAATCGGCGCGGCTACGGCAGACGCTTTCGACTTGCCGCCGCACTTCCAAACGCAATTCCTCTTCGCCCATCATGGCGATCGAAGAAATATCCATCGCGCCGATCACCTGTTGATGCAGCTCGTATTTCAGCGCCGGGAACCAGTCGTTCGATTCCGGCTCCGTCGTGGCGATCGCCCCGCCCCCCCCGGAACCGGCTTCCGCGTTGACCGCCGGGGTTTCGCCGCCATCGGCCTTGGACGGCAACAGGCCGCTGCCGTTCCCGTCGGCCTCCATCAGTGGTTTCTGCTTACCTCGAAGCCATGCCATCATTAACCTTTCGCAATTATTATTCCGGAGGAAGATACCCGTTCAAACTTGCCGACAATTTGCGCAGGTCGCGGGATATCTTCGCCGAGGGCCGATGCAAAACCACGGGTGTCCCATTATTGATCGCCTGGTTGATGGAAGCGGGATCGTAGGGCAAGTAGTGGAGGATCTTCATCCCCAACGCTTCCTCTGCCTGGCCCGCACTCAATTGTTTGCGCTGCCAATAGCCATTTACCACGAGTTGAACCCGGTCTAAACCGATTCCCAAGTGCCGAAAATTATCGAGCGCGCGCCGCACGTTGCGAACCGCCGTATAGTCCAGACGCAGCACGAGCAGAATCACATCGGACTGCCACAGGGCTTCGACCTGCTCGCTGCCGAACGCGTTGGCGAGATCCGCCACGATGTAGGGATAGCGAACCCGCGCCAGCGAAAAAGCGCGGCGGATGCCCTTGCTGGTGATCCGCGGAATATCGGCATACTCGCGCGGCGCCGCCAGCAGGGAAACGCCCGATTTATGCTGCACGAAAAACTGATCGAACATGCTCGGGTCCAACCGCGGCAAATTATCGCAGAGGTCGGCCAGGGTGTAAGAGGGCTTGAGGCTCAACATCGAGGCCAAGTCGCCCGAGGGGAGCTTCAGATCGATCAGCGCGCAGCCCTGGTGCCGTTCGGCAAGGCCGATGCTCACGTTGACCGCGAGCGTGCTGGCTCCGCTGCCCCCGCTGGGGGCGAGCACGGAAATGACCCGCCCCGTCTGTTCGGGACCCAGTGCCAAGGCCCCCTTGGCCTTGAAGCGGACCAACGAGCCGGCCAATTCCGCTTCCACTTGCGTCTCGTCGAGAAACTCATCCGCCCCTTCGTGCAAGGTCTTCAAAATCAGTTGGGCATCCACGGCCGGACCTACCGCCAGCAGGTAGGCGCCGGGCACGCTGGTGCGAATCTCCCGCAGGGCCTCCAAGCCCGCCTGCGGATTCGGCGAAAGCACCAACACCAGCAAGTCGGGAACCAGCCGGCTGGCGCGGTGCGCGGCAACCTCGAGGGGCGCGGTATGACCGGCCGGGCACTCATAGTTGTGGCGCGCCAGCGCCACCCGGATGTCCTGCGCCGCTCGTTCGTTGTCGCTGGCTATCAGAATCCGCATTATGCCTGATCCCTTCCCCACCGCACGCTGATCTTAGCATTACGGTCGCACCTTGATCTCGACGCGGCCGCGCTGGAAACCGCGGAGCGTTTCTATTCGGTAAACGTCCACCGCGGATGAAGCCGCATTATACGAGATCGGCTTAGCGCCTAAAAGTGCGATATCGCTAAGCCTGGCGGGGCCGATGCTTTGATTGTCTTTGTCTTCCGTGTTCCGCAGCGAGAGCGTTATTTGACCCGCATTTTGCGTCAAATCCAAGATCGCCGCCTGTTCCGGCGTCACCTGCAAAGTGACCGAGCCGATCTCCTTCGGGTTGTATTTCTCATTATTGTTCGGCGAGTCGAAACGCCGCTGATCCACGGCGATGATCTTGACCGCCGGCATCGTGGAGGAAATGCTTCCTCCCGACCCTTTTTCCTGGTTGCCCTTGATGTTCAGCAACACATCGACCTGGTTGCCAGGCTGCACGAATCCGGCCACGCTGGTGGCAATCCGCGGAGTTTGCACGGTAAAGGCCCGCATCCCCTTGGGGATCATCGTCGATAAGAAACGGTCATCCTCCTTGGCCGCCGGCGTCGAATCGGGGGAGGCTCTGTCCTGCCGGGAACGGATATCGACCAGGGTCGCCGGTTGCGTCAGCGCCTGCTTCTCGTCTTCCGGGTTCCGGAGCGAAAGCGTTAATTGGCCCAAGCTTTGTCCCAAGTCCAAATCCGCCGCCTGCGCGGGTGTCACCAGCAAGGTCACCGAGGTGATATCTTTAGGATTGACTTTATTGTCGCTCGGCGCGTCGAGTCGTTGGCCCACGGCGAGGATCTCGATCGATTGCAGCAAAGTGGTCGTGCTGCCTCCGCCCGTATTGTCGTTCTGACTTCCGTGGAGATTCAGCAACACATCGACCCGATTGCCCGGCAGCACGAAACCCGCCACGCCGGAAGCGATCCGCGAAGTTTGGATGGTGTAGGCCCGCATCCCGCGGGGAACCAGCGCCGCCAATCCCCGGCCCGCATTCTTGGCGGCAAGTTTCGTCTCCAGCACCAGATCGCCGAAGGGGATGGGGATCGCCACCGCCCGGCCAACCACGTCTTCGATCTTCGAGAATGTTTTCTCCGGCAGATTCTCCTTCGGCCAATCCAGCGCCTTCAAGTCGCTCGCGACAACCATCCGGCCGCGGGCGATATCCACCGCGGCGACAACGACCGGCGTGGTGTCCGGCTTGGCGGCGATCGGCGGCGCCTGTCGAAGCTGGTTCACCCCAAACGCGGCCAACGACCCCGTCGCCATGGCCAAAACAATCACGAAAATCGTTCGAATGCTCATTGTAGACCCCCCTAAATGAAAAGACCCCTAGCCTAAATGAAAAAGACCCTAGCCCGCAACGCAATAATTCCAAATTGTCAGGCCAATCACGGCCAACATCACTAGCGTGGCGAAGGGGATCAGCCGCGTATAACCTTCGCCCCGTTTAAGCCGAACTTCCACGCGGTCCTCTCCGCCGTCGTGTTTGCCGATCGTGCCGATTTTCAGCATCGCATCCTGTGCCATCCGAACTCCATCGCCCAGCCTTCTTTGCCAAACCAACATCACTACCGAATACAAGCCCATCAGAAGCGCCGCCACGACGAACACCTGAAGGGTTGCCGCCGTTTGCAGCCAAGCCCCGATGGCGGCCATGAGTTTGACGTCGCCCGCCCCCATGCCGCCCACGAGATAAAGGACTAATATGACCCCGAATCCGCAAATCGCGCCGAGCAGGCTGGCTTGCAATCCCGCCCCTCCGCCGGTTATCGCATGATAAATCAAACCGGACAGCAGGACGGGAACGGTAAGCCAATTGGGCACCCGGAACGTCCGCGCGTCGATCGCGCCGGCAACGATCGTGCAGGCGATAATCACGAACTGGGGTACCATCGCCATATTATCCACGGGGGTACTCCTCATTCGCTTAAAAAACCTCCGAACGGATCCTTTCAATTTTCATCGATCGGATCCGTTCGGGATTTCCACCACCCATTGCGTTTTGTAACGCCATGGGAGATCAGGCGCCGCCGCCTTGGGGGAGCAGGCCAGCAATGTAAGTGAACATTCCGGCCAAATTTGTCCCCACCAGCGTGGCAGCGGTAATAATCGCCACGGCGATCAACGCCGCCAGCAACCCGTACTCGATTGCCGTCACGCCCTCGTCACCACGCCACAAACTCTTCATTAGGTTTAACAATGTAAACCCTCCTGAAAAAAAAGGTGAAACACACAATGCTTCCGCACTCGGCACGGACGCCTTATACAATTTAGCGCTGCGTCTCGTGCCGCACAGCCGGCAGGACAACTGCCAGCAACATGCCAGCAACATGGTCTATCCTAATCAAGACAAACGGCGTTTGTCAAACATTATTTTGCGTCACTCTCCTATTATCTTGCGCGTCACCTCCCTTATACGGGAATTAACTCCCGGGGGGGGGCAGAACCCGAAACATATACTACAAAAGAGATTGCGCCGGCACTCTCGCCCAAAGCTCTTTTTTTCTCCGCTGCGCCGGCATACTCGCCCCAAGAAATCTTTTTTCCCCGCAGCGAATCCTCGCCGTTTTTTTTGGCATGGTTCATGCTTGGGTAACATATTGGGTGGTACGCCCTGAGCAGCGAAGGGCGTGGCGAGCCGTCAACCGGAACAGCAGGAAGAACAACACATACGATCGGCCGGATTGGACCGTGCCAACGAGCACTTTGAAACTACGCTGATCGCTAGCGGGGCACGGTCGGCGTTACCACTACCGGGACGAAAGGTCGTCCACCCTCAGCGTCCTTCTAAGGGAGCTTCGCAACGCCGTCCAAGCTCGCCGTGAAGGTGCTGCCTACGACGAGGCCGAAGGCTACGCGTGGGCTCGCGCTGAATGGCGAGTCCATTGGGGTGTTGTCGATCCCGCCCGCGTGGAGGAGGCCCTGAGGCTTCTCGCAACGATCGTTCGGTTGGGCATGCCAGTTTTCGAGCGGATCATCTGGCACGCGGATGAGACTGCCAAGCTGGTCGCTATGCTCCGAGATCAGACCGGCGTCGAGGTCTGGCTATGACGGGGCCGGCGCTGGCAACGCCTCGGTGACAGGGTTTCAACGAAACTCATACCACGCTCTCGATCCAGTACCTCGATCTCGCCGTTTCGGGCGTCCTCTTCGTCGCGTCTCCGACTGGCCGTCCGCAGTCCCGTCTCTGCTGGCCGCCAGACCTGCGTTTCCATCGCCGTGCTGACGATACCGTTCCACACGGGATCAAATCGCCAGTCCTTGGCCGCCGTCAATCGGTCATGCTGCCGCCGGGGCATCCGCCAGTCGTGGTCGGCAGCCATATCTACCGCCATATCTACCAACGCCTTCAAGCCGCCGCTTCAGCTTCATCTCTACCGCCAGGGCCGCTAGCCGTTTTCATGGTCGATCGGCTCGGCTGCCTTTGAATCAAAGGTCCGCTTTGCCAGTCGAAGTCTCTTGTACGTTCGGCCGTGTAACCTACCTCGATCCCCGTTAGAGGTGGAAATCGCGTTTCCGATTTCAAATCGAAGCAGGTCATTTTCTTGTGCAACTCGTTGATTGGCAAATGTTTACACGCGAATTCTACTGAAACGTTCGGACACCAGTGGTTTACGATCATTTCCAGCGCGAAGCGTCACCGCCTGAACACGTGGGCCTATCTCCACGACGTGCTCTGGCGACTGGCCGACTTGAAGCCCGGCGACCTGGAGCAACTTCTGCCCGATCGCTGGCGTGATTCCCACGCCCCGGCCGTCTGATCCCCCTCCGCCCCTCGCCCCCGCCGCTCGTCACGAAGGGGTGGTGTTCACCGGACGCTCAC
>Ga0315287_10008253_pt1 | contig 10504 bp, 7 predicted proteins | sample YL17G11_0_MG_FD_205037 | JGI IMG/M metagenome (GOLD analysis project Ga0315287, IMG submission 205037) | Sediment microbial communities from Yellowstone Lake, YNP, Wyoming, USA - YL17G11_0 | ecosystem: Environmental > Aquatic > Freshwater > Lake > Sediment | place: USA: Wyoming | collected...
CGCGAGGGCCGCCGAGGGCCGTCGACGCCCGCGCCGACGCCGACCCCCCCCCCACCCCCACCGCCCCCACCCCCAGCCCTCGCCCTCATCCCCGACGACGACGACCTCGAGCTCGTCTCCAAGGCGCGCGCCAACCGGGCGTCGAGGCTGGCGGTGGAAAGGGCCGAGGAGGTGGCCTTCACCGCGGGCGCGCGCGGGTCGCCGCTCGCCGGCGCGCAGGCCGCCGTGTACATCCTCCAGGCCGCCGGCGCCGCCCTGGACGCCGGCGACGGCGCGGCCGCGGCGGCCGCGCTGGGCGAGGCGGGGTGGGTGGCCGCGTTTGAGGCGTCGGCGGCCAAGGTGGCGGGGGGGGCGAGGGCGGCCGAGGCGGCCAGGGCGGCCGGGACCGCGCTCGCCGCGCTCGCCGCCGCGCCCGCCAAGCCGGTGTACGTGGCGGCCGCGCGCGCGGTGGCGGGGTGGGCGGCCGAGGCGGGCGTGGCCGAGGCGCTGGCGGGGCTCTGAAAGAGAGCGCGCGCGCGGCGAGCGCGCGCGCGGCGCGCTCACACGCAGCCCCCCCCCTCCCCTCTCACGGCGCCACCGACGGCCCCGCGCCCGACCCCGGCGGCCCCGCGCCCGGCGGCGACGGGCCGGGGGCGCACACCCCCCCCCCCCCCCCCCCCCCCCCCCGGCGCCACCCCCGCCCCCGCGCCCGCCCGGGGCGGCCCCGCGCCGGGGGGCGCGGGGCGGGGCCCGCGCCCCCGCCCCCGCCCCCCGGCCGTCCCCGGCCGGCTCCCCGGGCTCGCCGGGCTCTGCCCGACCGACCAGTCCCGGTCCACGCTGTCCTCCCCCTCGCCCTCGTACGCTTCATAGTCGCCAAAGATGGACGCGTTGAGGGCGGCGTAATCGATGCGGGCGCCCCGGCGGCGGCGTTTGGCGGAGCGGGGGCGCGCGCCGGGGCGGGGGGCCGAGGCGCCCGAGGCCGGCGACGCAGCGACCGCGGACGATGGACCGCCGCCGTCGTCTTCCGACGACGATGACGACGACGGGTCCGACCGGTCGCCGTCGGACGAGGGCGACGAGGGCGGGACGAACGGCGCGTCGTCGTCGTCGCCGTCGGACGCGCCCAGCTCGGGGCCGGCCAGCAGGGCAGCGCCAGAAGCAGCGCCCGGTGCCAGCGGTCCGCCGCCGCCGTCGCCGGCCGACGGCAGTCGCGGCCCGGCCCCGCGCGGCGACGGGTCCCACGACGGCGCGGGCGGCGGCCCCGCGAAAACCTCCTCCCACCCCGTCTCCTGCTCGTATTCATACCCAAACTCGGCGTTGATGGCGCGCAGTACGTCCGCCTTGACCTCGCACGCGGGGCAGAGCCAGCCGTCGTCGGGGTCGAGGAGCGTGGGGTCGGTCGGCGGGACGGTGCAGCGCGCGTGGTAGGCGCGGTTGCAGCCGCCGTCGCACAGGATCACGTCGTTGTCCTGGAGAGGGGGGGGTGGGGTGGGGTGGCGCGGGGTGGGCGGGCGGGCACCCCGCGCTCCCCCCTTCCTCCCTCTCTCCCTCACGTCGGTGCTCTCGTACGAGCCGCACTTGCCGCAGAAAACGTGGTGCTCCTCGATCTCGCCGTCGGCGTCGAAGAGGGACTCGGAAATCTTGCGGTCGCCGGACTGGGGGGGGGGGGAGGGGGACGGGGGGCGGGGTGGCCGGGCGGCGAGCGGGCGCCTTGTTCCTCCCTCCCTGCGCCGCCCACGCCCTCTCCCTCTCGCTCACCGCGTCGTCCAGCAGGCGCACGCAGTCCCTCAGGATCTCGCGCGCCGCGTCGCACGCCGCGCGCGCGCGCTCGGTCTCGGCGCCGAGCTTCACGCGGCGCCCGCCGCCCGCGCCCCGGGACGCGTCGGCTTCGTACGCCGCGACGAGGGTCGACTCCCGGCGGTGGCGCGCGATTTGGGAGCGGGCCCGGGTGAGCAGGGCCCAGTACTCGCTCCGCTCAGCGCGGTCTTCCCGCGCGGCGTCTTTCGCGGCCTTGGCCGCGGCCGCCGCCGCGGGGCCGCCCGCCTTTTTGGAGGCGGCGGCCTTGGCCTTGCGCTCGGCGGCGTCTGAAGGGGGGGGGGAGGGGAGGAGGGAGGCGTGTGATTGTGCGCGCGCGCGCGTCGGACAAGTGGGGACAGGGAGGGATGGCCGCTCGCCGCGAGAGAGGCAACCGGCCCCGCCTCCCGCTGCTCCCGCTCCCTTGCGTGCGTGCGCACACTGTCTGTCTCAACCCGGCGCTTTCTGCCCAGGCACACCCGCGCGCCAGTGTCGCGCGCGGGGGCCGGGCGCGGGTCGAGGGGCGCGGGTGGGAGGGGCCGAGCGTTGCACGGGAATGAGGGCGCGCGGAGCCGGAGCCGGAGGGGGTCGGAAGGGGGGGGGCGGGCGGTGAGGGGGAAAGATAGAGGGTTGATTGCCCCGCACGCGGCCACAAGCATGCGCGCGGCGGCCGGAAGGGCGGCCGTAGCCGCTTGTGGCGCGCGCGCGGGCGCGCAGAAGATGGGGGAGAGGGCGCGCGGAGGAGTCGGGCGGCGACCCTCCTCACGCCAACCGCGCCCGCTTGCCGCCACCGGACGCACCCGCGCCGTCGATGGCAAACGCGATGTCGGCGGCGGCGGCCAGGGTGCCATAGTCGACGCGGGTGCCTTCCCGCTTGGAGCGGCGGTCGGGGGGCGCGTCCGCCGCGTGGCCGCCGCCGTGGGCGCCGGACGCGCCGGGGCGGCGGCCGTCACCGTCATCGCCGTCGCCGCCAGAGGAGCCGGCCGGGGCGGCGCCCGCGGGCGAGGCGGCCGCGGGCGAGCCGCTGCGGCCGCGTGCGGCGCCGCCGCCGGAAGCGGCGGCCGGCGACCCGGAGCCGCCGCCCGATCCCGCGCGCCCAGCACCGTGCTGGCGCGTCCCTTGCGACCCCCAGGCGGGCAGCGGCGACGGCGAGTCGCGGGCGGCAGGCCCGCGCCGCGGGCCGACCCCGCACGCCGGCGACCCCTCCATCCCGCCCCCCCGCCCCGGCACGCCCAGGCGCGACCCCGGCGCGGCGCGTGGCGTCGTGCCAGGGACGAGGCCGACGGCGCGCAGCGCTTGGGCGACCGAGCGGAAGCGGGACCCGTCGGGCGCGTAGAAATAAATGTCGGCCGCGCCCCGGGACGCGCCGTCGCGCCTCGTGCGCACGTCGGCCGTCCACCCGGGCGCGAGGCGGCCGCCGGCGGCGGCGGCGGCGGCGGCGAGGCGGGCCACTTCCGCCGCGGCGGCGCCAGTCGCGGTGGCTGTCGGCGGCGGCGTGCCGCCGCGCGCGGGCGCGACCGACGCGGGGCCGGCGACGGCCGACAGAAACACGCGGGACGTGGGGGGGGCACCCGGCTTGCCGACCAGGGGGTTGGCAAGCGCGGCCGCGCGCGGCGGCCGCGCGGGCATCGGCGACACGTCGTCCGTCGCGGCCGCGATGGAGAGCAGACCGTTGCGGTCCGGGGTGGGGGCCGGCAGGGGCGGCGGGGCGGCGGGCGCCGCGTCAGCCTCCTCCACCGACGCCGACGCCCCGCGCGGCGGGTGCGCCTCCGAGGGCCAGCCGCCGCCCACATTCCACCCGACGGGGAGCTCCAGCAGCGCGGCCGCGACCGCGGCGTCCTCGGTGGCGGGGTCGAGGCGGGGGGAGGGGGCGGGGCCGTCGGCGGCGGGGAGGCCGAGCGCGGCGGCGGCTTCTTCTTTCGACGCGTAGGTCGCGCCGTCGGGCCCGACATATACCGCAGCGTGGTCGCCGCGGGCGTAGGTCACCACGGCGCACCAGCCGCCCAGCGTGGCGAGCGGCGCGCCGCGCGCGGCGGCAAAGGAGCGCAGCCGGGCGGACAGCAGGTGGGCGGCCACCGCTTCCACGCCGGCGTGGGCGGGTTCAGGCTCGCAAAGTGGGGGGGGGGGCGAGCCGCCGCGGCCCGCAGCGACCGCGCCGCGCGGCCGCCGCGCGCCCTCGGCCCCCTCCTCGCTCCCCGACCCGCCGCCGCCGGCCAGCCATTTGGCGACCTCGTGCCGGGAGCGAAAGCGCGCGCCGCTGGGGGCGTAAAAGTACTAAGGGGGAGGAGGGAGGGAGGGGGTCGGCGGCCGCGCCACTCTCGCCGCTCCCCGCGCCGGCGGCGGCCGCGCGCCGCACGCGCGCGAGCGTGCCTGGGGCGGCGGCGAGTCGGACGGGTGGCGGCGCGGCATCGCGGCTCCACGTCGCCGCGGATGTGGCGACGGCCGCGCAAGGGAGGACGGCCGAGGCCGCCCGCCCACCCAAGGAAGGCGGCCTTCTGTCGCTTCCCGCCCCTCCCGCCCACCCAATTCAACCCCAAAGCGCACCACATCGTTCGACCCTTTGCTGGCGCCGTCCTTGCGCACACGCAGGCGCACGGAGAAGCCGTCGGGCAGGGCGACGCCTGAGAAAAGGGGGGGGGGGAGGGTCGGTGCGCAATGGCGGGGCTCCGGCGTTTGCGCCATGATTCATGCGAGCATGCGAGCCGGAGGCGGGCGCGCGGTCGTGCGCGGGGCGCCGGGGCCGCGCGGCCCAGCGTGTGCGCGGCGGCCGGAATGGCGCGCCCGGCAGGCGGTTTCCCGCGATCCGCCGCCCTCCAGAGCCGACCGTGACCACGCATGACCGTTCAAGAGGGCGGCCGACGCCGGCGGCCCTCGCCCCCGCGCGCCGCCGCGCGTCTGCTCACCCAGCGTCCCCAGGAAAGACCGCAATCCCGCGAGCGCCGATTCAGTCGTCTCAGGGTCGACCATGCCTACGGGTGGGCGGTAGCGGCCGGTCGCCTGGGAAGGAATGGGGAGGGGCGACGCGGTGGGGGTGGGCGCACGGGGCGCACACAGCGCAGACCCATCTCTGGAGCACGCCCATGCTCTGACGCCAGAGCACGGACGCGTCGAGGGGGCAGACGGGAGCGCGCGCCGGCGCGGCGGCCCCGGCGCCCCCCGGTCGACCGCGCGCGGCATGCGGCGCGCCCGCCCGCCACGCGCAGACGTGCCGACGCCCCGCGCCCCCGACCACGGCACACCATGGTGCTTCGCCGTCGGGCGGAACAGGGGGCCGGGCAAAGGGCGGGTCGCGGGTGTGGCGGCGCGCGCGCCGTCGGTTGGGGCGGGGCCGACCGCTGCCGCGCTGCCGCCCGTTGGTCACACGCACCGCCCCGGCGCGTCGGTCCAAGCGTCGGCCACGCCCACCTCGTCCGCCCAGGCGCCAAAGCCGCCGCGCAGGACTTCCACCGCGGGCGGAGCGCTCGCGCCGCTCACTCCCCCACCCCCGCTCTCCGCCAACCTCTCCGCCAGCCGCGCCGCACACGCCGGCCCCCGCACCTGCGACAGCGCGCAGTGCACCACGATGGTGGTGGCGCCGGCGGACGCGGCGGCGGCGAGCACGGCGTCCAGGGCGGCGGGCGACGCTTTCAGGTGCGACGCGGGGGCGTGCAGGGCGCCCCGCACGCGACCGTCGGCCTCGATCTCTTCCTGTGGAGGGTGGAGGATGGTGTGGGAGGGCGGACGCGGGCGGCGGGTCGAGAGAGACGCGCCCACCCCTCCCCCACCCCCACCTCGTCCCGCACGTCCACCACCAGCACACCCTTGCCTTCCCCGCGCATCAATCTCTCCCTCAACTGCGCGGGCGTCACGCGCGGCAGCGAGTGCGGGGAGACGGGGACGGCGCCTGCCATCGCGGTTGCCAGCCGGCGGGCGAGGCGGGGCGCGCGGAGGGGGTGTATCGTGGGGGCAATGGGTGCCGCCAGGAGCGCGGGCGGGCGCGGGATTGGCCGCAAGAGTGGTGGCAACGGCGGCGACCGCCGCACCACGGGGTGGTGCGGCGGTCTCTCTCTCTCTCTCCCCCCTCCTATTTCGCCACGCGGGACAGCGTCACACACGGGGCCGCGATGATGGAGCCGGGCGCGGCAACGGAATGCAGGCAGGGGTGGGGTGGTGGGGGGGGTCAAGTGCGAAAGAAAAGCATCGAGGGGGCGGCTATTCTGACATGGAGGGTGGTTGAACGAATGATGGCGGCCCCTCGTCGCTCGCGGCGCGCGGGGGAGCGCGCGCGCGCGGCGTGAGGGCGTGAATCGGGGTGGAGGGGAGGGGGGAGGGCTCGAGCCGGGGTCGAGGAGGGGCTGTGCGCGTGGTGGCGCGTCCACGGCCGCGCGGCACTTCCTTCATCGAGCGTTGTCCGTAAACAGGGCCGACGTGGCGACCGCGGCCGCGGCCTCGGCCGAGCGCCGCGACGCCGCCGCGCGTGCCCTCAGCGGCGCGGGCGCCGGCGGCAGCGGCGCGTCCACGACCGCCAGCCGCGCCTCGAGCTCGGCCGGGATGAAGACCGACGACGACCGGAGCGCGGGCGTGGACGCGCCCGACCGCACGGGCGGCGTCGCGCGCGCAGGGTCGGCGTCGGAGGCCGCGTCACCCCACGCCGCGTCCGCCGCCGCCCTCCGCGCCCGCGCCCGCCGGTCGCCGGACCCCACGGACGAGCCCGAGGCGCGCGCGGTCGACGGGCGCCGCTCGGCGAGCGACGGCGGCCGCCGCGACGCGACGCGGCCGCTGCGCACCGCGAAATCGTGCCCGGACCGGCGGATCGAGTCGCGGCGGCCCATGTCGCGCGAAGTGGGGAGGGAAGGGACGGACGACGCGGCGGATGAGCGCAGCGGCGGCACGGTGGGGGGCTTACCCTCGTCGGCGGCGGGCGGGGCGCCCCCACGAAAGAGCGCAGAGCGCACGCGGGACAGGAGCATGCCCGCGCCCTTGGGCATTGGCCGAGGGGGAGTGGGCGGGACGCGGCGCGCGGCGCGGGGGCGGCGCGGCGCGTCGGCTGGCGGCGGCGCGCCCGCTGTCGAGGCGGGACGCGAGCCGCGGGCGCGCGGGCGGGGCGCGGGGGTGTGGGGAGGGGAGTGTGGAGCGCACCCGCCGCGGCAACCTCTCGCACCCACCTCCGCGCGCGCTGCGCCCCGACCCGCCTCGCAGTGACCCCCGGTTACACGCCCAAAGCACGAGCACACCCACCGCCTCCCCTTAGCGTCACTCGGGCGGCTCCCAGAACGCTCCCGCGCCGCCGGTGAGCGCGCGCCGCGCGGCGCGCCACACGCCCGCCACCGGCGACCGTCGGAGCGATGGCGGCGACACTGCAGCTGCAGGCGGTCCCCGGTCGGGCACTGGCGGTGGCGGCGGCGGCGGGCCAGGCGCTGGCGGCTGGCTCGCCGCCGGCTCCCGTGCCTCGAGCCGGGCCACGCGCTCGGCCAGGGCCGCCAGCGCGTCCGCGTCGCCGGCGGCGGCGGCCTTGCTGCTGCCGGGGCCGGCGGCGGCCGCCCCTGGCTCCACCGCGTCGCCCGCGCGCCGCTCCCGCGCGGCGGACGAGAGCGCGAGCACGGCGGCCGCGGGCAGGCACGCGATGAGGGCTTGGGCGACGTGCCAGTCCCACCTGGCGCGGCGAGGGGCGAGGGTGGGCGCCGCGCGGCAAACGCGGCGCCGACAGCCGCACCACCCGCCCCCCCTTCTTTCTCTCACCTGCCCACCACACGACTCCTTGTGTCGCCCTCGCCCAGCAGGCGCGCGTTCTCCCAGAAGCCGCGCTCGGCGGCGGGGTCGGCGCGCGGCTGCGCGGGATTGGAGGTTGCGAGGCAACGCGAGGCGCGCCGTGGGGCTGCCACGGCCGCGGCGCGCATGGTGGGAGGTGAAGGCGGCACCCCGCGAGGGGGGCGCGCTGTGTGGCGCGTCGCGCGCTCGCTCGCCGCGCACTCTCTTCTCTCTCGCCGAGGCCAGCAGCCCACAGGAACCGGCGGCCGCGCCCAGCGACTCGTCGCACGCTTCCCAGCCCTGGAGCCGGCGATCGCGCCCTCGTCAACGCGCGCCGCCGCGGCCGCGCCTGTTCGCCTCCCCGCGCGCGCCGACGCGCGCGCCGGCCGGGTCCGCCGCCCGCGGCCGCCGATTTTATTCGAGATCGGTTCGGCATGGAGGTGGACCCGCGGCGGCGCGAGGGACGGCTGCCGCGAGCAAAACTGCCGCCGACGCCTCCAGCGGGCGAGCGCGCGCCGACGCCGGCGCCCCCCACCCTCCCCACCCCCCAGGTCGTGCACGAGATCACGCGCCCCGCCAAAGAGTGGGGCCGGCCGGTTGGCATCGTGCTGGCGGGGCCACAGGTGCGGGGCAGGAGGGAGAGGTGGGCGCGCGCACCGCGGCGCCTGCCCGCCCACCTCCCCACCTCCTCCCTCTCTAGATCCTGCTCGACCTCCCCCCCGACCCGGTCGCGGCCGCCCGGTGGCGGCCCGCGCCCACGGCCGCCGCGGGCGCGCAGGCGGGCGTGCGGCTTGCGGCCGCCGCGACCGCCACTCCCACTCCCGCCGTCGCGGCCGCCTCCACACAGACGGACGCGTTCCCCGGCGACGAAATCGCTGCCAACGCCGACGACCCCGACGGCGGCGGCTCCCGCGCGGCGGCCGCCGCGCGCGCGGCCGCCGCCGACCGCGACTCTGCCTTCGTGGCCGCCCTCGCCGCCGCCGCGGGCGCGGCCCGCGCCGCGCTGCGCGACAACGAGGTGGCCGACGTGTGGGCGCGGCCGCTGGGGGGTGGCGGGTGTGGCGGCGACGCCGCCGCCGCGGGCGCGCTGCGGTCGGCAGGCGGCCTGACGCCGGCCGGCCCCGCGGCGCGGCTCCCAGTCACCGCCCTGGCCTGGACCGCGGACGGCAACCGACTGGCGGTGAGCCACGCGGGCGAGCCAGGTCGAGGGGGTGGCGGCGCGGTCGTGCTTTGGGACCCGGCGACCGCGCGCGCGGTCGCCGCGGCCCCCTCCCCCCCCGCCGCCTCCATCGCGGCCTGCCCCCGGGACGCCGCCCTCCTGGTGCTTGGCCTGGACGACGGCGGCGTGGCCGTGCTCGACGCGCGCGCGCCCGCCCTCGCCGCGGCGCGCGCGCCGCCCGGCGCGGGCCACCGCGGCCCCGCCCACGGCGCCGTGTGGCCGGCCTCCCGCCTGCCCGCCGACGTGGCGACGTGCGGAGATGATGGCTGCATTCTGTGGTGGGACGGGCGCGCGCTCGCGGGCGGCCCGCTCGACCGCGAGCGCGCGCGCGGGCGCGGCGCGCCGACCGCCCCACCCCCACCCACCCGCGCCCTCGCCGCCGCCGGCGGTGGCACCGGCCGCCTGCTCGTCGCCACCGACCACGGCACCGTGCTCACCGTGACCCGCGGCGCGCGGCCGCCGGCCGACCGGGTTGGGGCGGCGGCGGCGGGCGCGCGCGCGGGGCCGATCCTGTCCCTGGACCCGCACCCCACCCTGCCCCGCGTCTTCCTGACTGCGGGCGACGGCGGCGCCGCCGTGTGGAGCGAGGACGCGCGCTGGCCGCTGCAGGCAGCGCTGGGAGGGGGCGGCGGGCGCGCGGCCGCCGGCGCCGTCGCCGCGCGCTGGTCGCCCACGCGGCCTGCCGTGTTTTATGCGCTGTCGGTGGATGGCACCGTCACCGCGCACGACGTGCGGTCGCCGCGCGGCGAGGGCGGGCCGCCACCCCCCTCGGCGCGCGGCGTCCGCGGCGCCGGCGCGCGCGGCACCGCCCTGCGCCCCTCCGCCGCCCTCCTCGCCGTAGGCGGCTCCGACGGCCGCGTCGACCTGCTGCGCGCCACGGGCGGCCTGGCGGCGGCGGCGCCGGGCGAGCGCGCCGACGCGGGGGCCGCGCTCGACCGCGAGGCTGAGCGCGAGCGGGGCGCCGAGCGCGCGGCGCGCGAGGCGCGCCGGCGGGCGCACCAGGGAGGAGGTGGGAGTGGTGGCGGGGACAGGGCCGCGGCCGCGCGCGCGGCCGACGCGGCCGAGGCCGCCCTGCTCGCGGCCGTGGGCGGGAGCGCGGTGTGATTGATGGGTGACCCATTTCTCCTGCGCTGCCCCAGTTTCATAAAGAGATGGGGGAAGCAAAGCACGGGGGCGCACACCGCGGCGGCGCGGGGGGGCGCCGCGCGCGGCCCGCCCGCCGCGGCGCAAATGGCGCCACCGCGGGCGGGGCCATGGGTAATGCAAGCGCGGCAACCCGGGCGAGGCGCGGCGCGAAGATGCGCCGCGCCCGCGGGAAAAACAGAGAGGAGGAATGAAAAAAGAAAGCACGCCCACCCCCATCAATACGGCTTGTACCGCTCCCCACGCCCCGTGGGCCGGCCGCCGCTGCCCGTCGGCCGCGGTGGGGACATGGGGACGGCGACGGGGGAGGCGTAAGGGTAGTAGGGCGCTGCCGGGTGGTGCGCACCGACGCCGACCCCATACCCCGCCCCGTACGCTCCCGGGCTCGCCGGGCTCATGGGCGGGTAGTAGGCGCCGTACGCGGCGGCCAGGGCGGCGGCGGCCGCGGCGTCGGCCGGGGGCGCGGCCGCCGCGAGCGCGGCGGGCGGCGGCACGCCCGCGGGGAGGAGCATCGCGGGGAGGCCGTACCCGCCGGGGTGCAGCACGTAGCCCGGCGGCGGCAGCGGCGGCGTCGCGGGCCAGGCGAGGCGCGCGTGCGGCCCGCCGCCGCGGGGGAGCGCGGCCGCCGCCCTCGGCGCGCCG
>Ga0315287_10008255_pt1 | contig 10504 bp, 9 predicted proteins | sample YL17G11_0_MG_FD_205037 | JGI IMG/M metagenome (GOLD analysis project Ga0315287, IMG submission 205037) | Sediment microbial communities from Yellowstone Lake, YNP, Wyoming, USA - YL17G11_0 | ecosystem: Environmental > Aquatic > Freshwater > Lake > Sediment | place: USA: Wyoming | collected...
CAACACCGCGTTGAACCCACCCTGCACCATCCGGCTGCAGCCGCCTTTGCCCCGCAGGGCTTTGGTCACGATGACGATGTTCAGGTTCGGGTTGGCGTCGTGGGCATACAAGGCGGCGAGCTGACCGGCAGCTCCCATGCCGATGATCAGGATATCCGCCTTTATTTTCTCAAACGTCATAGGTCACCTTGAATTGACATTAATTTCAATGTTTACCATATCGATCTCATGGTCGAAAAGTCAATCACACGCCCAATCGCCATCGCGCATCTCGTCGATGATGACGTCCACTAACACCTCCGGATATAGGCGCCTTGACGTGGGCGCGAGGCGGGAGCCCTCGCGGCCACGGATGAAAATTAAATCTACGACACCGCGGGCTGGGCCACGGCAAACCTTCGGCGCTGCTTGCGGCGCCTCTGAATAAGACAAATGCCTCCTACGATCGCCATTCCAACAAGGCTGGATGGGATCCCAGGGATGAACATCAATAACGCACCGATGAGGGCTCCCGCTTTTTCCAAGGGCGTGCATCGGTCGACAAGATAGCCGCGCCAGGCCCCCCCCATCGCGGTCACGCCGACAAAGGTGAAGAATACGACTTCGGCCCAATGCCAGAAGTCGAAAGAGGCCCCCGGGTCCAGGAGCCATGGCATCAGGAGCATGATCGGGCTGTAGATCCAGACAAAGGGAACCACATACTTCGATGAAGACAGGCTCGTGGCGATGATCCCGGTCTTGAACGGGTCGCTTCCGGCGATGCCAGCGCCTGCAAATGCCGCCAAGGCCACCGGCGGGGTCACATCCGCCAAGATGGCGTAAAAAAATACGAACATGTGGGAGAGCAGCGGGTGGACGCCGAACTTGAGCATCGCCGGGGCCGCGATCACGGCGGCCACGATATACTGGGCCGTGGTCGGAAGCCCCATGCCGAGCACGAAACAGGCAAACGCGGTATAGCAGAGAACAAAAAATAGAGGCATTCCTTCCTGTGGCAGCAGGTGCAGAACATCAAGGCTGCTGATCAGGGCCGCCGTGTTTTGGGCCATTTCAATGGTCAGGTTCCCAAATTTGAGCCCAAGGCCGGTGAGCATGGTCATGCCGATGATTATCCCGACCGAGGCCACTGCGGCACCAATCGCCAGCGCATTGAGTGTCCCCTTTTCGAGCGCATCGATAATCGTGGGCAACCGCATTTTGCTTTCTTTGTAAAAGCAGCCGATAAAGATCAGCACCATGTTCGTCCAGAATGCCATTAGAAAAGGTTTGACGCCGACGGCTCCAAGCACCACCAGCACTGCCAGAGGGATTGAGCTGATCAACCAATCCTTTCGGGGGGTGCGCCGGTAAAACCAAACCGTGCCGGCGATCAGGAAACCAAACCACGCAAACGAAAACAACCACCAGCCCTGGAACGGCGAATAATTCAGGCAGATACATGGCAGGCAGAGCAGTATCGTGATGAGGAAGTTCGGTGTCCGCGAATGATACTCACCCAGGGCGGTGGCGAGGATAATTGCCCAAAAGGCCGCCAGGAACGGCGTATTTCCGGCTATCAGCAAATAAACGATTACCACCAATGGCAGCATCAGGATCCCGCGTTCACGCAACACATCCTTGACCCGGGGCAGCATTTCCCGCGGCAGACCGGCCATCCCGTTCTTCAAAGCTTCAAAATGCACCATGGTGGCGATGGCATAGAAATGAAGAACGGCCGGCACGATGGCCGCCAAACAGATTTTCAGGTATGGGATGCCCAGCCACTCCGCCATGACAAAGGCGGCCGCGCCCATGACCGGGGGCATGATCTGCCCGCCGGTCGAGGCCGAAGCCTCTACCGCTCCGGCAAATTCCGGCCGGTAGCCGATGCGCTTCATCATGGGGATGGTGAAGGAGCCGATGGTGACGCAGTTGGCGATGGCGCTGCCGCTGATCATTCCAAAGAAGCCGCTGGCAATGATCGACACCTTGGCAGGTCCCCCGGGCGTGCCGCCGGCCACGGCCATGGCAAGGTCGATGAAAAACTTGCCCAGCCCCGTATGGGAGATGAACAGGCCAAAAAGCACGAAATGAAACACGAAGGTGGCGCATACGCCGAGTGGGATTCCGTAAATGCCTTCCGTTCCGGAATACATGTGCTCGATGATACGCCCGATTTTGTAGCCGCGGTGTGCCAGAAAATCCAGTATGGGAATCTCCTGCAGATAGGGGCCGATGTAGCAGTAAATCAAGGCGACCAGCGCAATCATGGTGAGCGGTGCGCCGGCGCTGCGGCGGGTGCCTTCCAGGACAAGCGCGATGGCGAAGGCGCCCACCATGTAGTCGGCACTGTTGGCCATGCCGCCCCGTATGATAAACTGGTCGAAATCAACGATGATGTAGGAAGAAACCGCAAATGCCAGGATCGCAAAGACGATGTCGAAGTAGGGGAGGTCCAACGCGTTCAGCTTGAACCGGCCGGCGCCACGGAGGCACCACCGCACCGACCGCAAGGCCTGCCATGAAAGCACCAGGGCCACGCTACCCAAAACCAATATTCCCCAGAGAACCAGCGGCCAGCCTGATGTTTTTAAAACGCTGTCCAATCCCGGCAGCACGCGCTGCACCACATAGACGACAAAGCTCAGGCCGATAAACGAAATCGATAGATCGATCGGCGGTATAACCCTTGACGGGAACCAGAATCGTTCCTTGAAGTAAAACAGACAAAAAGCAAGGGCAACTCCGGTCAGCCATTGCTGAAGCGCGGACAAACCCAGAACGTTGCCGATCATCATCGCAAAAAGAGTACCCCCAAGGATACCGTAGATCGTGCTTTGCACGATGGACTTCCGTCGGGGCGGTTCTCGGCGGCGAATGCTGTAACAGATGAAGATCAGACAGAGCACAAAGCTCAGGTGGAAGGCGCGATGCTCATACTCCTGCAGGACTCCAAAGCCGGCCGTGTAGATATGAAAGAGCGACAGGATCAGGCACAGGACCACACTCACCCGCTTGGCCACGTCTGTGAGACTTCTGTACTTTGACTCCGGCTCCAACTCGGCGATGAGCTCTTCCTGTTTCTCAATCTCTATCTGTTCGTCGTCGAATTTATCTTGGTTTGCCATTACCGCTCTCCGTATGAATTCAGAACGTGAAGGGTGTACTGTATCGGGTTGGAACGGTGGATGCGCATCTCCATGAGGCCATCGCCGAGTATCTGCGACAAATTGAGCGACTGGGTTTCCCTGAAAGTGAAGGTGTTGTTGTAGGTGCGCTCCACGCGCAGCACCAAAGACGGGATCTGCCGCTGCATGCCGGAAATGCATTCACTGCCGTCGCTCAGCACTGCATACGTTTCTTCGCCCTGAGCTTCCGACGGCAATCCGAAACCTGAGCCCGGGAAAATGGTTTTGTTTTGAATGATCTGGTAGCGCTCGTCGACAATGTAGAAGTCCCACACCGGTTTGTGTTTGACGGAATGGGTATAGCCCAAGACGAACGTATCTCCAGGATAAACCACCTTGGCGAAAATCCAGCGGCCGTTTGGGGTTTCTCGCAAACCCAACATATGCAAGGGCCATCCCCACCCGATCATTAGCGCCAGGGCGATCCCTCCCAGTATGAAAAATCGTATTTTCATGAACTCATCAGCATCTTGCGGCCTCGCAGCGCCGGACGTCGAAAACGGGACGTCCGGCGCTGCCGATCGGCCCCTGCAGCCCGATCCAAGGGACATCCTGAGCTGCGATAGAAACCACGATTGCACTTACTTCTTTACTCCGATCTCCTTGTAGTACTTTTCTGCACCCGGGTGCAGTGGGATCGTCACCCCGCTCATTGCGGTCTGCAGGGTTATGTTCTTACCCTGATCGTGGACCTTTGCCAGAATGTCCGCCCCGCTCTCTTGGCTCTTTCCCCCGTAGACAAGCGCGTCTTTGGACCACAGGGCTTTGGTGATCTTATAAACCAGTTCTGCATCCACGTCTGAGCTGGTGACCCACAGGGCCATCATGGCGACCGTATTCACCGGTGCGGTCTGCCCCTTGTAGGTGTTGGCCGGAATGGTAATAGGAACATAGAAAGGGAATTTTGCGCAAAGTTTTTTCAAGGCCTCTGGATCGAGAGAAACAAAATTGCACTCTTTCCCCGTCATCAGTTCGATGATGGCCGAGGTGGGGTATCCCGCCGTCTTGAACAGCATGTCGCCCTGATCGTCCTGAAGTCTCTGGGCGGCGACACTGTAGTCGACATAGAGAGGCTTGATGTCATTGTAGGTCAAATTATGGACCGAGAGAATGTTGCGGGTGTCAACCTCGGTGCCGCTGCCCTTGTCGCCGACCGCGACTATTTTGCCTTTGACATCGGCCATCGTCTTGATGTTGGATTCTTTGCGCGCCACGATCTGAATGGTCTCCGGGAAGAGTGCGGCGATGACGCGGAGGCTCTTCAGGGGACGACCCTCGAAGGACCCGCGGCCGTTGTAGGCCTCGTCGGCGACATTGTTCTGGACGAAGGCCGTTTCCACGTCGCCGCGGGCAACCAGGTTGCAGTTTGATACTGAAGCGTTGCCGCTCTGAGCCGTGGCCGACACGCCTTCAACCTTGTTGGATATAGCCTGAGCCAGAGCACCGCCGATCGGATAATACACCCCGCCGGTGCCCCCTGTGGCGATAGCGAGAAATGTCATCTGTTTCGCCACGGAACTGCCACTCGATGCCAGAGTCAAGGTGAACATAATCGCAAAGATCCAAAACAACGCTCTGCTCTTTTTCATCCGGAACCTCCTCTGCCTCATGTGTTGGGTTGATCGTTAGATTTAAGAGAACGCCTTTTCCTTTACTTTTTTAAACTGATTCGCACCTCCTTTCAGGTCAACACATAAATGCAGCTTCGAGTCGCTGCACGATACGGTCGGGGCTACGCTGTCGAGGCGACCCATAAACCGATCGCCAGAATGAAAACCATTATCAGATTGCGGAAGAGTTCCTGGGGAATACGATGGTTGAGAAAGTTGCCAAAGAGGCCGCCACAAATGATGAGTGGCGCCAGAGCCGCCATCCAGGTAACCATGTCGCCGGAGAGAATTCCGATTCTAGAATAGGTGAAGAGCTTTATCAGGTTGGTGGCAAAGGAAAAGATGACAAAGGTTCCTACGAAGCGGCGCTTGGGAGTGTCCGCCTGAAGCATATAGATGGACATGACCATCCCCCCCGCATGCGCCATCGTGCTGGCTAGACCCGCGAGATAGCCGAAGAAGACGGAGCGACTCCAGCTTCGCGATGGAACATAATGCGGTTTGTCGGAAGCCTTAAGCGGCGCTCGGCGCGATCTAACGGATCTATATAGCTGGAAGCAAGCAAAGCCGACGGCGACGATGCCGATGCCGAACTGAAAATATCGGCTGGGAATTATGTCGATCAGGTAGCCGCCGGAAAAGACTCCCAGGATTCCCATGGGAACCAGTCGTTTGAGCTCGTGAAATTCCCATTCCTTCCAGTAGTAGCGCAGCCCAACGATATCGGAGATCAGCATGGCCGGCGCCCCGATGCCCAGTGCCAGTTTGCTGGGCAAGACCAGCGTCAAGACCGGTACTAAAAAGATACCGGAGCCGATACCCACACCGTTCCCGATGACGGCCGAAACGAGGACTGCGGTGGCAAGTACGATCAACTCGCTAAAGCCCACGTGCGCATCTCCTACGCTTTTCGTAGTGCCCGCTCCATGTTCTCCATGGCTTCGGCCAGATTTTCATGCAAGTTGGCATAGGAGATGCGAACATGCAGTGTTCCCCGCATGGGGCGATATCTTCATTCAGGCCGCAAAGGCCAGCAGTTCGTCGAGGTTACGGGCAATGGAGACCCCGGCCTCGGCGAGACTTCCAATTTTCGATTCCGCCGTGCCGACTCCCCGGGAAACGATCGCACCGGCATGGCCCATTTTTTTCTCTTTAGGGGCGGTCATGCCGGCGATATAAGCGATGACCGGCTTGGGATAGGCGGTCTCCTTGATGTACCGGGCTGCGATTTCTTCGCCGGCGCCGCCGATTTCTCCGATGATGATCACTTTTTCGGTCTGGGGGTCTTCGCGGAATGCTTTAATAATATCGATGAAATTCGTGCCGTTGACCATATCGCCCCCGATGCAGACACAGGTCGACTGCCCGATGCCCTTGTAGGTCAGGTTGGAGGCGATCTCGTGCGTCAGGGTGCCGCTGCGTGAAATCAGGCCGACATGGCCTTCACTGTAGATAAACCCCGGCATAACGCCGACTTTGCCTTTCCCCGGGCTGATCACGCCGATGGTGTTGGGCCCGATGACCCGGGATGGGGTATCGTCGCTGAGTCGGCGGATCAGCAAGGCGTCATGAAACGGAACGAATTCGGTGATGATCACCACCAGAGGGATGGCGCTTTCGAGGGCTTCCTCGGCAGCCGGAAGCACGCCGGCCGGAGGCACCAAAATCATGCTGGCATCGATGTGGTGGTGTGCGGCCGCCTCGGCCACCGAGTCATAGACCGGCACACCGACCACCTGCTGACCGCCTCTGCCGGGCGTTGAACCAGCGACCACCTGCACGTTGTACTCTTTCATTCTCAGCGTATGATACCGCCCCTGATTGCCGGTAATGCCCTGTATCAACACGCGGGTGTCCTGATTGACTAAAATGGCCACAACTTATGACTCCTTTGTGCGCATCTTTCCTTTCAGCAAGACAATGGCTTCTTCCGTCGTGCCGAATTTAACAAACGGAATATTGCGACTCTCCAGCAGGGCCCAGCCCTCCTCCTGGGAGTGCCCCCGCATTTTTACGACAATGGTCTTTTCCGGCTTGACATGGTCGATGACATCCGTCAGGCCGAGTGCTATCTGCTCGCAGTTGTTGATCCCGCCAAACACATTGATGAAAACCCCATCGACACCGGGTGTCTTCAGCACGATACGCAGGGCATCGGCCGATTTCTGGCGGGTGGCATCGCCGCCCAGGTCGAGAAAGTTGGCCGGTTTGCCCCCATGGGCAGCGATCATATCCATGGAGGCCATTCCCAGACCGGCGCCGCCGGCGATGAGGCCGATATTGCCGTCGCTCAGCTCGACATAGGACAAGCCGTGTTGCTTGGCCTCCAATTCCAAATCCGTGAGTGCTTCATCCGTGCGTTCGAAGGCCCGGGCCTCTGACACCCGAAACAGGCCTGAGTCATCGATTTCGAACTTGGCATCGGCGGCAAACAGACGCCCTTGGCTATCCACAATCACCGGGTTTATCTCCGCCGTAATGGCTTGGAATTTAAAGTAGGATAGTACCAGTTGCAGGAGCAACGCGGCCAGTTTGAGCATTTCCGTCCCTTGCAGTCCGGTTTGGAGAACCAGATTGACCACGTGGTGGAGACGATATGTTTTAAGTGGATCCAAGTGCATCTGGGCCAGTTTTTCCGGGCGTTGCACAGCGATCTCTTCGATATCGACCCCTCCTTGGGTGGAGACCATCAGCAGGGGCGTGGAGGTGTGGGGATCAAGCGTAATCCCAGCATAATATTCCTTGGCAATCTCTATCCGCTCTTCGATTAGAAGACGGTCCACCTTGTCACCGGACAGGGAGTGATGAAAAAGTGTCGCAACACTGCTGCAGAGTTCCTGCTTGTTCTCGGCGAACAGAATTCCGCCGGTCTTGCCTCTGCCCCCGCGCAGCAGTTGGCATTTGACGGCCACCGGATAGCCTATCGCTTCGGCAGCATCGACGGCCTCTTCGATGCTGGTGGCCATGCTCCCTCGGGGGGTTGGGATTCCCATGCTCCGGAGCAAGGATTTCCCCTCAAATTCATATAACTTCATTCTCAATCCTCTGCGGTCGGTTGCAGAATCGAATCCCGCACTCAGGGCTGCTTCAAACTCTCTGCGATGGCATAACCCAACGCCAGCGCCTTCTTGTTGATGGCGGTGGTTTTGGGCGGCACATTGCCCTCGAGGGATTTTTCCAGGGACGACAGATCCACGAGCCTCGTCAATCCCGAAAGCGCACCGAGCATGACGATGTTGGCAAAAAGCGCTTTGCCCAACTCTTCCTCGGCGGTCTTGGTGGCTGCCACCCGATAGACGTGCTTAAAGTCGTCAGGAATATTTTTCACCAGGGTTGAATCGGCAATGACCACAGTGCCGGCGCGATCGATTTTTCCGGCGTACTTGTCCATAGCCGGTTGGGACATGACGACAAAGGCATCGACGTTGTGCAATGTCTTGATGTAGTCGATCTCCATGTCACTGATCACGACTTCGGACCGGCAAGCACCTCCCCGGGCCTCCGGTCCATAACTCTGGGTCTGGGCCACTTCCTTATCTTCATACAGACCGGCGGCATAGGAGAGCAGCAAAGCCGCCTTGACGACCCCCTGACCTCCGAAGCCCGCGAAGATGACTTCATTTCTCATCTTTGTCACCCTTTACCGTGATGGCCATGTCCGGACAGATCATCTCACACATGAGGCATAGATTGCAGTCGTCTATCCGGGCAGGCGTCGGCATGAGATATCCCTTGGCGTTTCTGACCGAGGAGATTTCATAGACATCTTTGTGGCAATTCATGATGCACAGCCGGCATCCCTTGCAGTAGATTTCGTCAATAACGATCGCTTTCAATGATCTACCCTTTCGCTGTTTCCATGAGGGAATAAATCTTCGCGACAAACTCCTGCTTTTGGTTGTCTTCGAACAACTTCCCGGTAACGATCCGGTCCTGCAGTTCTTTTTCCGGAAGTTTTGCGGCCTGAGCGCACGAAATTTTTCTCGTTTTCAGCACTTCCAGCAGTTTCGTCGGATCGTCGTTGGCAAAAATATATCGGCCGGCCTGGGTGGGGCATTGGGAGATCGTATCGATGAAAGAAAACCCCCTGTGCCGGATGGCTTCTTTCATCGCCTTGACCAGTGCGGCCGGTTGGGCGGTTGTCCAGCGAGCGACATAGGTGGCGCCGCTGGCAACGGCGAGTTTGCAGGCATCCACCGGAGGCTCTGGATTGCCGTAGGGTGAGGTCTGCGTGCGCGAATCCGTCGGCGTTGTCGGCGCCAACTGGCCACCCGTCATGCCGTATATGTAATTGTCGAGCATGATCACCGTCATGTCGATATTTCTTCGGGCGGCATGGATAAAATGGTTGCCGCCGATGCCCAGGCAGTCGCCGTCGCCGGTGAATACCACGACATGAAGTTTGGGGTTGGCCAGCTTCAGACCGGTGGCCACGGCTACGGCGCGGCCATGCAACGTGTGCAGGACGTCGGCGTTGACAAACACCGGCACCCAGCTAGAGCAGCCGATACCACTGACCAGCCCCACGTCGTCAATAATCCCCAGTTCGTCGATGGCCCGGATAAAACAATTGAGCACCGTACCATGACCACAACCCGGACAAAACAAGGTAGGCAGGGAACTTTTCCGTAGATATTTTTCAGCCAACGGATGCATCGTTTTATCTCTCCTTGTTCGCCTATCCCGTGTCGCAAAAATAAGGACGTGCGCCAACTATAGTTCGATTGCTTGCAGGATTTCCATGGGAGTGTGCAATACGCCACCGAGTTTCGGCAGGCTGACGACACGCTGCTCAGACCGGCACACCCGCTGGACTTCGCGGCTGATTTTGCCGACGTTCATCTCGGGCACGATGATCTTTATCGCCGTTCCGGTCGCGCTGACGATCTCGTTATCCGGAAACGGCCATAAGATTTTCAACTTGATCAATCCGACTTTCAGCCCTTTTTCGCGTGCCATCCGAACGGCCGCATAGGCCGATCGCGCTACACTACCGTATGCGACCACAACGGTTTCGGCATCCTCGACATAGGCTTTTTCGACATCGACCAGCTCGGCGGCGTGGCGGGTAATTTTTTCACACAATCGTTTCACCAGAGCGGCGCTGATTTCCGGGTTGTCGCCAGCTCGGTTTCCCGCCTCATCGTGGAGTTGACCGTCAATCAGCAGGTTATATCCCTGCCCAAAAGCCGGCATGCCATCCAGCAGTCCAGAAGAGAGCGGTTTGTATGGTTTGTAGTCCTTTGCAGGGGCTTTGGGTTTTTGGCGCTCGACGACTTCGATGGCCTCTGGAATGCGTATCTTCTCTCTTGTATGGCTGACGATCTCATCCGACAGTATAATAACCGGAACCCGGTATATCTCAGCCAGATTGAAGGCTTTGATGGTCAGGTGAAAAAGTTCTTTTACGGATGAGGGGCACAAAACGATCGGCTCGTAATCGCCGTGGGATCCGTATTTGGCCTGCATCACATCCTGCTGGGACGACGAGGTCGGCTGCCCGGTTGACGGCCCCCCGCGCATGACATTGACGATAACGCATGGAGTTTCGGTCACGGCGGCATACCCGATGCCCTCCTGCATTAGTGAAAAACCTGGGCCGGAAGTTGCCGTGAAGCCCTTCAGTCCGGCCCACGCCGCGCCGATCACGGCATTAATGGAAGCGATTTCGTCTTCCATTTGGATAAATATGCCGCCGTTTTTAGCCATCTTTTGTGACATGAGCTC